>ERZ1694966.949-NODE-949-length-13508-cov-5.900022_pt1 | contig 13508 bp, 10 predicted proteins | sample MGYA00581611_ERZ1694966 | MGnify/ENA primary metagenome ERZ1694966 (study PRJEB42213, sample SAMN07424282) | human gut metagenome | biome: ENVO:00009003; feature: ENVO:2100002; material: ENVO:00002003 | host: Homo sapiens | place: USA | collected 2014 ...
TACACGCGTAAGATCGTCGGCAGCGTCAGATGTGTATAAGAGACAGATCATACACAAATGTGTTATCCGCAAGCACCTCTCTGTGCTTTCTTACCGTATTAATATCAAATACGAAAAGTCCCTCAGGGTCGCAGAAAAGCGATACGGAGCTGAAGCAACGCAGTATATCCTCTTTGCTGTCAAGATGATTTATGCTGTCAAGCACGCATACGGTAACGTCAATAGTGCCGTACATATCAAGCTCGCACATATCCTGACAGAGATACTCTATGTTTTTGTGCGGTTTTTCCTTTGCCACACTGAGCATTTCGGTGCTTAAGTCCACTCCGATAACATCATACCCGAGAGCGGAAAGCTGCATTGACATACTGCCCGTACCGCAGGCAAGGTCAAGAAGTATGCCCCTTTTGCCGTCGTGAGAAGTAATTATCCTGTCGTAATACCCGGCAAGCTCCTTATAGTCGATATTGGAAGTCAGCGTGTCGTAAACGTTCGCAAAACAACCGTATGCCGACATATTATCACCCTTTCGGTCAATCGTTATCCTTCATTCTGTCGAAAACGATGGAGTAGCCGTCATTTCCGCCCTGTAAAGACCTGTTTACACGGCTTATCGTGGCGGTGCTGGCTCCTGTTTCTTCGACTATATCGCTGTACACTCTGCCCTCTACAAGCAGCTTTGCAACGTGCAGACGCTGAGCCATTGATTCAAGCTCTCTTATAGTGCATAAATCCTCAAAAAAGTCGTAGCATTCTTCAATACTTCTAAGCTCCATTATCGCTTTGAAAAGCTCGTCTTTATCCTTTGAAACAAGTTTTGTGTTCATTGCGTTTCCCTTTCTCAAAAGCAAATAGGTAAAATACCTCTATAATAATACTACTATTTTATCACTCTAAAGTATAAAAGTCAACACTTATCCTTTTATTACAATTCTATTTCAAAAAGCCTTGCAGTGAAGCATTCGGGCAGTTTTACAGAAAGCGACCTTGAAAGCGGATTGAATTTATGCCCACCCTCGTCAAAGGACGGGTATATACAGCTTACCTTTGCATTCTCAGTTGCATATCTTATCGGTATATTACAGCACTCGTTGCTTCCTTGTCTGCGCCATACCGCAAGATAGGCTTTATTTCCTGCTTTAAGACCCAGTGTTACCCATTCGTCACCGATATGAGATAATCCCAAGGGCCAGAACGGTACAGATTTCTTGATATCATCACGGATACTTTTATAACATTCAAGCGCTTCTTTTACAAGCGCCATTCGCTCGGGGCTGAGATTTGCAAGATGTCCGCTCTGATGGATACGCTGTGTCATAGCGTTTACCATATTGAACACAACCTCTTCTCTATCGCCGTCTGTCAGCGGATATGACCATATAGCGCTCTGTTCGGGGCAAAGACCTGTCGGTGCGTTTGCCGCTATGGTAGCATATCTTCTGTAATCGTCCTGATCGCTCGTCGACTGTATCGAATAACGGCTGAGCATCGCATAGTCTATTCTCATACCGCCGCTTGAGCAGTTTTCTATGATAAGCTCGGGGTAACGTGCAAACACGCCGTCAAGCCACACAAGATATGCCTTTTCGTGTCGCATAAGTCCTTCACCGACACTGTCACAGTTAATCTCCGTGCCTATGCCAGGTTCTATGTTATAGTCCATTTTTATATAGCCTACACCGTAATCTTTTACAAGGCGGTCAATTACGCTGTCGGCATAAGCGCTGACTTCGGGATTTGAAAAGTCAAGCTGATAGCGTGAACGATCGTATACACGCTTGCCGTGCCGCATAAAGAACCATTCGTCAGGCACTTTCTTTGCCATTTCGCAGTTTATGCCCATAACTTCTATCTCAAGCCATACGCCCGGTATCATACCGTATTTCCTGATTTCATCGGTCACCTTTTTAAGACCGTTCGGGAAACGGCGGCGGTTTTCCTGCCACTCGCCCACGCTGTCCCACCAGAAACCATCCGCATACCAGCCGCAATCAATGCAGTAATACTCGCATCCTGCCTCTGCGGCGGCTTTTATAAGCGGCATTTCCTTTTCTTCGGTAGGGTCGCCCCAAAGACAGTTCATATAGTCATTGAAAATAACCGCCAGCTTTTCGTTATCGGTATTCCTTCTGCGTATCGCACGGCGGTATCTTGTAAGCTCGCCCATACCCTCGTCAAAGTCACGGCATACGCCGACTGCAACAGGAACGGACGTAAAGCTCCCTCCGGGAGCAAGGTTCTTAAACCAGTGAGATTGCTGTTCGTTAGGTCCGCTGAGTGCAAGGTAAAAATGTCCTCTCTGGTCGCTTATCTCCCAGTGCCACGAGCCGTTATGCTCTATCTGCCAGAAAAGCCCGTTTCCTGTTTCAGTGTTCTGAATATAACCCATAGGTAGATATTCGTTTGTTGACCAGTTACCTACATTTGTTACATTTATCGCCTTGCCGCAGTGCTCCCAGCCGTCTTTCTGCGACTGCGGCATACCGAGCTGTTCAAAGGTGTAGTCCTGCCACAGCATTTCCTTCTGCCACGAATTATGCGGTATCTTTATAATAAACTTATCGTCACGGGGAAGAATGCCCTCTTTTTCAAAACCGAGATAGTTGAACGATGAAACATAGGTCAGCGTGTATGTTTCGGTCGCAGACGTATTCCTGACTTCCGTATAGGTGCGTACTATGCTTATGCCGTCATAGAAACGGAACGTGCTGATTACTTCTATGCCTGTCGGCTCGTCATACTGCGTTACTTTTATAAGCCTGCCGATATTATCACGGGTATCCGAAAAATCCTTATACTTGAGTCTGTAGCCCGGTGCCGTTACTATGTACTTCGTACCGTGACGTTCACACGGACGGTCAAGTCCCGCTATTTCGACCTGTGCTATGTCAAAACAGCCGAGATGATCCTTTTCGAACATCTCGTTCCATATATCATTTTCGTTGAACGGGAGCGCCGAAAAGTGCATCAGCTTTATCTGTCCGTTATCCTCAATATCAAATACAATGTTGATTTTATTCTCGTTTATGTTTATCCTTTTCATTCTTCCTCCTTGCGACTGTTGAACACTTCATATACTTTTGGGAATTTATCCTTCACTCTAACCGGCTTGAAATCACTGTTCACAAAGAAGTGACGTGTTCTGCCTGTTGCCTTGACATCGCCGTTTTCCTTGCCTTTTACCACATAATCAATTGTCATTTTAAAGCCGTTGAATTCTGTGATTTTAAGATCTATAAGCACCGTTTCGTCAAAACGCACGGCATTTTTATAAGTGCATTCAGCAGAAAGCACAGGTATCATAACTCCGTCCTTTTCCATTTCGGAATAGGGGTAGCCTGCTTTGTCAAGATAATGTATTCTTGTTTCTTCGAACCACCTTATATAATTCGAATGGTGTATTATGCCCATTCTGTCGGTTTCGTAATAATGAGCGGTACGCTCATACGGCTCTATAGGCGGTAGATCTTTTCTCATAGCTTTACTCCTTTTATATCGTTGAATAACAGCTTTGCGACAGAGCTGCCTGCAAGCCTTGCGCCGACTTCGGCTTCGTCAAACCACTGCGCCGCAATCAGCTCATCCGAAAGCGAGAAATCTCCCTCGGGAAGCTCAGCCAGAAAACCTGTCATCAGCATCTGCTTTTTCTGATAAGCGTATGTCGCAACAAGGCGTACCTTGACCGGCTTTAGTCCGAGTTCTTCTGTGACCTCACGCACTGCCGCCTGTTCGGCTGTTTCGTTTGTCATTATGTAGCCGGACACGCAGACGAATCTGTCCTCGCTTATACTGCCGTCACCGCTGTGCTGACGGATAAGGGCGTATTTATTTCCTCGTCTTGCAAGGACTATCACGCAATTATAGAACATATCAAACCACAAACGTTTGCACTGTTCACAATACGGCACAAGGCCGTCATCTCCGGTCTTACGTCCCACCAGTCTGCTTGCACAATCGGGGCAGAATGTAAATCTCATATCGTTCTCCGTTTTACAAAAAAGCCGCACGGCACAGCCTATGCGCCAAGCGGCTTTTATATATTCTGTTTTTATCAGGAATTTGCCTTGATATAGTTCCAGCTGTCACGGCACATCTGCTCAAGACCTCTCTTTGCTGTCCAGCCGAGCTTTTTCTTGGCAAGCGAGGGATTTGAGTAGCAAGCGGCTGCGTCGCCCGGACGTCTGCCTGTTATAACGTAGGGTACCTTGACCTTGTTTACCTTTTCGAAAGCGTTGATAATATCAAGCACAGAGTATCCCTTACCTGTACCGAGGTTGTATGCGGGACAGCCTGTATGCGCTCTTGCCGCCTTTATTGCGGCAACATGACCAAGTGCAAGGTCAACAACGTGAATGTAATCTCTTACGCAAGTGCCGTCGGGAGTGGGATAGTCGTTGCCGAATACGCTGAGCGTTGCCATTTTTCCTGAGGCTGTGCGGAGGATAAGAGGCATAAGGTTATTCGGTATGCCGTTGGGGTCTTCACCAAGCTTACCGCTCTCGTGCGCACCGATAGGATTGAAGTAACGTAAAAGGATAATGCTCCACTGATCATCTGATGCGTACAGTTCTCTGCACATATTCTCAATCATCAGCTTTGTAGAACCGTAGGGATTGATAGCACTCAGCGGGAAATCCTCCGTTACCGGCACTTTATCGGGTATGCCGTAAACCGTTGCACTCGAGCTGAATACGAGCTTCTTACAGCCGTATTTCTGCATTGTTTCGATAAGTGCAAGAGTTGAGTTGATGTTGTTTTCATAATACATTATAGGCTTTACACAGCTTTCGCCTACTGCCTTGTAGCCGGCAAAATGTATTACTTCTGTGATGAAGTTCTCTCTGAAAATTCTGTCGAGAGCTTCTCTGTCACAGCAGTCATTCTCATAGAATCTGAAATCTCTGCCTGTGATTTCCTTGATTGCCTCGATAGCCTTCGGCTTTGAGTTGTAGAAGTTGTCTATTACAATAATATCCTCGCCTGCGTTAAGAAGCTCCACGCAGGTGTGAGAGCCGATATATCCTGCTCCGCCTGTTACCAATACTGCCATAATAATGTTCCTTTCCACAGCATAGAAACGCTGTATCCAAAACGGTTTTCCGTAAAAATATAACCGTTGCACTAACTTATATTATATATCCGCAAGGGCGGATTGTCAATATTTTTTACTTTGATTGACAAAGAGGCAATTATGTGATAAAATCACATTAGTAAAAGTTTTTACATAAATTAAGGAGGATTCAAAATGATCAATTTACTTACATCTGCAAGCCAATTTCTGAGTGACACAGAAAATTTCAATTCAACCACAGACAAATTGCTGTCCAGCCTGTTTGACGGATTTATTTTTTATCTGGCAGTTGTGGTTTTTATAATAACTGTGCTTATTATAACTGCCAAATACAGAAAAAATCCCACGCTCGGCAAGAGAAAATCGCTTACTGCAATAACCGTATTGCTTACTGTATTCGACTCGCTTCTTCTGCTGTTCAAGATTGACTTTTTCAGGCTTCTTTGCAACCCTTACGATTATTTCACAAGCTACAATTTCACTTCCTTCGTACCCGGAACAAGCGAATATGCAATATATGTGTCATACTATATCGTTATAATCGCAACGGTCATTGCGGGAATTATAATGTGCATTGTGGGATATACAACGCTTTCTGACAAAGAGCTTAAAAAGAAAGCCTTTGATAAAGCGACCGCATTACAGCAGCAGTACAGAGCAGGCTTCGCAGTTCCGCCCCAGCAGATGCAGCAGCCCCAGTGCAACACATGGAGATGTAACATTTGCGGTACAATAAACAAGGATATAGGCGGAGATTTCTGTTCGCAGTGCGGCGCACCAAAACACAATGCGCCTTCCGGCAACGCTAACGGTCAGTAAGGAGGGACTTGTATGCTCCATATAGGTATTGCTATCGCTTTACTCGTTTTATGCAGTTCTTATAAGAGTTGTCCTATCGTTTCAAAACTTACCGGAATCAAGGTGCTGACTATTATTCTGACAGTTCTGGCATCAATTAAACTGATGTCGTTTCTGTTCGGCGTATTACCGATGTATTACGGTTCGGAGAGCGAAAACTATTACCCCATTCTGTCAGTGTTCGCTTCAAGTGTCTTTGCAATAACCGTGATATACTACTGCGGCGTTATCACTCTGAGTGTCATCGCCTGTATCAAAGGATACAAGTGTATGAGCAACAATGAGCTCACCTCTGCGGCTTACAGCGAACAGCAGAGAGTAAACGCCGCAAGAGCACAGCAGATATACCACACACAATCTGCCGCAAATGTTCAGCAGAGCTTTACAACCGAAAATACCGCATGGCAGTGTACAAGCTGTGGTAAGTACAACGAATCTGACAACAAATTCTGTATTTACTGCGGACATATAAGATAAATTCATTAAAGGAGATATGCAAATTGGTACTTATAGCACTTTCGATAATTGTGCTTGTTCTCTGCTCCAGATATAAGCAGGAGCCGATGACAAACAGCCGTACAGGCATAACTGTAACAACAATAATTACAGCGGTAATCACATTCTTCGAGTTGACAGGCGTTGTTTCTCTCTGTGTTATGAACGGTATTTTCGGAGGCGACGCTTTCAGACAGATGCTATATGACGCTATTGCAAGCGGAGAACTTGATTTTGAGGATTTTGCAACGGCAAATGAAGCAATGGATTTTGCTCTTTCCGTTGTTAATGCGGTATTTGTAGTTTCAATAATAGTGTGCATTCTTGTAGCCGCATTCGGCATATTTGCTACCGTTATCGGATTCAAAACAATGGCCGATAAAACGCTTACGGCAGCCGCAGCGGCAAATACAGCGGCACGCAGTCAGGCATATAATATGCCCTGTTACAATAACTGCAATACTTCTTTTCGGAACGGCTACTATAACTACGGCAATCCTCAGCAGAATTATCAGACTTACGCACAGAGCAATACAGGAGCGGCAACTCAACCGACAAGCAACGTTTCTCAAAACAGCGAGTGGTACTGCGTATGCGGAAACAAAAATTCCGCAGGACAGAAATTCTGTTCAAACTGCGGTGCGGCAAATCCCGACAGTAACCGTCAAGTCTGATTACAAACGCAAAATTCATAATCATATTATAAAAACCGGGTATTTTGCCCGGTTTTTTATTTTCCGCCAAACAAGCAGAAATATTTGACACATTTTTACTTGTTCTTTATTTACATTTTTGTAATAATAAATGTTGTTATCGTGCATAAAAGCATGGCGTTACAAATTTGTTTTTTGTGCAGGTGTACAAAATATCACCAAAATGCAAAATTATCATCAAATCAGACGTCACATTTTCGTACTTTCTGCGTTATATATATAGGTCGTTTTTTAGCAGTGCTTATAAATACACAGGTTATCCGGCATAAATCAAAAGCAAATTCCCATCAAAACTACCCTCAATGCCACACCCTGTTATCCGCCAACATCCACATACACGGCCGCTGTAAAAGAGCCATACAGAGAATACCTACTCTGTATGGCTCATTTTTATCTGTTTTCTGAAATAATTGCAAACAGCATCAGATATGCAATCTTTTGATTATCTTATAAACGACCGAGTTTTCAAGCACGAGCGGTGATTTATGCGCAAAGAACACAATTCCGTTTGCGGGCGACTTGATTTCTTCCTTGACCGTGCCTTCAAACGGATCGAGTATCTCTGCCATTACATCTCCCTGCTCCACCTCGTCGCCGGGCTGTTTTATCCTGCGGTATATTCCGCCGCTTTTAGCGTGTACCGACATCAGATGTTCTTCCTCAAGCGTAGTTGCCATATAACCGCCGTGGCTCTGATACTTTATGACGCCCATTCTCGACAAAAAACGAAGTACAGCGCTTACCGCTATATTTGCCGATTCCTCGTCAATATGCTCTGTTTCGTTTGTATATACGGAAAATGCGCTCGTATCACAGTTCTGCCAGTTGAAGTTCAGCGTTGCCGTGTCAAACGGCTTGGGCTTTCTGAGAAGTATATACGGAAGACCGAATAAATTCGCAAGTCCTATGTTCTTATGCTCGGTATCCATCATTCTTACATGAGGTATAAAGTCACCGGAAATATAGAATGAGGTAAACTGAATGCCGTACTGATATTCCTTTATAAAATCAAATATGCCTGCGGCTATTCTCTGTGTGGTCTTCCCGTGTGCGTCACCGGGGAACATTCTGTTGAGATCGGTATTATCTACAGACCAGAAACGACGCTGAATATTCATTGAAAACGGATTCAGCGAAGGGATGACCATTATCTGCTTACCGTAAACCAGATCGCCCTTCTTTTCAATATTTGAAAGGGCTCTTATGATCTGTGAGCATACATATAACTGCTGAACCTCGTTGCCACGCATTGCACCGACTATACAACAGGTTTTTTCACCCTTACCGAATCTGTATCCGTTTATCTGAAAATCAGCACGGTAAGGCGATTTCAATGTAACTATGTTTTCTTTATTCATTTCAGCACCCTCCGAGTATTCTTGCAAGCAACGAGCCTTCATATACAACGGGGTACTCACGCAACGTAAATACAATACCGCTGCACGGTGCGAATATTTCCTGCTCGACCGCACCCGAAAGCGGATCGAGTATATCGCCTATATGATCTCCCTTGGATATTCCTGCCCAGTGCTTTATTGCAGGCATAAAAATACCGGATGTATCCGAATATATGAACGATACGTTTCCGTCTGTGGAAACAATAGGATGAGAAACCTTCTTCGTTTCGCCTGTCCATATTCCCATCTCAGCCATCAGGTTGAATATTCCGTCAAGGAGCTGATCGCCGTAAGACTTGGTTATACGCATTCCAACACCCATTTCAGCAACAAGTGTCGGTGTTCCCTCTTTGTTAAGGCTGTGCGAGAGAGTAGCCTCCATAACAGTGACGCTGGAATGTACCCATATAAAGTCAACGTTCAGCATTTTGGCATAGGGCAACAGCTTCGGCGCTGTTTCTTCCGAAATACGCACCTGCGGAATTTCTCGCAGGAATATATTGCTTGCGTGGATGTCGATACATATATCCGCACCCTTTATATCGTTCATAATAGCGGCGGCAATATGCTCAGCCACCGCACCGGTTTCCGAGCCGGGAAAAATCATATTCATATCAAGTTCGAATATCGGCATCTCTCGCTTTATCGAATCCATTCCGAGCGGATTCATAGACGGATATATATCAACTATACCGCTGAGCAAATGCCTGTTTTCGCTAAGCTTTCTTATCAGCTCATAGCAAACGTACTGCCCCTCCAGCTCATCGCCGTGAATACCTGTAACTATACATATACGCTTTTCGCTGCCTGTAAGGTTGTACGGCTCAAAATGATTCTTTTTTATCATCATCCGCTCATTCACAGGGAGTGAAACGGATACAACGTCCTGTAACAAATAGACACCTCCGAAATCTGTCGTTGATATAAGTATATTCCCTTTTAAATTCATTGTCAAGGTTGGAACAACAAGGCAGGTAAATTTATTTTACGGCAGAATATCTGTTTTGCTTTTATCGCTGTATAAAGCGAAACAGCACGATTTGCGATTAATTCTCCGGGCAAAAAGCAAAAGGCACAAAACATTTCTGCTTTGCACCTTTGCAAATTCTTCATAAAGCTCCAAGCCTCAGCGCTATCAGCTGACAAACTGTGAATTGTAAAGCTCGGCATAGAAACCGTTCTTTGCAATAAGCTCCTCGTGGTTACCCTGCTCGATAATATCTCCATCCTTAAGAACGAGTATAAGGTCGGCGTCTTTTATCGTGGACAGGCGATGTGCTATTACAAAGCTTGTTCTGCCCTTCATAAGATTATCCATAGCCTTTTGTATCTGTATCTCAGTACGGGTATCGACCGAGCTTGTAGCCTCGTCAAGAATCAGTATCTTGTTATTTGCAAGAATCGCTCTTGCTATTGTCAGAAGCTGTTTCTGACCCTGCGATACGTTGGATGCTTCCTCATTTAACTCCATATCATAACCGCCGGGAAGCGTCCTTATAAAATGGTCAACGTGAGCCGCTTTTGCGGCGGCAATGACTTCATCATCTGTCGCATCAAGCTTTCCGTATCGGATATTCTCCATAATACTGCCCTTGAACAGCCATGTATCCTGAAGCACCATTCCGAAAAGCTCTCTAAGCTCGCTCCTGTCGAAGTCCGCTATGTCATACCCGTCAATCAGTATCCTTCCGCCGTTAAGCTCATAGAAACGCATAAGCAATTTGACAATGGTTGTTTTTCCTGCTCCCGTCGGACCGACTATAGCTATCTTCTGTCCCTGTCTGACGCTTGCGCTGAAATCGTTGATTATTATCTTTTCGGGGGTGTAGCCGAAACGGACGTGTTCAAACGTTACATCCCCGGTAATATCAAGCGTTGTTACATTTCTGGTATTTCCGGAGGTGTCGGTAAGCATTGCGTGTTCCTTTGCACATTGCTCTTCTTCGTCCTCTGCCAAGAATTCAAATACTCTCTCGGCGGCTGCGGCGGTCGACTGAAGCATACTTGATACCTGTGCCAGCTGTGTTATAGGCTGTGTGAAGTTCTTGACATACTGGATAAACGATAATATGTCGCCGACCATTATAGTTCCGTTTGCCGCCAGTAAACCCCCGACAACAGCAACGCCAACGTATCCCAGATTTCCCACAAAGGTCATAACAGGCATCATAACACCGGAGAAAAACTGCGACTTCCACGCAGACTTATATAAAATATCATTTGCCTCGTTAAAATCTTCGATAACACGTTCCTCACGGTTGAACGCCTTGACGATATTATGACCGCCGTAGATTTCCTCGACCTGTCCGTTTATGTGACCGAGATACTCCTGCTGCGACTTGAAATACTTCTGAGAAATCTTTACAACGAAAAGCACAAGCACCATCGAAACAGGAAGAATAAGAACGGCGATAAGCGTCATAAGAGGGCTTATCGACAGCATCATTATCATTACACCTATGATAGTGGTAACCGAGGTGACAAGCTGTGTAATGCTCTGATTCAGATTCTGTGCCAGAGTATCCACATCGTTTGTTACTCTTGACAGTGCCTCGCCGTGCGTGCTTTTGTCAAAATAGTTCATCGGCATACGGTTTATCTTTGCGATAAGTTCCTTGCGGAGTCTGTAGCTGACCTTCTGTGAAATGCCCGTCATCAGCCAACCCTGTATAAACGAACAGATACTGCTGATAAGATAAAATCCTATAAGCAAAAGAAGTATAGCGCCGAGCGCATCAAAGTTAACGTCGCCCGTACCGTTCACCTTGGCAATAATGCCGTTGAAAATCTCCGTTGTGGCATTACCCATCAGCTTAGGACCGATAATATTGAATACGGTTGATGTAATTGCAAATATCACAACGAAAACAAGCGAAATCTTATATTCGCTCATATACCTTGCCAGTTTTCCGATACTGCCCTTGAAATCCTTTGCCTTTTCTACAGGAGCGCCCGGTCCTCCTCTGTGAGAATTACGCATTTACAGCACCCCCTTTTGCGTTATCTATCGCCGCAAGGTCTTTTTGCGACAATTGCGAGTGTGCTATCTGCCTGTATACCTCACAGCTTTTCATAAGCTCGCTGTGAGTTCCTATGCCTGCTATTCTGCCCTCGTCAAGCACAACTATTTTGTCGGCATTCAATATCGTGCTGATACGCTGTGCAACGATTATTATCGTGCAATCGTGAATATTGTCGGCAAGTGCTTTTCTCAGCTTCACATCTGTCTTGAAATCAAGTGCGGAGAAGCTGTCGTCAAACAGATATATCTTAGGCTTTTTGGCAATTGCACGGGCGATAGACAAACGCTGTTTCTGTCCGCCCGAAACATTCGTACCGCCCTGGGAAACAGGCTCGTTGTATTTTTGCGGCTTGCTGTCGATAAATTCGGACGATTGCGAGATTTCTGCGGCAAGTCGGATAGTTTCATCATCGGCATTTTCCGCACCGAATCTTATATTGCTGTCTATCGTTCCCGAGAACAGTACGCCTTTCTGCGACACAAGGCCTGTAACGTCATGGAGAGAATGCTGTGTCACATCTCTGATGTCGGTTCCGTCTATAGTAATGCTGCCTTCGGTAACATCAAAGAATCTCGGTATGAGATTTATAAGCGTTGATTTGCCGCTGCCCGTACTGCCGATAACAGCGGTCATTTCACCCGCCTTTGCGGTAAAGCATATATCGGTCAGAACATCTTCCTTTGCATCGGGATAGCGGAACGAAACGTGATCGAAAGTAACATCGCCCCTTAGCGACGCTTTATCGAATGTTGCCGCATCCGGCTTATCAGTGATGCTCTTTTCGGCTGAAATGACTTCGTTTATTCTCTCTGCGGAAACTGCCGCTCTCGGAAGCATTATTGAAATCATTGTCAACATAAGGAATGACATTACAATCTGCATCGTATATGTGATAAACGCCATCATATCTCCGACCTGCAAAGAGCCGTCCGAAATCTGTCCTGCGCCTACCCATATGATAAGAACGGTGACAAGGTTCATTATCATCATCATAAGAGGCATCATAAACGTCATTGTACGGTTTGTGAAAAGCATTGCGGATGTAAGATCCTTATTGGCTTTATCGAAACGTTCTTCTTCATATTTTTCACGGCTGAAGGCACGGATAACAGGCAGACCGGTAAGTATCTCCCTTGCAACAAGGTTCAGCTTATCGACAAGTTTCTGCATCAGCTTGAATTTAGGCATCGCAATTTTCATCAGAATAAGCACCACCATAAGAATAACAATTACGGCAAGTGCGATAATCCACGCCATACCCGTACCGGTAGTCAGTACCATAAATACACCGCCAATGCCAAGAATAGGCGCATATATAACCATTCTGAGCAGCATTACAATAACCATCTGTATCTGCTGTATATCGTTCGTGCTTCTCGTGATAAGGCTGGCAGTGGAAAATCTGTCAATCTCGGCGCTTGAAAAGCTGACAACACTTCTGAAAACTCCGGCTCTTAGATCTCTGCCGACCTTCGCCGCTGTTGTCGCCGCGAAGAAACCTACCGTCACAGATACCGCCATCATAAGAAGTGCGATAAGCAGCATTTTTCCGCCGGCTGACAGCAGATAGTTTTGCTGTAACACGTTCATATCAACGCCCAGCGATGAATATTCGTCTTTTACAAAGCGTACTGCGGACTGCTCTGTTATAGTTCCCGGCATTTCCGATATTTTGTCAGACAATGCCGACATATCGGTATCTCCCATGCCGCCTTTTTCCGCAAGTGCCGCAATAATCGTAAGTGCATTTGCTTTTCCGGAAGAAATACCGAGCATTTCTCCTGCCTGTTCAAAAGAAGTAAAGGGCAGTTTAATCCCCTGCTTTTCGGTCATAGAAGACAAATCTTCAAAGGAAAGCTCTTTCGTCATCTCAGCCGCCGTCATAGGTATGCCGACAGTATTAATGAGCTGTTGTTTTTCATCTTCCGTAAGCTCGTTCAGAAAATAAACG
>ERZ1694966.957-NODE-957-length-13425-cov-7.668736_pt1 | contig 13425 bp, 9 predicted proteins | sample MGYA00581611_ERZ1694966 | MGnify/ENA primary metagenome ERZ1694966 (study PRJEB42213, sample SAMN07424282) | human gut metagenome | biome: ENVO:00009003; feature: ENVO:2100002; material: ENVO:00002003 | host: Homo sapiens | place: USA | collected 2014 ...
AAAATAGATTCATAATATATATATTATTGGTAATCATGGTTAAAAATCGATTATATTCATAGAATACAACTTTCACTTTAAACGAATTACTCATTTAATTTATATATAAAAATCGGCCATTTTCTTACAAATTCGTAAGAAAATGGCCGATTGATTCAGAGACTTACTGAGTTAGGGAACGACCTGATTACTTTATGAACCCAACCTGCTTGCTGATTTCAGCATAGACCTGTTCCGCCGTTTTGCGGTATTTCTTCTTATTTTCTTCAAAAAGGTTGTCCCCGTGAGTATCAATGGCGACAATCAAGGGCCCTAAGGTATCGACTTCACTGGTCCACAGGGTTTCCGGCATCCCCAAGTCTTCCCACTTGCGGTCAATGATCTGCTTGAAATTGACAGCACTGACAACGGCGCAGCCAGCCGGAAAAACGCAGAAGATACAAGTATCTTCCTTGCAGGCTTCCTGGGTCCCCTCCCCCATGCCGCCTTTACCGACAATCAACTTGACGCCCGTTTCCTTGATGAAGGCCTTTTCAAATTTTTCCATTCGCATGGAAGTCGTCGGTCCAATGGAGACCATTTCGAAGCGATCCTTTTCGCCGGCAATGGGGCGGACAATCGGCCCGGCATGGAAGATGGCCCCGCCTTTGAGGTCAACGGGAAGTTCCCTTTTTTCCTCGATGAGGCGGCGATGGGCAACGTCACGACAGGTCGTAATGTGACCGGTCAGGTAGACAATGTCACCGATTTTGAGGTTCTTGATGTCTTCGTCCTTGATGGGCGTATGAAGGATAATCTTAGCCATTAAAATTCAGCTCCTTTGTGGGTAGTAACAGTATAATGCAGATCCTTATCAAAGATGATGTGACCGCGGCGATGGTTCCAGCAGCCAATATTCACGGCAACACCGATGGCCGATGGATGGCGGGCTGTATTGACGATATTGACGCCCAGTACAGAGGCCGATCCTGTCATACCCTGCGGGCCTAGGCCAATCTTATTGATGCCTTCTTCCAAGAGCCGTTCCATCTTGGCTGCCCGTTCGTTCGGGTTATGGGACCCGACAGGACGCATGAGGGCCAGTTTTGAATTAAGGGCCGCTGTTTCAACGCTGGTTGCAACACCAACACCAACGAGGAAAGGAGGGCAGGCATTCGGGCCATAGCTGACCATTCTTTCAAGGACAAATTTCGTAACGCCTTCATACCCCTCCCCTGGCATCAGGACCATGGCATGACCTGGAAGGGTGCAGCCACCGCCTGCCATATAGGTATAGATTTCGCAGGAATCAGAGTTTGGTTCAATGGACCAAAATACGGAAGGGGTTCCTTTACCGACATTTTTCCCCGTATTGTATTCGTCAAAGGTTTCTACACTGTTATGACGGAGCGGGGTCGTAACCGTCGTGCGGATCACGGCTTCACGCAGCAGTGCTTCCAAGTCGTCAATGAGAGGGAACTTGGTCCCGCATTTTACAAAGAACTGCAGCACGCCCGTATCCTGACAGGACGGACGGTCAAGCTTTTTGGCAAGCTCCATGTTCTTTTCATAGGTTTCATATAGCAGTTTGGCAATGGGTACGGTTTCCTTGGAAGCCAGTTCCTTTAATTTGTCTGCAACATCGTCCGGCAGGACCTTGGACGTATACCCGACAAACCGAGCCATGATATCGGTCATCTGTTCAACTTGTTCAGTGTGTGACATTTAAAAATTCCTCCTTATTAATAACTGCCTAGCTTGATATGGTTCATCATTTTCTCAAGGATAAAATGGGAAAATGAGGGGAAGCAAAATGAGACTGATAATAGCGGAAACCACAATCATCGGAAGGCCTGCCTTGACATAATCATTGAACGTATACCCACCTGGGGCAAAGACCATCATATTGGCCGGCATCCCGATAGGAGTGGCAAAAGCAAGGGACGCTCCAATGACGGTAGCGACGACAACGGCCTTGGGATCCGCCCCCATTCCGGCTGAGATATTGAGACTGATTGGTACGAGAAGGGCAGTCGTGGCAAAGTTGCTCATAAAGTTTGTCATGAGGGTCGCGAGGAGAAAGACCACCACGAGCAGAGCAAAGGGAGACGCGCTGGGTCCCAAGGCACTAATGACCGTGTCAGCAATCATCTTGCCGGCGCCTGTCTTTTGAAGGGCTTTGGCAAGGGCCAAGGTGCCGCCATAAACAAAGATGGTCTGCATATCAATGGAACGATAGGCCGCCTTTTCGCTGATAGCGCCGCAGGCCACAAGGACAACTGCACCGATGCAGCCGGAAAGATAGAACTTGATGCCAATCTGCTTTTCAAAGATCATGGCAAGAATGGTAAGGACCATGACAACCAAGGAAACCATTTGTTTCCATCGCGGCACATCGGAAAAGTCCTGCTCCTCATCATACATGGAATCTCCCATGTTCTTCGTTTTTTCCGGCAGGAAACGATACCCGACACAGGCAAAGAAGGCCGTACTGATCAGAAGAATAGGAAGACCGACAAAGCCATATTCAAAGAAACTGATTTCAACACCTACATTCTGAAGCGCGGCTTTTCCTAAAAGGTTGCCCGGAGCGCCGATAATGGAGAGGTTCCCGCCCATGGCAGCAGCAAAGATGAGGGGAAGGAGCAGGCGGGAACGGGAAAACCAGATTTTGATGCCGTTCCAATGACGATTGGAATCAAGATAGCGGCCGTTCCTGTATTGGAAAGAAAGCCGCTCATGATGCCCGTCACAAGCATGACCGCAACAATGAGTTCCCGTTCCGTATGGGCGAATTTGGTGACGATGCCGCCCACCCGATTGGCCATACCGGTTTCAAAAAAGCAGCCCCCAATCACGAACATAGCAACAAAAAGGATCAGATTGTTATCGACAAAACCACCAAAGGCATCCTTGGGACTGAGGACTCCTGTAAGAACCAGGACAAGGAGCGCAATGATGGACGTAACCGCCAGTGGAATCTTTTCCCAAACAAACATAACAATAACAAATAAGAGCAGTGCCAACGTAATGGCAACGGGTGACATAGCAATTCCTCCCTTAGATAGAATTGGCGCCATTGGATACATTTTAAAATATACATTTGTATTTTATATTTAATAAAGTATCCATTTCTTGATTAGACTATATTCCAAATTTGATATTTCGTCAAGAGAATCATAGAGTTTTCTGTTTTTTCCATACAATTAACGAAATGCTCTTACGAATATTATCTAATTAGTCGAGTTTTTATCAGGTGTTTTCCATTCTGCTCATAAAAAAAGAGACTTTCCGAAAATCACTTTGTGACTTTTGGAAAATCTCGTCTCTACGAGTGCGCCAACGCAGGCACTGCTATCCATTTTTGTTTGTTTATAAAATAGATATATCCATTTTTTATTTTTCTCCCCTTGTGACAAAGCTGCGGTAATTGGTGAGCACGTCTTCCATGCTGCGCTTCATATGGGCAACCATGAGCGCCCTCGCCCGCTTGCCGTCATGGGCCCGCAGGGCTTGCATGAGCTCATCGTGCTCTATGCTGGAAATCTTGGCATATTCCTCTTCGGTGACCAGATATCCCATGGATAGACCACTCCATAGATTGGCTGCAAGATGTTCCAATTTCTCATTGCCACAGGCTTTCCAAATGGCCATATGAAAGCTTTCGTTGTAGTCCTTATAAGCACTGTAATTTTTCTCCGCAAGGGACCGCTTCATATCTTTATAGACAGCTTCAATACCGGAAATATCGGTCCCTTCCTGCGCTGCAAGATAAGCAGCTTCGCCTTCAAGGAGCGCGCGCACGGCATAGTGGTCACGAATGTTCTTAGTGCTCATGCCTAGAACAACGGCCCCTTTATTGGGACGCAGCCGGACGAGTCCCTGGGAAGAAAGCAGCTGCAGAGCTTCCCGCACAGGGGTGACGGATACACCCATCCTGCGGGCCGTTTCTTCCAAAGTCAGGACCGTTCCCGTCTCGATTTCCTTACGGAAAATAGCCTTGCGCAAATAGGAGGCGACCTGTTCCCGCGCGGGCAAGAGATTGATAGGCTGGATGGCCGTATTTTTGAGCGGTTCTTTTATTTTTTCCTGCATGGGTAGATCCAAGCCATCAGGGGAACCTTTTTTTCCCCGCACAATGATGTGGCGGTTGGAAAGCTTTTCGGCATAACCTTCTGCCACGAGACGATTCAAAGCCTCTCTTACAGGCATCCGAGAAACACCAAAGGATTTGGCCAGTTCCACCTGTTTCAATTCTTCACCAGCCGAAAGGATTCCCTTTTTGATTTTTTCTGAAAGGACCGAGAAGATTAGGTCCTGCGAGCTTACTTTTCCCTTAAGGAGAGCGTTTTCTTTCTTGTCAGCCTTCATGACAAAGGCCCCCTTCTTTGCTTTTTATGAAAAAAGAACTGTCCGCCAGTCTAGGTAAAGAAAGGACAATCCCCGCAAGCAAGGAAATGCTTACTTTTCATCCATTTTAAGGATGGCCATGAAGGCTTCTTGGGGCAGTTCCACGGAGCCAACCTGTTTCATCCGTTTCTTCCCGGCCTTTTGTTTTTCAAGAAGTTTACGTTTGCGCGTAATATCACCGCCATAGCATTTGGCAAGAACGTCCTTTCTCAGGGCACTGACGTTCTCACGGGCAATGATCTTGCTTCCGATTGCGGCCTGGATGGGGATTTCAAAAAGCTGCCGGGGAATGATCTTGCGCAATTTTTCCACAAGGGCGCGGCCCCGTACTTGGGCGCGGTCCCGATGGACAATGGCCGACAACGCGTCAACAGGATCCCCATTTAGGAGGATATCGACTTTGACCATATCGCTGGGCCGATATCCCGACAGTTCATAGTCAAGGGAGGCATAACCGCGGGATACGGATTTCAAGCGGTCAAAATAATCAAAGATGATTTCACTTAAAGGCAGGCTGTAGTGGAGCATGACCCGGTTTTCATCAAGATAGGTCATATTGGCATATTCCCCACGTTTTTCTTGGGACAGTTCCATCACAGGTCCCACATATTCCTTGGGTACGATGATGGTTGCATTAACAAAGGGCTCTTCTACATGGTCGATGACAGTTTGGGGTGGGAAAAGAGAAGGATTGTCCACCATTTCCACATCCCCATTCGTACGGACAACTTCGTAAATGACGTTGGGTGCGGTTGTAATCAAGGCGAGGTTATATTCTCTTTCCAGCCGTTCCTTGATGACATCCATGTGAAGGAGCCCCAAAAAACCGCAGCGGAAGCCAAACCCCAAGGCGGAGGAAGTTTCCGGCTCAAACATGAGGGAAGCATCGTTGAGCTGCAGTTTTTCCAGAGCATCGCGGAGGTTATCATAATCGGAATTTTCCACAGGATAAAGACCACAGTACACCATGGGAGTTGCTTTGCGATAACCGGGCAGGGCCTTGGCAGCAGGATGGTTTTCATCCGTAATGGTATCCCCCACCCGCGCATCGCGGACGTTCTTGATGGACGCGGCAAGGAAACCAACCATGCCTTCCCCCAGTTCCTCAACATTGACAAGGGCCGGTTTGAAGACGCCCACTTCCGTAACTTCATAGACTTTTCCCGTTGCCATAAGGCGGATCGTCATGCCCTTTTTAAGGCAGCCATTCATAACACGTAAGTAGAGCATGACCCCTTTATATGAGTCAAATTTAGAGTCAAAGATGAGCGCCTGCAGCGGTGCCGCGTCATCCCCTTGGGGAGCCGGGATACGGTTAACAACAGCCTCCAGGACCTCATCAATGCCAAGGCCCGTTTTTGCCGAGCAAAGAATGGCTTCCGACCCATCAATACCCAGGACATCTTCCACTTCCTTGATGACCCGGTCAGGATCGGCACTAGGAAGATCCACCTTGTTGATAACCGGGATGATTTCAAGGTCATGTTCCATTGCAAGGTAGACGTTGGCCAGGGTCTGCGCTTCAATGCCCTGAGTCGCGTCGATGACAAGGAGTGCGCCTTCACAGGCAGCGAGAGCTCGGGAGACCTCGTAGTTGAAGTCGACATGGCCCGGGGTGTCAATAAGGTTCAAGATGTAATCATTGCCGTCTTTGGCATGGTAATCAAGCTGGACGGCCTGATCCTTGATGGTGATGCCCCGCTCCCGTTCAAGGGACATATTGTCAAGGATCTGGTCTTCCATTTCCCGCTTGGAAAGGGTCCCTGTCTTTTCGATGAGGCGGTCAGCAAGCGTGGATTTTCCATGATCGATATGGGCAATGATGGAAAAATTCCGGATTCTATGGGTCTGTGGCATGGATTGATTCTACCTCCAAGATTTCAATAAGCTAAAAACACCGCGCGGCATAAGCCGCGTGGGGGTTATTTTTCATTATAGCATGAAGGGTGGCTCCTTGTAAAAAAGCCGCTGCTGAAAAAGCTTCCGTATAGCAAAAAGACTGGCAGCCGAATGGCTGTCAGTCTTTTGGACTGTCTTATTTGACTGCGTTGACTTTCTTGGCTAAACGGGACTTTTTGCGAGCAGCAGCAAATTTGTTCACCGTACCCTTGCGGGCAGCTTTATCGAGTAAGCTTGCAGCGGTCTTAAGAGCGGCCTGAGCCTCATCCTTGGAACCAGCAGCAGCAAAAGCTTCAACCTTACGTGCAGTACTGCGGATTTCCGCCTTGACGGGGCCATTGGCAGCGCGGCGCTCAGCATCAGTCTTGACGCTACGAACGGAAGACTTAATATTCGGCATGTTTTCACCTCCACCAATTAGCTTTACCGAAACATTTTATCATTAATAGATATAAAAGGCAAGGAGTTTTTCCATAAGGCTCCTGTATGAGCCGGTCGGTTCCTTCTATTTGACGTACACGATGGTTGCTCCAAAACCGCCTTCGTTAAGAGGTGCCATTTCTGTTTTTTTCACATTGGGATGCTGCTTGAGGTATTCGAGCAGTCCCTTGCGAAGCATGCCCGTGCCCTTTCCATGAACCAAGCGGAAGCGGTCCATACCGGCAAGCAACGCGTCATCAATGGCCTTATCCACGTCAGGGATGGCTTCATCCACGGTTTTCCCCCGTACATCGGTCTGGATAGACGTATCCTGGGCCTTTTTAACAAAGAACTCATGACGGCTGCCGGAACTTTTCTTAAGCGTCCGGTACGTCTTTTGCGGCGAAACTGGCTGGGCCTTTGTGAGAATACAATCCTTCATGGACACATTCATCTTCATGACGCCGACAGCAACCGTCACATCACGGCCATTGACAGCTGTAATCTTTCCTTCCTGGCCCAGGGTCTTGACAAAGACCACCTTGCCAACAGCCGCGTTGCCGCTTGTAAGGCCCTGCCCTTCCGGCTCTGTGCGGCCCGAAATGGAAAAATTCTTACTAAGGGCCTTGCGGCTCATCTCAGCCAGCTGTTCGACTTTGGCGCTTTCCACGAGATTCTGCTGAGCCCGCAGTTCCTTGAGGATGCCTTGGCTTTCACGGCGGGCGTTGCGATAAAGCTCATCCGCTTCTTCCCGGGCCTTGCGAAGGATGTCATTCCGGCTCTTTTCAAGACGGGTCTTTTCTGCTTTCAGCTGGTTGCGGAGGATTTCCGTTTCCCGCCGCAGCGTTTCAATTTCATCCTTGCGGCTTTCGTATTCCCGCCGCTCTCCTTCAAGATTCTGGAGCACCCGTTCCATATTGCTGTGCCGCTCATTGATAAAGGTCCGTGCCTCATCAAGAATGTCTTCAGATAGGCCCAAACGGCGGCTGATATAAAAAGCGTTGCTGCTTCCCGGGACCCCCATAAGAAGACGGTAGGTCGGACGCAGCGTTTCCGGATCAAATTCGACGCTGGCGTTCTGCATGCCTTCATGTTCATAGGCAAAGGTCTTGAGCTCGCTGTAATGTGTTGTCATGATCGTAAGGACATGGGCCTTATAAAAATGCTCAATCATGGCCATGGCAAGGGCTGCTCCTTCTGTCGGATCGGTCCCGACACAGACTTCATCGACAAGGACCAGATCGCGATCCGTGGCTTCCCTTATTATGGAAATCATGTTCTTCATGTGACCGGAAAACGTGGACAGGCTCTGTTCAATACTCTGTTCATCGCCAATATCGGCGTAAATTCCGGAAAAAACAGGGAAAACCGCTTCTTCAGCAGGAAGAAAGAGTCCCGCCTGGGCCATGAGGGCAAAGAGGCCAACGGTCTTTAAGGCGACAGTCTTGCCGCCCGTATTGGGTCCTGTAATGAGAAGCGTCGTAAAGTCCCGACCCAGCTCAATATCAAGGGGGACAATAGAATCCTGCTCCAAAAGGGGATGACGGCCCTTGACAATACGCAGATTGTGATCAAAGACCATCATGGGTCGCCGCGCCCCAAGCGCCTCGGCATAGAGAGCCTTGGCCGAAATGAGGTCCACTTGGGCCACAACGGCAAGACTCTCAAGGATATGGTCTGCTTCAGCCCCTACATGGCTTGTCAACGTTCGCAGGATGCGTTCCACTTCCGCCTTTTCTTCAAGGATATACTTCTTGATGTCGTTATTGAGATTGACAACAGCCATCGGTTCAATGAAGAGCGTCGCCCCGCTTGACGACTGGTCATGGACAATGCCAGGAAAATTAAGGCGATATTCTTGCTTGATGGGGATGACATACCGATCCTCACGCATGGTGACGAGGGCGTCTTGGAAATATTTCTGGTTGTTTGGGTCATGCAGGAGGTCGGAAAGCTTATCCTTTACCCGGTTGCGAGCAACGAGGATGCCCGTTCGAAGGCCCGAGAGCTTCACCGAAGCTGTATCCTTGATGTTTCCTTTTTCATCAAGGACGCTGGAAAGCTGCTTAGAAAGGCGCGAAAAATCATAAAGCTCATCGCCGTAACGCACAAGAGCAGGCGCCGTTTCTCTTACCTCCTTAAGGAATGCCTTAAGGTCCAGCATCCCCGAAATGGCATCCTGGATGGCCTTGAATTCTTCCGGATCAAGAAGGCTGCCGACACGGGTACGTTTCACCAATCCAGAAATATCCGTAATGCCCCCTAAGGGAATACGCCGGCCTTCATCGAGGATACGGACCGCTTCCGCAGTTTCTTCCTGAGAAAGTTTGACCTCCTCAAAGCGGGAAGAACTCATCAGTTCCATGGCAAGACGCTGCCCCATGGCCGTACCAGCGTACTGGCTGAGTTTTTCCCTGACCTTGGTAAATTCCAATGTATTGATTGCAAATTTTGCCATTATAAGACACCTCTAAAATAATGGCCCCGCGTGGTTCCCGGTTCATTTTCCTCGACAAGGGTCACCCCGTCAAGAACGCCCCGGTACATGGCGGTCAGGACGCCAGTCTCTTCGACAGAAGCATTCCGGGCGTCAAACCGCAGCCGGGCAAGGCCTATCTTCTCCATTTTCTTTGCATGGGCCAGCATGGAAAGGCGCTGACCATTGAGGATATGCATCCGGCCAAATTGGTCCTGTTTCAACGGGAAACGGACTTTCTTCCGGTCCTCGAGAAAACCGGCTTCTTTGCAGTGATAATCACAGTGGCCTTGGTCAAGATGGCCGAGGAAGCTGCCCTCTACACAATATTCGGAGACCATCATTTCAAGGGAGCCTTCGGCAAGGCATTCCAAGGGCAGGTTTGACTTCCTCGCAAGGCCCTCGACTTGGGAGAGCGTAAGTTCCGGAGACAGCGTGATGCCCTCAGCGCCAAGTTCCTGCCAAAAAAGGATGCTCTGGCTGTTAAAGGTATTTTGGTTCCAATCGACCCACAAAGGAAGTCCCTGGGCAAGGACCTTTTCTACAAGTCCGTTATTGCTCACGACGATTCCGTCAGGCGACAGGGCCTGCCAACGGGGTAGGACCTGATCATAGTAGGAAAGCTGTCCTTCGGAAACAATACGGCTCGTGCCGATATACCACTTCTTTCCCTTTTCCCGGACCCAGCCGCCAAGGGTTTCAAGGTCTTTCAGCGTCAAAAGAGGCAGGGTAAAACTGTCGCCGCCAACAATAAGGACGTCGGCGCCGCCTGAAAGGGCGGCTTTGGCCTTATCCAAGGTATCAACATGAACAGACAGTTCAGCATGGCGGCGCAGAGAATGATTGACAGGCTGGGACAAATTGCGGTCACTCCATTGAACCTTTTTGCGGGGCGGGCAAAAATCCTCAAGGCGCGCTTTCGTGAGAGCTTCTACAGCAAGACGTCGCGCTTCATTGATTTCACTCATGGGAACCATGACATTGTCATCGCACGTAAGGAGCAAGCTCTCTAAAGAAAATTCCGTGTTGCCCAGGCGGTCCACTTGTTTTCGCACCACGGTTTCATCAAGGGCATGCTTGCGGGCCCTTTCTACAATGAACTGGGTCTGTGCCGTCCCCATATGACCTTCATCATCCGCAGCCGTAATGGTCATAGGCTTTCCGAAAGGAGCGGTCACATAAAAGGACAGGGGAATGCGTTTTTTATGTTCCGGGCCAAAGAAACTTTCGGCATAGATCATGAGTTCGTGGTCATTCGTCCGGAAAACGCGGTCGTTAAGACGGAGGCCTCGAGGTACGGAGATGGTAACCTTCTCGCCTACTTCGGCTACGTCACGGCTCTTTCCATTGACCGTCATGGCATCGACAATCGTTCCCACGCGGCCGCCGACGCTCACCCAAAATTCCAGACCGTCCCCCAGGTGCAGGGTCCGTTCGAGCTTGATCGTACCTTCCGTGTGATCTTTATTCAAGGAAACAACCCGGCCCAGAAGGATGCCGCGGTTATTGGGGCGGCGGTCACTCATCATGGTTCGTCCCGGCTTTTTCTCAAGATAGGCCGTCGTAAAATCACGGTTGAAGATCTGTTCAATGTGTTCACGATTTTTTTCAGGGACAACGTACTTGCCTGTGAAATAGCGGTCAATGGCGCGGCGGTAGATATCTGTCACGACGGCCACGTATTCAGGCCGTTTCATGCGCCCTTCGATTTTAAAGGACCGAACGCCGGTTTCGATGAGTTGGGGGAGGATGTCAAGGGTGTTCATATCCTTTGGACTCAAGAGGTACTGACCGGCATCAGCGTTTTGGAGCATGTCCTTTCCCTCCTTGTTGACCAAGGTATAGGGCATGCGGCAGGTCTGAGCACAGCGGCCCCGGTTTCCGCTGCGGCTGCCGATGAGGCTTGACATAAGGCACTGACCGGAATAACAGATGCAGAGTGCGCCATGCATGAACGTCTCGATCTCACCAGGCGTCTTTTGACAGATTGTTTTTAAGTCCTTTAAGGTGGTTTCCCTAGCCATGACAGAACGGGGCATACCCTGATGGTAGGCAAAGATGGCACCAGCGGAATTGGTAATGGTCATCTGCGTACTGGCATGCAGTTCCAGTTCAGGTACCGTGCGGCGGCAAAGCCGGATGATGCCAAGATCCTGGACAATGATGCCATCAACACCGATATTGCTGAGGAACGTGACATAGTCCCCCAGCGCCTTCATTTCCTCATCAGTGACAAGGGTATTGACCGTGACATAGATACGAACATGGTGCAGGTGAGCAAAAGTGATGGCCCGCTGCAGTTCTTCAGGGCCAAAATTTTCGGCATAGGCCCGAGCGCCAAAAGCAGAGCCACCCAGATAAACCGCATCGGCACCGGCAAAAACAGCCGCCTCAAGGGCCTCCCAGGTCCCAGCCGGGGCCAAAAGTTCAACATCTTCTCGTCTCATGAAAATCTCCTTATATATAGAAAGAAAATAGCATAACAGAATTTTGAACTTATATTATATCATATTGAAAGTCCCAAAAGAAGAAGGACCTACCCTCCCTTCCCCTTTCGAGGGCCACAAGGCATGCGAATTCGGAAAGAATTTCTATTGCAGTCCGTCAAGTTGTGATATAATACGGTTAGTTATTTGCTTTTTCCATCAGATCAATCTAGAAACAGGAGCTGACACAATGACGTATAAAGGAAAAAGAAACTGGAGGAATCTCCTCAAGCCCCGAAACCCTCGGGAAAAGAAAAAATTAGGAGGCATGATTCTTTCGGCTGTCCTTGCCCTGATCCTTGTAGGGTTCATTTCCCTCACGGCTTTCTTTGCCCTGGCAAAGTTCACAACAGCCAAGATTATGTCAAAAGATATGGTGCCCATGGCGTCGTCCCAGTTCTATGACATCAATGGCGACCTGATTTCGACCGTTGATTCCGAAGAAGACCGTATCCCCGTTTCCATCAGTAAGGTACCTAAAAACCTGCAGAACGCGTTCCTTGCAGCTGAAGACATCCGCTTTTACCAACACGGCGGAATTGACTTCAAAGGGATTGCCCGCGCCATCTACACCTACATTCGTTATGATGAGGTCCAAGGCGGCAGTACCATTACCCAGCAGCTGGCCAAAAACTACTTCCTTACGCAGGAACGGACGCTGACGCGAAAGATCCACGAAGCCTTCATTGCACTCCAGATTGAACAGAAGTACACCAAAAAGGAAATTCTGGAAATGTACATGAACCAGATTTACTTCGGTCAAGGGGCCTACGGGGTCGAAACGGCAGCCAATACCTACTTTGGGAAACATGTTGAAGATTTGGATCTTGCCGAGGCCGCTATGATTGCCGGGATTCCCAAGAGCCCGAATTATTACAACCCGAAAGCCAATCCGAAGGCAGCCAAGGCCCGTCAGGAAACGGTCCTCAGCCAGATGGAAAAGTATAATTTCATCACGCCGGAAGAACACAAAAAAGCAAGTGAGGAAAAGCTCGAATATAAGAGCCTGACTTCAAATCCTGGCTCCAAAAGCTATTTCATCGACTACTGCATCCAGATCCTCATTGATAAATTTGGTCCCGATGCCGTCTATAAGCAAGGGCTCAAGGTTTATACCTCCCTTGACCCAACCATGCAGAAAGCCGCTGAACGGGCCGCAGCCCTGACGCCGACCTACTACACGGACAGCAATAAGCTTAAGCAGCCCCAGTCAGCCATTGTCGCAATCGATCCGAAAACAGGATACATCAAAGCCATGATTGGCGGCCGCGGGACGGACCAGTTCAACCGGGCCGTCATGGCAGAGCGCCAGCCGGGTTCCGCTTTTAAACCTTTTGTTTACCTTAACGCCTTGGAACATGGTGCCACACCAAACGACATTGTCGATGACTCCCCCATTCCCGGCAGCTGGAACCCGCAGAACTATGACCGCCGCTTCCACGGCAAAATGACCTATCGCCGGGCTCTCACCTATTCGTACAACATTCCGGCCATCAAGATCAGTGAAAAATACGGCAACAGCAATGTCTTGAAGCTTGCCAAGAAAATGGGCATTACGACCCTTGTTGAAGATGGACCCCAGTCCGATGACAACTCGGCCATGGCCTTAGGTGGCCTGACCCACGGCGTCACGCCCCTTGAAATGGCAGGTGCCTATAGCGCCATTGCCAACATGGGAAAATTCAACAAACCGACGCCAATCGTCAAGATTGTGGACCGGAACGGCAAGACCATCTACGAACACAAAGCAGACCC
>ERZ1694966.981-NODE-981-length-13044-cov-9.832936_pt1 | contig 13044 bp, 7 predicted proteins | sample MGYA00581611_ERZ1694966 | MGnify/ENA primary metagenome ERZ1694966 (study PRJEB42213, sample SAMN07424282) | human gut metagenome | biome: ENVO:00009003; feature: ENVO:2100002; material: ENVO:00002003 | host: Homo sapiens | place: USA | collected 2014 ...
GCGGTGCCTGTATCCTGTTCCTTTTCTGGAGCATCACCCATCTGGTACGCAAACTGGTAATCACCGACGAGAACAACATCACGAAAGGACAACTTATCACTGTCATGGGTAGCGGACTGGTCGGCGCACTGGTCTACACCTTCAGCGACACCTTCTGGTTCTCTGCCGTAGAAGGCGAAGTATATGCTTTCTCCTCCCTCTTTACAGCCGTTGTATTCTGGCTGATTCTGAAATGGGAAGATGTGGCCAACCAGCCTCACAGCGACCGCTGGCTAATCCTGATCGCTTATCTGACCGGACTGAGTATCGGTGTTCACTTGCTGAACCTCCTCTGTCTGCCGGCAATCGTATTGGTGTACTACTACAAGAAAACTCCGAACGCCACTGCCAAAGGCTCATTGCTCGCCCTGCTCGGATCGGGCGTACTCGTAGCAGCCGTGCTTTATGGCATCGTGCCCGGTATCGTTAAAGTCGGCGGCTGGTTCGAACTGCTGTTTGTCAACGGACTCGGCATGTCGTTCAACTCCGGCGTCGTTGTCTATATCATTCTGCTCGCCGCCGCCCTTATCTGGGGTGTGTACGAAAGCTACACCGAAAAGAGCAGACTCCGCATGGCCATCTCATTCATTCTGACCATCGCCCTGCTGGGTATTCCATTCTACGGACACGGCGTAAGCAGCATCCTTATCGGTGTCGTAGTGATCGCAATTCTTGGCATCTACCTTGCTCCGCAAGTACAGGAAAAGATCAAAGAGAAATGGCGCATCTCCGCCCGTACCATGAATACGGCATTGCTGTGCACCATGATGATCGTAATCGGTTATTCCTCTTATGCACTGATCGTGATCCGTTCTACCGCCAACACACCGATGGACCAGAACTCTCCGGAAGATATCTTCACACTGGGCGAATACCTCGGCCGTGAACAATACGGAACCCGTCCTCTCTTCTACGGTCCTGCTTTCTCCTCGAAAGTAGCACTCGACGTGAAAGACGGATACTGCGTCCCCCGCCAGTCACAGACGGGAAGCAAATACGTCCGCAAAGAAAAAACCTCACCGGACGAAAAGGACTCATACATCGAACTGCCGGGACGTATCGAATACGAATACGCGCAAAATATGCTTTTCCCCCGTATGTACAGCTCCGCGCACTCCTCACTCTACAAGCAGTGGGTAGACATCAAGGGGCATGACGTCCCATACGACCAATGCGGCGAAATGGTGATGGTGAACGTACCGAACCAATGGGAAAACATCAAGTTCTTCTTCTCCTACCAGCTCAACTTCATGTACTGGCGCTACTTTATGTGGAACTTTGCCGGACGGCAGAACGACATTCAGAGCAGCGGAGAAATAGAACACGGTAACTGGATCACCGGAATCCCGTTTATCGACAATCTGCTGGTGGGCAACCAGGAATTGCTTCCGCAGGACCTCAAAAACAACAAAGGACACAACGTATTCTACTGCCTGCCGCTGCTGCTCGGCCTGATCGGACTCTTCTGGCAAGCATACCACAGCCAGCGGGGTATCCAGCAATTCTGGGTGGTGTTCTTCCTGTTCTTTATGACAGGTATCGCCATCGTGCTCTACCTTAACCAGACACCTGCGCAGCCGCGTGAACGTGACTATGCGTATGCCGGTTCGTTCTACGCCTTCGCCATCTGGGTAGGTATGGGAGTCGCAGGTATCATCCGTATGTTACGCGATTACTGCAAGATGAAAGAAGTTCCGGCTGCCGCTCTCGCATCAGTACTCTGTCTGCTTGTCCCCATCCAAATGGCCGGACAGACATGGGACGACCACGACCGTAGCGGACGCTTTGTTGCCCGTGACTTCGGTCAGAACTATCTGATGACCTTGCAGGAAGAAGGAAATCCGATCATCTTCACCAATGGTGACAACGATACTTTCCCGTTGTGGTACAATCAGGAGACAGAAGGTTTCCGTACCGATGCACGTACCTGTAACCTCAGTTACCTGCAAACCGACTGGTACATCGACCAGATGAAACGTCCCGCCTACGACTCTCCGTCACTCCCGATCACTTGGGACCGTGTGGAATACGTCGAAGGCCAGAACGAATACATCCCCATCCGTCCGGAAGTAAAGAAGAATATTGACCAGATGTATGCACAGGCAGACAGCGCGCTCGAAAACGGAAATCCGGAAGCGATGAACGAACTGAAAGAACAGTTCGGAGAAAACCCGTATGAACTGAAGAATATCCTCAAATACTGGGTTCGTTCGGATAAGGAAGGGCTGCGCGTCATCCCTACCGACAGCATCGTAATGAAGATCGACAAGGAAGCTGTCCGCCGTTCCGGCATGAAAATACCGGAAGCGCTGGGCGACTCCATCCCCGAATACATGACCATCTTGCTGAGAGACGCCAACGGCAACCCGAAACGCGCCCTCTACAAGAGCGAACTGATGATGCTCGAAATGCTTGCCAACGCCAACTGGGAACGTCCCATCTACATGGCTATCACCGTAGGCAGTGAAAACCACCTCGGCATGGACAACCACTTCACGCAGGAAGGTCTGGCATACCGCTTCACTCCGTTCGATACGGAGAAGCTGAACAGCAAGATCGACAGCGAAAAGATGTACGACAACCTGATGAACAAGTTCAAGTTCGGCGGCATCGAGAAACCGGGCATCTACATCGACGAAAACGTAATGCGTATGTGCTACACACACCGGCGCATCTTCACACAGCTCGTAGGACAGCTCATCAAAGAAGGCAAAAAAGACAAGGCACTCGCCGCACTCGACTACGCCGAGAAGATGATCCCGTCATACAACGTACCGTATGACTGGGCAAACGGCGCCTTCCAAATGGCGGAAGCCTACTACCAGCTGGGACAAAACGAAAAAGCGAACAAGATCATCGACGAACTTGCCAACAAGTCTCTCGAATACATGATCTGGTATCTCAGCCTGACTGATTACCAACTTTCCATCGCCAGCGAAAACTTCATGTACAACGCAGGACTGCTTGACGCAGAAGTACGCCTGATGGAGAAATACAAATCAGAAGAATTGGCTAAACATTACTCGGAACAACTCGACCAGCTATACAATGAGTACGTTGCGAGAATGAAAGGGAAATAAAAACTAAGTAATAAGTATTAAGTAATAAGTAATAAGCTGCGCCATAAGCCGCACGGTTATTACTTATTACTTATTACCTGTTACTTATTAATAAAGACTCTTATGTTTATAGAACAACCACCTTGGTTCTTCCGAGCGCTGTATCCACAAGCCATCTTCCGGATGGACCCAAACGAACGGGCTGTCTACCTGACTTTTGACGACGGCCCTATCCCGGAAGTAACCCCTTGGGTACTGGAGCTACTGAAGAAACACGATATTAAAGCTACCTTCTTCATGGTAGGCGACAATATCCGCAAACACCCGGACGAATACCGGATGGTGGTAGAACACGGACACCGCATCGGCAACCATACCTTCAACCACATCCGCGGCTTTGAATACTCCAATCCGGATTATCTGGCCAACACCAGACGGGTAGACGAAATTATCCACTCGGACTTGTTCCGCCCGCCACATGGGCACATGGGATTCCGGCAATATTACACTCTTCGCCACCATTACCGTATCATTATGTGGGACCTCGTAACCCGTGACTACAGTAAGCAAATGCGCCCGGAACAGGTACTGAATAACGTAAAACGCTACGTACGCAACGGTTCCATCATCACCTTCCACGACTCTCTGAAATCGTGGAACAACGGGAATCTGCAATATGCCCTCCCCCGTGCCATCGAATTTCTGAAAGCGGAGGGCTATGAATTCAAGGTATTCTAGCTGCCGGCGAAGAAACATTTTACCTGCCGACAGCCAGTTTTCTAATTACCGATAAGGTTTTCATACATATCTATTATGAAAAAGCTCCTCTCCTCAGAACGAATCAAAGCTAAAGCCCTACGCCTCGGCTTTTCAGCCTGCGGACTGGCGCCTGCCGAAGCTGTGGATGAAACTGTGGCTACCGCCTTCCGTCAATGGCTGGCGGACGGTTGCCAGGCAGAGATGGCGTATATGCAGAATTATGAGGATAAACGGCTCGATCCGCGCTTGTTGGTGGAAGGGGCACGTACGGTCATCAGCGTCGCGTTAAACTATTACCCGGCAACGAAGATTCCCGAAAATGAATATCAGATTGCATGGTATGCCTACGGGAAAGATTATCACGATGTGATGAAGGGGAAATTGAAGGAACTTTTTGAGTTTATAGAAAAAGAAGTTTCATTCTCCGAAGAAACAGACAGTACTATCGCCTCGACAAACAATATCGGCACATATACTGAAAACTACGCCTCAGCACCCCAAGCCCCAGTATCCCAAACCTCCGCTTCTCCGCTTCAAGGCCGCATATTCTGTGATACCGCTCCCATACTCGAACGTTATTGGGCATGGCGTACCGGCTTGGGATGGATAGGAAAGAATACACATCTCATCATTCCTCACGCCGGCTCCTGCTTCTTCTTAGGGGAAATTATTCTTGATAGGGAAGCTGACAATTATGACTCTCCACAACGAAATCAATGCGGTTCGTGTACACGTTGCCTGGATGCCTGCCCGACAAAAGCGCTGGAAGCCCCTTTCAGGCTCAATTCCGAGAGATGTCTTTCTTATCTTACCATTGAGTATCGTGGGGAACTTTCGCTCAATGTAGGCAAAAAAATGGGTAATAAAATATATGGCTGTGACGAATGCCTGAAAGCTTGCCCTTGGAATCGCTTTGCCACTCCTTGCCGGACAGTAGAATTTCAACCGTCTCCTTCTTTGCTAAGTATGAGGAAGGATGATTGGCATTCGCTGAGTGAGGAACAATATAAAACCATTTTTAAAGGTAGTGCAGTGAAAAGGGCTAAGTATGGTGGATTGATGCGTAATATAAAGATTATTAAATAAATATTTAAATATTAAGAGCTACTACCTTACGATAATAGCTCTTAGGATCAATTAATGCAAGTTCTTCTCATAACAAACAGTTAAACCACTATATAAAAATAGTATTTCATGCAAAATATTATTCAGCATATTGCATCAAAATAGCAGGAAAATCAATAGAAAGTCCTGCATAATTTGCAGGAGACGGAACTCTTCCCTTAAATAATCCCATTGACATATATGCATCTGTAATATAAGCTAACGCAACCTGCCCATCATTCATTAATACAGGAGAAAGAATAATTTTTCCCTGTAAATACAAACCATCATCAGTTTTAGTTATTATTGAGCCGTACATCACTCCTCCTTGCCCATCAGACAAAGCATAATTTTGCTGCTGTGGAGTGGTTATAGCTAAAGCTCCATCTTGATAGGTGACCGCTAAAACAATCGTTGCTCCCAACAGCCTTGTCATTGGTAGCTGGAATATATAGCCATTACCACCCGGATTTTTAACAATTTGAGTATTTTCCTCTAATGAAAGAACTTGATTAATACCAAATGCTGTAGCAACGACTTTCACAACACCTGTCCATTGTCCCAATAAGTCATCAATATCGTACTGCAATAAAGCATATTCAATTTCACGAATGCCAGTAGTCACTTTTACAATGGCCGAACGAATTTTACCAGTGAGATTCTCTTTTGCAATAAACTTAAATCCATCACTCGTCATTTCATAGGATAACCATTGAGAAGCATCTGCTGGAATAGATACCTGAATAGGCAAATTACTCGACATTTCAACAGGGACCTCCTCTGCAGCATCTGTCAATGTGAAATAGGTAGCATCTCTATTATATTTCCAAATAGCTCCTTCCTGCAGTATGGTTGCTTGCTGCGTACTCACACCATCAGTTAAAACGATTTGTGCGCTACGCCCCGGATAACCCGTATTAGCATCTACAGAAATGGAAACTTTATGATCTGCAACTTCGATTACCTGACACCAATCGGCATTCACCGTAGCCGTGACAGTTCCAGTTGCTGCAAATTCGACAGTTCCAGTGCCACCACTAGCTTTCATATCCAAATCTGATTTTATAATTGTCAATTTTACAGTGGCAGCATCGTCATCTGAAGAACATCCTGCAACAAAAAATAAGCAGAATATTATTAAGTATAAATTCAGTATATTTTTCATAATCTAGTTTTTTATTTATTCCTCAACTTTCATAAAGACCATCTCTCCATACATACGTGCCACCCCTTGAACATATGAACTTTGACTATAATCAGGTGCCGAATAGCGGTCGAAGGCCATATAATCAGCTTTTGCACCACCTACTGCTTCGAATACCCCATCATCCTCAAATGTAAATCCAAACGGAGACTGTTGTACATTTGCCACAAAACCAAACATCAGACCTGCCTGATAACTAATATATGTAGGATAAAATCCCATGGCATAACAATATGTAGTACATCCCAAATAATATCCTGATATATAACCTACCTTTTGAGTCTTAAAGGACATAATTCCTTCACCTCTATCATAATCGAGCACTATATCACCAATTAGTCCCTTGAGAATATAACTCTTATTTTCTACATCCTCTATAATAGATATTGGTAATTCTTCGTCTGTCAAATTATTATCTTTATACATCTTGCAGGTAAGAGTATAATTACCTAGATAATCATTATATTTAATATATCCCTCCGGATAAATTCCTTTCATTTTAACGTTAGTTGCCCCCTCGTCAGTACAAGTAAAAAGCTCGGAGGAAGGGTCCCACACAAAATTTTGCACAGTTACTCCTGCCAGTGAAACTGGTTCCCGGAAACGAAAGCCATCGGTTGTAAAAAGGAAAGGAGATTGCTCTTGTACAATGTTACCACCATCATTATAGGCTATAACAAAAGTATAATTACTTCGCTGCGTCATACCAACTAAATTTCCATCAACCAACAACTGATATTGTATAAAGAAAGCATTCTCTTCTACGTCATTCACAGAGTTTATATATGCCTCCCAGTTCAAATCATCCGGAAGCGCATACATTACTATCGTATTTCCATACTTTTTGCCCTGCATTACAATTTTCTCGGCTGAAGCTTCTTTTATAATAAACTCATAATCTCCTTGCAGGTTGGCATTTGGGTTGGAACCTCCGCCTTGTGGCTTGGCATATGCATGAATAAAAGCATTATAAGTGTCGAATGTAAGCATAGTAGCTTCCTCCGATACAACCTTATAAAGAGAGGAAATAGTCTCATCGCCTTCGTATCCTTGAGATGCCATTGTAACTCGCTGACCATCAAACTTGCACAGAAGAGTTATGCCTCCCAAAGCATAGTCCTGACCTATGTAATATTCCATTCTCCAACCATTAGATGCCGATTCTAATAGCTCACTATATTGCTTCACTTCCTCTGTTGCACGGTTCGCTGAAGAATCATCAAAATAATCCTCTTCCTGGAAAAGACAGGATTGCAAACCAAAGCATACAAGAGCCATCAACAAATAAATCATTATATTCTTTTTCATAATCTTCCTGTTTTATTCAATAGTACTTAAATCCAGCTCCGGAATTTCTTGCTGACGCCTTAACACAATCTCACGCAAATCATCTAAATTAATACCCCAAGTTTCAAGCATATAATTGTATACAATAGTAAACTTCTGATTAATAATAGCCGCTCCGGCAGTTCCGGCAACCTTCAGCATATTATCCCAGTAAGCCTGATCGTGAGTAACATACATGGCGATATTCTCTACAAAATCTTCTCTTGCCTCACTCATCGCATATGCCGTCACAAATCCTTCCGGCCATGCATCCGCATCCTCTCGCAAATATGAATTTCCATTTTCAGCAACATAGAAATACCAGTCGGAACCAACATATTTTCCTTCGGTAATGCGATCAAACGATGGGTCATAATTACGCTTCTGATGCAGGATATGTGCAAATTCATGGTGCATCGTCTTAAAGTAATACTCATTCAAAACTTCGATATCGACATTCTCAAAGTCCAGACTGTTCACTTCGTACAATGTTATCTTCTTTCCTCCCTCGGCAGTACCCAACACCTTCGTACCACTGCTATCATAAGCCGGAGAACCTATCAAGTGAAAAGTTTTTGGCACATAAGACCGAAGAAAAGCCGGTCCGGCAAGTTCAGTATATGCCTCCATCCATACATGCTTGATAATCTTGGCCAAAGCAACCGATTTATCGTAATCCGCCGGTACCAGATTATATTTGTGATCACTTTCAATATCTTGCATACGATACTTGAAATCAACGTTATACGGATATGTATAATTAGCAAGCAACCATTCATCAAAACCATTATGTTCCATTGGCTCTGTTGAAAAAATACTATGCTTGGTGTCAATATCATCGCCATTATTACAGGCTCCCCAAAGAATGGGCAAAACAGCCGTTAGTATATAAATATAATATTTCTTCATATTATTTCCTCCTTTTAATTTTCAGTACGTGGATTGGGTTGCATTCCTGCCAGAACTACACTCTTAGGAATTTGCATAGCACGTCTTGCGTCATTTACCGGCATTTCATCTGTTACGACTATATTGTTATTAGCAATAGAACGGCGATAGATAACAATTCCATAACGTTTAATATCCGGCCAGCGCAGACCTTCGTGCAAAGTAGCAATACGTCTCATATGCAGAATGCAGTGAATAAAGTTCTCCTGTATACCTGATTCAATAGTAAAATCAGGCTGAAGCTTTTTCTTGGGAGTCGGATTTTGTGTCGGATTGTAATAATCCATCTTATCATAATACTCATTTATCATCCCCGGAGTTAAAGTTTGCTTATTAGAAGTATATGCTTTCTCCCATGTAGTAAGATCTGCAGCAGCCATTGGATAGTTCTTTTTCAGCGTATAAGCCTCAGCCCTGCAAAGCAAAGTCTCGTCTGTAGAGAAAATCACAGGCATATAATACAGGTAGTCACCAGCATAATAACCGCCCTTTCTCAACATACTGCATTCATAGCCCGATGTTGTAAAAGGCTGCATATACATGCGGTCAGGGATACCCCATAATCCGGAAGAACGTGATGTTTCGTAAGAAGCAATTAACTTATTATGTAGATAACGTTTTCCTGTCATGTAATTACTCAGAATAATACCCCAGTTAGATACGGTACTACCTATCAACAAGTTAGCCTTACTTGTAGAAGCAATATATGCGTCGGGCTGTACATTATCATTAGCAGAGAGTTTTCCCAACGCTTCCCAATCCCGTAATTCGGCAGCAGGATCACTTCCCAACACACGATCTGCATATTTTATCACCTCATCACAATTAGAAAAGTCAGGCTTCATATAATAAAGATAGAAACGTGCAGCAAAAGCATATGCAGCTTTCCTTGTGAAATGATATTTCGGCACAGAATAACTATCATCGGAAATAAGAGCCATACCATCTAATAAGTCCTTCTCAATCTTCTCATAAGTCTCCTGCAAAGTACCCCGCCCGTATTGTGGTTGCACAGTTGTTTCAACTTTAGTCATATAAGGAATACCTAATTCCTGTGATGCATGAGTATTATAAGCATTACAAAAAATATTTGCTAATACAAAATGATTGTACGCCCGACAAACAAGAGCCTCTCCTCGCTGCGGCATCAACGATTCCGGATTTCCCCGTTTCTCAATCTCTTCCAAAGCCATGTTAGCAGAAGCAATAGCTATATAATGGGTTTCCCAAAGATTTGTAGGCGTATCCTGATATTCTTCCTGGGTATCTTTCCAGTTATAGCACTCTTCCTCAGATAACTTATAATAAGAATATCTGGCACTGTTATCGTCGGTATTATCACTATAAAGTTCAAACAGTTCATTCGCAGATCCTTCCGGATAAGCAGAAACAAGCATTTTAGCTATTTTTTGCTCAGAATTCAGCTCCGTCCGGTTATCTGGTAATTCGTCAAGAAAATCATTACAAGAGCTACCAACAATAGCAAGCGTTGCGATGAACAATGGAATATATAATTGATTTCGTCTCATCTTTAATCTTTTTTTTTATTATTAAAATCATTCTCTTACAATCCTAAACGCAGAGTTAATGTAAACTGACGTGGCACCGGTGAAGCTACACCACCAGTATTAAAGAATTCAGGATCTTGACCATTCAATTTCTTATCTGCATAAATAAGGAATAAATTAGTTGCCTGTAACTTCAAAGAAAGATTGGAAATCTTCGCAGCAGAAATCCAGCTCTTAGGAAACTCATAAGAAAGTGAGATTTCTTTCATACGGATAAAATCACCTTTTGCAATTCGCTCTGTAGAATAATTGTAAGCATTGTAAGCTTTATACAATGTTCGGTTTGCTTCATATTGCGGATTACTCAAGATTGCAGGAATATTAGTCTTTGCCTCATCCCCAGAAAGCGTCCAACGATTCTTGAATTCACGAGGCATAGCACTCAAATCGGAATATTTATAATTAAAATATGGATTCAAACGAACAACATTACCAAATGAATAAGTCATGAATACATTGAGTTTAAACCCTTTATATGCAAAAACGTTACCGAAACTACCAGTTATTGTAGGATCTGTCGGACCTTCATATTTCAAATAATCTAACTTCTCACGTTCCTGGAAATTAATATCAGTCGATGTTATATTTCCATTGATATCGAACATAGGAATACCTTTTTCATCCAAACCTGCAAAAGGAATGGAGAAAAGCCCGCGCACAGGATATCCTTCACGTGCAAATCCATTTCCCGAAACAAGTTCCATCATACGAGTACGTCCTCGCAAATCAGTAACTTCATTCTTAGCATGAGAAAAAATAAAATCAGAATTCCATGAGAAGTCTTTCGTTTTAATATTGCTGGTTGAAAGGGTAAATTCAATACCATGTGACTTCATTGTAGCTACATTGGCATATTTATAAATAGTACCTCCCACTCCTTGTGTTGGAATCAACCCAATCAGGTCATAGTTATTGCGCGTGTACCAGTCAGCTGAAAGATTAATGCGATTATTAATAAAACCTACATCCACTCCTATATTCAATTCATGCTTCTTTTCATACGTTAATTCACTATTTTCCAAATCCACTATATGAAGACCCGTTTCTTGAATATCAGTGAAAGGACGATAAGGTGAATAACTCTTAATAATAGCTTGTGAATTTGTTACATCAGCCGGACCACGATCAGCTGTCAATGAGTAAGATGCCTTAAATGTCAAATTTGAAAGCGTTGGTTGAAGTGATTGGAAGAATTTCTCTTCATGAACATTCCACGCTGCAGAAAGATTCCACGTTGGCAGCCAACGAGCAGAACGGCTACGTCCCATTCTATTAGTTCCTTCATAGCGGAAAGTACCATTCAACGTATAACGCCCGTCATACGAATAAGTAGCATTTGCAAATGTAGCTACACTACGATATCTAGTATGCCCCATAGAATAATACTTTTCTCCAGTCTCAATACCTTTCTTAAAGTACTGATAAACATATGATGGAATCTCACCCATAGAATATTGCATACCCCATCCTTGGAATGAAGAGTTAGAGCGTTGAAGATCATTTACTTCCATTCCTGCAAAAAGATTAGTTATATGCTTTTCTGCAAATAGATGATTCCAGGATACAGTACCACGAAAATCCAGTCCCAACATCTTACGATCTTGACGCTGATAAATACCTCCTTCAGGAAGAATCGAAATAGGTAATGCATATGGGTTATCTGGATTCTTATACAACCAGTCGTTTTCATCACGAATAGTAGCATCGTCCAACCCCGTACGATAAGCAATTGCTTGATTAGAATCATCCATTATATTATGTTCTTGTGATGATGATTGATAACGCACAGCACCCAGCGCACTGACTTCCAGGCCCTGCAACACCTTCCATTTCAACTCCCCCTGGAACTTTACATCAACAACATTCAACTCAATAAAATTATTGTCCAATTCACGGAGAATATTAAATGGAGCATAATTAGCCACATAATCTGTATTAGGATCTAATGTACGTGAAGTATTCAGTGCGTATGAATAGGGGTTGATATCAAAATCACGTGTAACCTGACCTGCCGCAACGTCCAATGATGAGTTCATGGTACCTGGTGCATTCTGTTTACGGTAAGAAGCACTTGATATCAAGTTTATGCTTAGGTTCTTTAAGATATTATAAGTCGTATTCAAATTGGCTGTATAACGTTTCACTTCACTCTGCTTATACCATCCCGGATCAAGCATGGCACTCAATGACGCATAAAAAGATGATTTATCAGAACCTGAAGTAATACTTACAGAGTGATTCTGTGAAATATTATTTGAGAATAATACATCAAACCAGTCGGTATTACGCATTTCGGCTTCGGTCAAATAAGCATTACGTGCTTCTAAAGTATTCATCAGCCCAAATTGACCATTCGTTTCATTAAACTGGTCGATCAGTTTATACATACGTCCGTACACACCTGAATTCTTTGCACGAAATAAATCAGCACTATTCAACCAACCTTTTTGCTCCAATTCTTTATATATTCCCATTTGCTCCTGAGAATTCATAATATTGAACTCTTTGTATGAGGGCACCATACGCGTAGTAAACTCACCCGTATAATTAATTTTGCTGACTCCAGCTTTACCTTTCTTTGTAGTAACAACGATTACACCTGCCATTGCACGTGCACCATAGATTGAGGTTGCTGAACCGTCTTTCAAAATCTGAAAGCTCTCAATATCATCGGAATTTAAACCAGCAATAGCCGAACTAATCAGAGTTTCAGCATCACCAGAAGATAAATCATCAGGTCCCACATCAATAGCATCTTCCATAATAACTCCATCCACCACCCATAATGGTTTGGAGCTACCATAAATGGAGGTAGCACCACGTACACGAATTTTAGGAGCAGTACCAAACGTACCGGATACGTTCTGGACTGACACACCCGCAGCACGGCCTTCAAGTCCACGGCTAATATCAGGGAGACCATCCAATTTTACATTATCAGCTGTTAATTGTTGAGTTGCACCAGTAAAAAGGCGTTTGTCCATTTTTTGCATGCCGGTTACCACTACTTCCTCTGTCTCTTATACACATCTGACGC
>ERZ1694966.1010-NODE-1010-length-12636-cov-4.180590_pt1 | contig 12636 bp, 9 predicted proteins | sample MGYA00581611_ERZ1694966 | MGnify/ENA primary metagenome ERZ1694966 (study PRJEB42213, sample SAMN07424282) | human gut metagenome | biome: ENVO:00009003; feature: ENVO:2100002; material: ENVO:00002003 | host: Homo sapiens | place: USA | collected 2014 ...
GAGCAATGTGCTTGAGACATTGAAAGCATTCAACGCTAAATTAGGAATCGCTTAAGTATAAACAATTATGAGACCAGATTTTAAAAACATAGATATAAAGAATGCCGGATTCGCAGCTACAAACGCTGCCGAATGGGCAAAAGCCAATGGCATCGAGCCCAATTGGAAAACACCCGAGCATATCGAGGTGAAACCTGTATATACAAAAGAAGACTTGGAGGGTATGGAGCACTTGAACTATGCTTCCGGTTTGCCTCCTTATCTACGTGGCCCGTACAGCGGTATGTACGCTATGCGTCCTTGGACAATCCGTCAGTACGCAGGTTTCTCTACCGCTGAGGAGTCTAACGCTTTCTATCGCCGTAACTTGGCTTCCGGTCAGAAAGGTTTGTCCGTTGCGTTCGACCTTCCGACTCACCGTGGTTACGATGCCGACAACGAACGTGTGGTTGGTGATGTAGGTAAAGCGGGTGTATCTATCTGTTCCTTGGAGAACATGAAAGTGTTGTTCGATGGTATTCCTTTGAACAAGATGTCTGTTTCCATGACCATGAATGGTGGTGTGCTTCCGGTATTGGCATTCTATATCAACGCAGGTTTGGAGCAAGGAGCTAAGTTGGAGGAAATGGCCGGTACGATCCAGAACGATATCTTGAAAGAGTTCATGGTACGTAATACCTATATCTATCCGCCTGAGTTCTCCATGAAGATTATCGCTGATATCTTCGAGTACACCTCTCAGAAGATGCCGAAGTTCAACTCTATCTCTATCTCCGGTTATCATATGCAGGAGGCTGGTGCTACGGCTGATATCGAGATGGCTTATACGTTGTGCGACGGTATGGAATATCTTCGTGCCGGTATCAACGCCGGTATCGATGTGGATGCGTTCGCTCCCCGTTTGTCATTCTTCTGGGCTATCGGTGTAAATCACTTCATGGAGATCGCCAAGATGCGTGCGGCTCGTATGTTGTGGGCGAAGATCGTGAAGAGCTTCGGCGCTAAGAACCCGAAATCATTGGCATTGCGTACACATAGCCAGACTTCCGGTTGGTCATTGACCGAGCAAGATCCGTTCAATAACGTAGGACGTACTTGTATCGAGGCTATGGCCGCTACATTAGGACATACACAATCTTTGCATACGAACGCATTGGATGAGGCGATCGCTTTGCCGACCGATTTCTCCGCTCGTATCGCTCGTAATACACAGATTTACATTCAGGAAGAGACTAAGATCTGTAAGGAGATCGACCCGTGGGCTGGTTCTTACTATGTAGAGTCTTTGACGAATGAGTTGGTACATAAAGGTTGGGCATTGATCCAAGAGATCGAGAGCATGGGTGGTATGGCGAAAGCCATCGAGACAGGTCTTCCTAAGATGCGTATCGAGGAAGCTGCCGCTCGTACACAGGCTCGTATCGACTCTGGTGTTCAGACCATCGTTGGTGTTAACAAATATCGTTTGCCGAAGGAAGATCCGATCGATATCCTTGAGATCGATAATACAGCCGTACGTAACGAGCAGATCGCCGCTTTGAAGGAGTTGCGTGCTAACCGTGACGAAGCCGCTGTTCAAAAAGCTTTGGCTGATATCACGGAGTGCGTGAAGACGAAGAAGGGCAACTTATTAGAGTTGGCTGTTAAGGCTGCCGGCTTGCGTGCGTCATTGGGAGAGATCTCCGATGCTTGCGAGGTGGTTGTAGGTCGTTATAAAGCAATCATTAGAACTATTTCAGGCGTGTATTCATCAGAAACTAAGAAAGACGCAGACTTCCAGAAAGCTTGCGAGCTTTGCGAGCAATTCGCTAAGAAAGAAGGCCGTCAGCCTCGTATCATGATCGCTAAGATGGGTCAGGACGGACACGACCGTGGCGCTAAGGTTGTCGCTACTGGTTATGCGGACTGTGGTTTCGACGTAGATATGGGACCGTTGTTCCAGACTCCGGCCGAGGCTGCCCGTCAAGCTGTGGAGAACGACGTTCACGTAATGGGCGTTTCTTCTTTGGCCGCTGGTCATAAGACGTTGGTTCCTCAGGTTATCGAGGAGTTGAAGAAACTAGGTCGTGAGGACATCATCGTTATTGCTGGAGGTGTAATCCCGGCTCAAGACTATGACTTCTTGTATAAGGCTGGCGTTGCCGCTATCTTTGGCCCGGGTACTTCCGTATCGAAGGCAGCTTGCCAGATCCTTGAGATCTTGTTAGGCGAATAAATAGAGTTTAGACCTTACGGTTTTTAAATAAAGAGAGGCTGGACAATTGATTTTGTCCGGCCTTTTTTAGTATTGTATGCGGGTTTATGTACTTTTGTAGCGATTATTCAATTAAAAAGGGAAAGAATCATGGGAATCGTTATAGGTATAGATGTGGGAGGTAGCACGACCAAGATCGTCGGCGTGGAGGATAAGAAGATCAAGAACCCGATGTTCGTGAAAGCTACCGATCCGGTAACCTCTTTATTCGGAGCCTTCGGTAAGTATATTTATGATAATAACATCTCGCTCTCGAATATAGAGAAAGTGATCTTGACGGGTGTAGGTAGCGCCTATATCGATCAACCTTTATATGGCTTACCAACTGCGAAGACGGATGAGTTCCTTGCGAATGGGCTAGGGGCGCAATATAATACGGGACTGGACAGTCTATTGGTGGTCAGCATGGGAACGGGTACCTCCTTTGTCAAGGTACAAGGCTCCACGATCGAGCATATCGGGGGATTGGGTATCGGTGGCGGAACAATCCTCGGCTTGTCTAAGCTATTATTGAAAACGCATGACTTTCACCAAATAGCGTCTTTGGCCGAGCACGGTTCCTTGAATGATATCGACTTGCATATCCGGGATATTACGCCGCATCCGCTACCCGGCCTGCCGCTGGACGTGACAGCCTCTATTTTCGGAAAAGCGGACGCGAACGCTAAGGTTGAGGATATCGCTCTCGGTATCGTTCATATGGTCTTGCAGACCATCGGACAAGGAGCTGTTTTCGCCTCGTTAAATGGCGATATCAAGAATATCGTATTGATCGGTAACCTGACTCGCTTGCCACAATGCCCGGATATTTTCCCCCGTCTGGAGGAGATGTGCGATGTCCATTTCAAGATACCGGAGTATGCCGAATATCGCACGGCTATCGGGGCGGCTTTATGCTATATCAGGAACCGGGAATATAAGGATATTTTTTGTGGAAAGTGTTAGGCTACATCAAAACTTTATGTATCTTTGCTACATGCTTTGTTCCCTTTCGGCAATCGCCGGATAGGGATTAAAAGGGAATCGGGTGAGAATCCCGGACAGTCCCGCTGCTGTAAGCTTCATAAACGGGTTGAGCAATACTGTTGCCACTGTTCATTCAAGTGAATGGGAAGGCGCTTAAGACCGGAAGTAAGTCAGAAGACCTGCAAGGCGTGTATATTTTCGACGGCTTCGAGGAAAGGCCGGAAGAGAACGCAAGAACCGTATCCGGTTTTTACTATTCTTTATCCAAGGTTTTCTTATCAAGTCGTCTCATGGTTTCGGATAATTATTTTGCCATAATAATTAGGGAAAGAAGCATGAATCTGACCGACGGGATGAGCTCCGTGTGTAAGATGCATGCTTTCTTTGCGTTTAAAGGACTGGGGTATTCCGTGAACACTCTATAGAGAATATTTGTTTATTATTAGAAAAGTGCGTTTATTTGCAACGAGTAATTAACAAAAGAAGTATGAATATGAAGAAAATTGTGGGACTTGTTATGGTTGCCTTGCTAGCGTTGATGGCGCTTCCGGCGAACGCTCAGCTTAAATTCGGTATCAAGGGAGGTGTGAATATATCGTCAGTTCATTTCAACTCGGACGTGTTGAAAGCGGATAACGTAACCGGCTTCCAAGTGGGTCCGATGATCGAGACGACCTTACCGTTGGTGGGTGTCGGGATCGATGCGGCAGTGTTGTATTCGCAAAAGGGTTTGGAAACGACCTCGGCTGGCGGGGTGAAGACTTCGATGAAGACGGATTATATCGATGTTCCGGTCAACTTGAAATGGAAATTCGGCTTACCGATCGTCAAGGCGTATCTGGCAGCCGGTCCGTATATCGGTTTCCGTGTAGGCGGTGATAAGTTTTGGGATATCCCGGGTTCCGTAGCGGATCAGGTGAAGGCGAAGAATTTCAGCGCAGGTCTTAACTTCGGTGCCGGCGTGGAACTGATCAGCCACTTGCAGGTGGGTTTCAATTATGGTCTGGGACTGACTGATAACTATAGTATTGAGAAGGTGAACCTCTCCGACGGTGCCGGAAAGAACCGTGGATGGTCTATCACGGCAGCGATCTTGTTCTAAATAGGTGAAAATAAAATGAGAGAGGCTGGGCTTTAGAAGTCCGGCCTTTTTTGTTATTTTTGGGCTCGTAATGAAACACCTGTTTGAATGAAATACGCGGACGTCATACTTCCCCTTCCTTTGGAGAATAGCTATACCTATCGGATACCCGAAGATCTGGAGAGAGCCGTGACTCCCGGTTGCCGGGTGATCGTGCATTTCGGGAAGAAACGATATTATACGGCTATCGTCATGGAGGTACACGACCGGGAACCGGTATCCGATTTTGAGACGAAGGAGATCTACGCTTTGCTGGATGCCACGCCGGTGCTCCGCCGTCCGCAACTCCGTTTCTGGAAATGGATATCTTCTTATTATATATGTAAGCTGGGCGACGTGTATAAGGCGGCCTTGCCTTCCGGCTTAAAGTTGGAAAGCGAGACGGCGGTTACTTATAATGAGGATTTCGAGGCCACCGCCCCCTTGCGCCCGAACGAGCAAGCGGTACTGGATGCTTTTAGCGGGGTTTTGAAATTGACGATCTCGGAGTTGGAGAAGAAGACCGGTCTTCGAAATGTTGTCCCGATCGTCTCTTCCTTGATGGTGAAAGGGGCGGTCGAGGTGAGCGAGGAGCTAAAGCGAGGATTCGTTCCCAAGACACAGGCGTTTATCCGTTTGGCCGAGGCCTGTCTCTTATACACATCTCCGAGCCCACGAGACCGGCTTACCGGGATGAGACGAAATTACAGGCGGTGTTCGAGGATTTGAAACGAGCGAAGAAGCAAGAGCTTCTGCTGGTCAGCTTCTTGGATTTAAGCCATACCTTGAATCCCGCTTTATCGAAGGAGCTTTCCAAGAAAGAGCTATTGGAACGCAGTGGTTATACCTCTGCGGTATTGGAGGGGCTGCTGAAACGGGGTATCTTGGAGAGTTACGAGAAAGAGGTGGGTCGTTTGCAAGTATCTGTCTGCCGCTTGCAAGAGCCGAATCCGCTCAGTCCGGCGCAAGAGAAAGCCTATGGAGAGATCCATGAGGCTTTCAAGACGAAAGAGGTCTGCTTGCTTCATGGCGTGACTTCCAGTGGTAAGACCGAGATATACGTCCGTTTGATCCATGAGGTCTTGCGGCTGGGGCGGCAGGTTTTATATATGTTGCCGGAGATCGCTATCACGACCCAGATCACGGAACGGCTGGCGAAATTATTCGGGGATAAGCTATTGGTCTACCACTCTAAGTTCTCGGATAACGAGCGGGTGGAAGTTTGGAATAAGCTATTGCATAACGACGAGCCTATGCTGGTATTGGGGGTCCGTTCGTCCCTCTTCCTTCCGTTTAAGGACTTGGGCTTGATTATCGTGGACGAGGAGCATGAGAATACGTATAAGCAGCAGGACCCGGCACCCCGTTACCATGCCCGTAACGCTGCCATCGTCTTGGCGGGTATGCACGGCGGTAAGACCTTATTGGGTTCCGCCACTCCCTCCATCGATTCTTATTTCAACGCTACGGCGGGGAAATACGGTCTGGTTGAGTTATCTACCCGCTACGGTGATTGCTTGATGCCGGAGATTATTACGGTGGACGTGAAGGAGCTAAAGCGCAAGAAGATCATGAAAGATACCCTTTTCTCCCCTCTGTTGGTGGAGAAGGTGCGGGAGGCCCTATCCCGGGGCGAGCAGGCGATCCTATTCCAGAACCGCCGGGGATTCGCCCCGATGATCGAGTGCCGAGGGTGCGGGTGGGTGCCTCGTTGCGTGAATTGCGACGTTAGCCTTACCTACCACAAGGCGCATAATCAGCTGGTTTGCCATTATTGCGGTTATACCTACCGCTTGCCGCAGGTATGTCCCGAGTGTAAGGGGACGGAGTTCAAGATGCAAGGCTTCGGTACGGAGAAGGTAGAGGAGGAGATCGCTGGGCAATTCCCAGCGGCGAAGGTGGAGCGGCTGGATTTCGATACGGCCCGTACCCGCACGGCTTACGAGCGGATCATCTCGGATTTCGAGAAGGGGAAGACACAAATCTTGATTGGTACCCAGATGTTGTCGAAGGGATTGGATTTCGGGAATGTCAGCGTGGTCGGAATCCTGAGTGCCGATAGCCTGATGAATTTCCCTGACTTCCGGGCGCACGAGCGGGCTTATCAATTGATGGTACAGGTTAGCGGACGTGCCGGACGACGGGATAAGCGGGGTACGGTGATCTTGCAGACTACTCAGCCGGAGCATCCTTTGATCCGTATGGTGCAGCATTTTGCTTATAAGGAAATGGTGAGCTTGCAATTGAGCGAGCGTAGTATGTTCCGTTACCCGCCTTACTACCGTTTGATCGTCTTGATCCTTCGAAGTCGGAATGAGGAGGCTTTGCAGGAAATGTCTGCTTTATACGCCGAGAAACTTCGTGCTCGTTTGGGTGAGCGGGTGTTGGGGCCGGTTACGCCGCCTATCACTCGGGTACAGACGCTTCATATCAAGAAGATCGTCTTGAAGATCGAGATATCCGCCGGGATCGCTCCGCTTCGTGAGATATTGGAGGGGATTCATGCGGAGATGCAGGGATATGCGCTATTTAAGCAGTTGTTGGTTCATTATGATGTGGACCCGGCTTGAGAATTGAAAATGGAGAATTGAGAATTGAAAATTGAAAATTAAAGGAAAGGAGCTTAGGGATGAAGGAGGAAAAGATACGGTTGTTGTTTGTGTGTTTGGGAAATATATGCCGTTCCCCTTCGGCGGAGGCGGTAATGAAGAAGTTGGTGAAGGATGCGGGGCTGGAAGCTCGGATCGAGATCGATTCCGCCGGGATCACCGGCTATCATGAGGGAGACCGGGCAGATTCAAGGATGCGGGCGCATGCGGCTCGCAGGGGATATTCGTTGGATTCGATCTCCCGTCCGGTACGTCAGTGGGACTTCCATGACTTCGATTTGATTATCGGCATGGACGACCAAAATATAACGGATTTGAAACGGATGGCTCCCGATCTGGAATCCGTCGCTAAGATACATCGGATGACCGAGTTCTCCCGGAATAAGTTGTACGATCACGTCCCGGATCCTTATTATAGCGGTGCCGAGGGCTTCGAGCTGGTCTTGGATCTATTGGAAGACGCTTGCGCCGGGTTGTTGGAATATTGCCGATTATTACGATGCCCATCGTAAGGTTGCTAGAATGCCCATTGTAAGATGCTTATAACTGCGATTATAAGAACCTTACAATAGGCATTATGGTTCTGTGCCGATGGCTGTATGCCTATCTGCTTGATAATTATTGTTTTTTCAAGTCCGGATAGCTGATTCGGGTATGGAACATGGTTTTCAGTTTGTCTACGAATACGCTCTTTATGGTCTCCACGTCCTTGAAGGTCAGCGGAGCGCTCTTTAGCAAGCCGTCGGCGATCTGCCCGTCGATGATCTTGTTCACCAAGGCGCTGATACTCTCTTCGGTATGTTCCTTCAAGCTGCGGGAGGCGGCTTCCACGGAATCGGCCATCATCAGTACGGCGGTCTCCTTCGAGAAGGGATTCGGGCCGGGGTAGGTGAATAGCTCGTCGTTAATCGGCTTGTCCGGGTATTGGTTCTTGAAAGAGTTGTAAAAATACTTCGCCTTGCCACGCCCGTGGTGCGTACGGATGAAGCTGATAACCGCCTTGGGTAACAGGGCCTTCTCGGCGATCTTCACGCCCTTGGTGACGTGGCTGATGATGATCTGCGCGCTTTGGTCGAACGATAACTGGTTATGCGGGTTCACGCTCGATTGGTTCTCGGTGAAGAAGACGGGGTTGCTCATCTTCCCGATGTCGTGATAAAGGGCGCCGGTACGTACCAGTTGGGCGTTGGCGCCGATCTTGGCGGCCGCCTCGGAAGCGAGGATGGATACCTGCAAGGAGTGCTGGAACGTGCCCGGGCAAGTCTCGCTAAGCTTTTTCAAGATCGGGTTGTTGATGTTGGACAGTTCCACCAAGGTGATGTCCGATACGTAGCCGAACGTCTTCTCCAGCATATATACCAATACGTAGGTGAACATGACGAGGATGAAGTTGATGCCGAAATAGAGCATCATCATCCAGTTGATCTTATTCAGGTTCGCCTCTTGGAACAACGTGAGGCTCATGTAGCAGATGGCGTACGAGAGGAAGATGAAGAATGCGCACCGGATCAGTTGCGAACGTTCGCTTAGGTTTCTCAGGCTGAATGTCACGACCATGCCCGCTATGGTTTGTAACAACAGGAACTCATGCGGGAAAGGTACCATCAACGAGCAGATCAGCACGATGATAAGGTGCGTGAAAAGCGCCGTCCGGGAATCGAAGAAGGTACGTACTACGATCGGTACGATGGCGAACGGCAATATATATACGTTGAATAATGCGTAGGTAACACATAGTTCCGTAAGGATGCAACTCACGAATATGCAGAGGATCAAGAATAGTACGTTCTTCCGGTTGTGGAATATCTTCAAGCGGAAAGACCATAGGTAGAGCCAGAAACAGAACATTAGCCCGAAGACGAGCACGAATTGTCCGGCCAATATGATGCCTTGCGTCTGCGTGCCTCCGGTCTTGGCCTCGTGTATGGCCTTTAGGGAACGGAGCACGTTGTAGGTATGGTTGTCGATGATCTCGCCCCGGTCTACGATACGTTCTCCGGCTTGTACCATGCCGTTGGCGATCGATACGCCCTGTAGCATATCCTCCTTGATCTTGTCGGACATGTCAGCGGCATAGGATATGTTCTCGGTGAGGTAGTTATTGATGTCACACGATTGCAGGATGGATTTGTCCAGCCGTGACGGGCAGTTGTTGATAATGAACTCGTAGGCGGTGCGCACGGTGAAGAAGTCGCTCACGTAGCGGGGCTGTGCGATGGCGTTCTCCAAGAGGTTGACACGGGAGTATTCCTCTTTCCGTAGCTCGTCCAGATCCTGCGACGAGATGATACCGTTCTTGTATAAGTTAATTAGACTGCTCTCGATGTACTGCATGTAAGCGGGGGATACTTTGCTTCGCAGGCTATTGTCGTTATTGTAGTTGGTGCGCAGTTTCTCGATCTCTTCCTTTTGGATGCCGGGGTTCATGCGGTAATAAGGCTCGAACTTACGGAGTACGCTGTCTTTCTCCGCTTTTACCTCGTCGTCGGTCTTGTAGATCGGGAAATCGCTCGGGGCGGTGAGCAATCCGTACCTCCAAGGCTTGCCTTCATAGAACTGATAACGGAATTTTCCCTCCCGGGGGAAGAAGTAGGCGATAAGTAACGCGGTCACCACGAAGTAGACCACGGTCGGTATATTGTAATTCTTTTGTTTCATATAGATTCCTTTTAGCGTCCGAAATATACGTAAAAAACTTCACTAAGCGGAAAAAAAGGCGTACTTTTGCCGCATTATTATAGAATGTAAGTATTATGACTCAAAGAAAAGTAAGAGTACGCTTTGCGCCTAGTCCTACGGGGGCGCTGCATATCGGAGGTGTCCGCACGGCTTTATACAACTATTTATTCGCTAAACAGAATGGCGGTGATATGATTCTCCGTATCGAGGATACGGATTCTCAACGCTTCGTTCCCGGGGCGGAAGACTATATCATCGAGGCCTTGACTTGGCTAGGTATCAAGTTCGACGAGGGCGTGAGCTTCGGCGGCAACTACGGCCCGTATCGCCAGAGCGAGCGTCGTGAGATCTACAAGAAGTATGTCGATCAATTGCTGAACGATGGCCATGCTTATATAGCGTTCGATACGCCTGCCGAGTTGGAGGAGAAACGGAAGGAGATCGCCAATTTCCAATACGACGCCTCTACCCGTTCGCTAATGCGCAACTCGTTGACACTTTCCCCTGAAGAGGTTCAGAACCTAATCGAGTCCGGTCATCAGTATGTGGTTCGTGCTAAGATCGAGCCGAATGAGGATATCCATGTGAATGACTTGATCCGTGGCGAGGTCGTTATCAACTCCTCTATCTTGGATGATAAAGTATTATATAAATCGGCTGACCAATTGCCTACTTACCACTTGGCGAATATCGTTGACGACCATTTAATGGAGGTTACCCATGTGATCCGTGGTGAGGAGTGGTTGCCGAGCGCGCCGCTTCACGTATTATTATATCGTTTCTTCGGTTGGGAAGATACGATGCCTAGTTTCGCCCACCTGTCGTTGCTGTTGAAACCGGAAGGTAATGGTAAGTTGAGCAAGCGTGACGGCGATCGTCTGGGCTTCCCTGTATTCCCCTTGGAATGGCACGATCCGAAGACGGGTGATGTCTCATCGGGCTATCGTGAGAGTGGCTACTTCCCCGAGGCTGTCGTAAACTTCCTCGCTTTGCTGGGCTGGAATCCGGGTAATGATCAAGAGGTGATGAGCATGGATGATTTGATCCGTTTGTTCGACCTGTCTCGTTGCAGCAAGAGCGGTGCTAAGTTCGATTATGAGAAAGGCAGATGGTTTAACCACCACTATTTGCTGGAGAAGAGTAATACGGAGATCGCTGACCTATTCTTGCCGATCGTGGAAAGCCACGGTATCCAGACTACCCATGCTTATGTAGAGAAAGTAGTCGGCATGATGAAAGGCCGTGTCAATTTCGTGAGTGAGTTATGGGATCTTTGCTCTTTCTTCTTTATCGCCCCGACGGAGTACGATGAGAAGACTCGCAAGAAACGCTGGAAGGAAGATTCGGCTGTTCAATTGGGTGAGTTTATCGAGCAATTGCGTGCCCGTGAGCCGTTCGACGTAGAAGGTACCGAGAACGAGTGCAAGGCTTGGATCGAGAGCAAGGGATATCATTTGGGGAATATCATGAACGCCGCCCGTCTGGCCTTGGTTGGCGAGGGCAAGGGCCCCGGTATCTTTGATATTACCGAGGCTTTAGGTAAAGAGGAGTCTATCCGCCGTATCCAACGGGCTATCGAGATACTAAAATAATCATGTATAGTTTAGCAATACATCTCTACGCTTTTGTAGTCGCTTTGATCTCGCCTTTCCATAAAAAGGCGAGACTGATGCGATTCGGGCAATGGAAAACAAATTCCATACTTCGTGAGAAGATCGACCGGAACGCTAAATACATCTGGTTCCATGCCTCCTCGCTGGGCGAGTTCGAGCAAGGGCGTCCTATGATCGAGAAGATCAAGGCGGAACATCCGGAGTATAAGGTGTTGCTGACTTTCTTTTCTCCCTCTGGCTATGAGGTACGGAAGAATTACAAGGGAGCGGACGTGATCTGCTACCTTCCTTTCGATACGCCTTTCCGGGTGAAGAAGTTCCTGAATTTGGCGAACCCGGCGATCGCCATATTTATCAAGTACGAGTTTTGGGGGAACTATTTGCGTGAGTTGCGGAAGCGGGGAATACCGGTTTATATCATTTCCGCTATATTCCGCCCCGACCAGCTATTTTTCCAATGGTTCGGAAAGCCGTACCGGAAGATGCTATCTTATTTTAATCATCTTTTTGTTCAGGACGAGCGTTCGATGAAACTTTTGAACGAGTTCGGTATCACGAATGTGACGGTGACCGGCGATACCCGTTTTGATCGGGTGTTGGATGTCTGTAAGCAAGCTCGTGAGCTTCCGTTTATCGAACGTTTCTTGGAAAGCAAGGAGGGTAAGAGGCCGATCGTGATGGTGGCCGGCAGTTCATGGCCTCAAGACGAGGCGATCTTTATCCCTTATTTCCATGAGCATCCGGAGATGAAGTTGATTATCGCCCCGCATGAGATTCACCGGGAACATCTCCTTTCTATCGAGGCGATGCTAAAACGTCCGTCCGTCCGTCTATCGGAGGCGCATGAGGATGATCTGGCCGATAAGGATTGCTTGATCATCGACAGTTTCGGACTCTTATCTTCCATTTATCGCTACGGACAGATCGCTTATATCGGTGGTGGTTTCGGAGCGGGTATCCACAACACGTTGGAAGCCGCCGTTTATGGGATGCCGGTCTTATTCGGCCCGAGATACCATAAGTTTAAGGAGGCGAAGGATCTGATCGCCGTAGGTGGTGGTTTCTCCATCACAGACGATTCCTCTTTCCGAACGAAGATGGACGAGTTATTGACCGACCCGACAGCCTTGGAAACTTCCGGGCAAGCTGCCGGTGATTTTGTGAAAAACAGTGTAGGAGCGACGGATCAGATCTTGCGGCAAATCCATATCCGTTAATAGATAAAGCCGGGTTTGCTATTCGAGTGATTGTATGCCCAGACTCTTTTGATATAGCAATGGAATACGGATGAGATAGATGTACGGATTGGTAATTGAACGATTCGCGTTGTCTATCTCATCCCTGTCTCTCATACACATCTCCGAGCCCACGAGACCGGAGCCTATCTCGTATGCC
>ERZ1694966.1069-NODE-1069-length-11971-cov-8.882595_pt1 | contig 11971 bp, 7 predicted proteins | sample MGYA00581611_ERZ1694966 | MGnify/ENA primary metagenome ERZ1694966 (study PRJEB42213, sample SAMN07424282) | human gut metagenome | biome: ENVO:00009003; feature: ENVO:2100002; material: ENVO:00002003 | host: Homo sapiens | place: USA | collected 2014 ...
AGTTGAATTCTGAAGTGTTCACTTTATCTTTTTGGTATGATGGATTGCCATATTTCTCTGTAAAGTTTCTGATGAAGATATTGCAATCTTTAATTAAATCATCTATGTAATTGGCCGTTAGGTCATATGATTCAATGTTTATTCTTGTTAATTCGTTTTCTTTGAATTCAGCTTCAATACTTGCAAGTTCATTTAACCCAAAAGCTTTTTCAAATTCTAGTCTGCGGGTGGTTTCCATTATAATCCAATCAGAGATTTTTCTTTTGCCTTTGAATGTTTCAGTTGCTAATGCTTCTTTCATACTTATCCCAAATTTAGCATCTCCCCATGCTATTAAAGCGAGTGAATCTGTTTTTACTTGCTTTAATGAATCTTGTATTTCTTGATTTCTAATTTCTGTAGCCGTAAGAGTTTTAGTTTGCGGGCTTTCAGTTTGTTCTTTTTGTTTATGATTACAACTAATCGTAAGTAACGTTGTAGCAAGTATTAGCAGAACTTTTCTCATGGTTTTATATTTTTATTGTTATGTTTCAATGCAGTAATAAAATAGTGATATGCTATTTCTGTGATTGAAAATGAATATGCTTGTTTTATTGTATTTATAATCATATTGTTATTTCCCGTGACAAAGGTACAAAGTATATTTTATAATCTTACATTGTAAAAGAAAAAAGTTGAAATTAGTTTGCTTTCCTCTACTTGATAATGATTCATTTTAATTCATATTGTGACTATTTCATTAATGTCAGGTATTAGAAAGCATACTTTTGAAAAAGTGTAATACTTTGCCATAGCTTTGTCTAATAATAACTTGAAAGATGATAATATGGCAGATTTAGTTTTTAGTATTAAAGGAAATAATGAAGAATTCATTAAAGGAGCCGAGCAAATACGCTCTTCCATTCGTTCAATTACAGTTGAATTGGAAAATGCGAATAATGAAAACAGAGGTTTTACAGAAGTATTGAGGAAGACTTTTGATGCAATAGGAGGCACAGAAGCTTTGAAGACGTTTGTGAGTGATGTTATCCGCGTGCGTGGTGAGTATCAACAGTTGGAAAATTCTTTTGGCACTTTGTTGCAGAGTAAAGAAAAGGCTGATGCCTTGATGTCTCAAATGATGAGAAACGCTGCTGAAACTCCGTTTAGTCTGACTGAATTGGCAAACGGGGCTAAGCAACTAATAGGGTATGGGGTTGCTTCCGGAGAAGTGAACGATACATTACTTCAATTAGGAAATATTGCATCAGGAATAGGAGCACCATTGGAGCAAATTACATCTCTATATGGAAATGTTATGGTACAAGGAAGTCTTTATGCTGATGATTTGAATAATTTTTCAGCTTCTGGAGTTCCGATGCTTCAAGGACTTGCGGATATGTTGGGAGTAAATACGGAGAAGGTGAACGAAATGGTTTCTGCCGGCAAAATAGGATTTCCTGAAGTACAGAAAGTCATTGAAAACCTGACAAATGAAGGTGGACAGTTTTATGGCTCAATGGACGAGCAATCTAAAACGATTGTTGGAGAAATAAATAATCTTCGGGATGCTTGGGAAATGATGTTGAATGGTATTGGAGAGTCTCAGGAAGGAATGATTGGTGGTGCTATCAGTGGAATTACATATTTGGTAGAGAATTATGAACAAATAGGGAAGATACTTTTAACGTTAATAGAAATTTATGGAGTTTATAAAGCTGCTTGTATAGCAAATATCGTGTTTACTCAGTCCTTAGCTACTACTCAAATGGAGCTAGGGATTGTTATGGCTAAATTGAAAAGAGCTTTTATAACCCTTACTGCGGCTATGAATCTTAATCCTTGGGTACTTGCAGCAACTGCTATTATCGGACTAGGACTTGCAATGTGGAATTTATCAGAGCGCACAACGGCTGCTGAAAAGGCACAAAAGAAATTTAATGATGAGCAAGAGAGATTCAATCAACAGCAAGAAAATCGCAAGCAAAAGGTGGAAAGTCTTATGCGTGTTATTCAGGATGAAACGGAAAGTGCTAAGATTAAAGCTTATGAAGAACTGCAGAAATATTCTCCTGCTTTGACTGATGCATATAGTCGTGAAGAAATAGCAAATCTTGATTTAGCTGAAGCGCAAAGGATTACTAATGAGGAACGTGATGAAAATAATTATAACAATATAATTGCTAATGTTCAAAAATATACAGATATTCTTAATAAGGCACGTACTGAAGCTGAAAAATTGAGAGAAGAGGCAAAGAAAGAACGTGATCCTGAAAAAGCATCTACACTAGATGTTCTTGCGTATGGTCATGACCGTGTTGCAAATACTGCTAATATAGATTTGAGTCAATGGAAAGATGCTTTAGCTGAACATGATCGGTTGAAAAGAAAGGTTGAAGAAGAAAATACTCCTATTGAAGAGCGTATAACCATTGCGGAAGGTTCTCTGAACAAAATTAGAGAAGAATATAATAAGGTTAATACATTAATGATAGCAGAACGTGCAAAGCTTGAAAAGAATCCGTTTTATATTATCCCATTTCAATTACAGGCGGATTATGATAACTTAGGTGCTCAACTTGAAGAAGCAGAGTCTAATGTTTTGAAACTTAAAAAGCAAAAAGGGAGAGATGTTACCTATCAGGAAGAATTGAAAGCAGCAAAAAAAGATTGGTTAAAATTTAAAGAGGAATATCAGACTTTGTTGAATAATCCGAACGCTACATCACAAAAAGTAAGTGAAGCTAAAGATAAAATGAATTCTGCAGAAACCACCTATAAAGGTTTAGGTGGTATAACAGATAACAGATATGAAGAAGAAGCTAAAAGACGTCGTGAAGAACAAAAACGTATAGAAGAACTTCGTAATAAGCAGAAAATTGATGAAAAACTAGCAATAGAAGATCTTGCGAATAGAAATGCTCAGGCTGAGATTGATGCCATGAACGAAGGTGAAGAGAAGAAACTGGCTCAGATGGAATTCAATCATCAAAAGGAAATAGCAGAATTAAAGAGATTAAAAGCTGATTATCTCCAAAAGAAGATTGATACGGAAAAGGCTATATTCGAAGCTAATTCAAAGAATGAAGGTAAAGCTTTTGATAAATCAACAGTATCTCTGAATGAAGAGGAAGAGAATACATTTGCTAATATATTGAAACAGACTGTTGCGAGGCAAGAGAATGATATATCAGTATATTATAAAGATATATTGTCAAAATATCAAGGTTATGTGGAGAAACGTCTCTCTGTACAACAGAAATTTGAGCAGGAAAGAGAAGCATTAGCAAAAGCAGGAGCCTCTAAAGAAACACTTGCAGAACATGATTATCAGAAAGAAGGAGCCTTGGAGGCTGTTGATAATGAATTTGCCATGCGCGAGGATTCTTTTCAGTCGTGGACTAATAGCATAGCAAATATGAGTTTGGAACAGTTACAGAAATTACTGTTTCAAGCAGAGCAGGAGCTCCAGCGATCTGAATTTCTAAGTCCTAATGATCCTAAACTGGCGGGACAAAGAGCAAAGGTATCTTCATTAAAAAATGAAATTAGTGAGAAAACTAACGAGATTCAAACAGCTCCTGAAAAGCGGGGTATAAAAGAATGGCAAGAACTATATAAGACATTAGGAAATGTAGAAAGTGGATTTAATGAGATTGGTGATGCAGTAGGCGGTACTGCCGGAGAGATCATATCTGCTGCCGGGGGAATAGCATCATCTACATTGCAAATGATTGATGGAATTGTAATGTTGGCTAATGGCTCTTCATCTGCAATGAGTGGAACCGCACAGGCGGCATCTACTTCTATACAAACTGTAGAGAAAGCTTCTGTTATCTTAGCTATCATTGGAGCGGCATTACAGGTGGCTACCAAAATAGCAGATATGTTTGGTGCTGATTATTCTGATTATGACACGGCCAAGGAAAACTATGAGAGCTATGTGAAAGTGCTTGATGTAATAATTGGCAAGCAGAAAGAACTATTGGAAACGTTGACAGGAAAGGCTGCTGTAGAAGCATCTCAAAAAGCAATAGGTCTAATTGAGAAAGAAGCGAATGCGGCAAGAACACTTGGCAAGGAACGTTTGAATGCCGGAGCATCGGCAGGCTCTCATTCTATCGGTGTACGAATGCGTAAGGGTATGAATAATGAAGGATGGGCAGAGTGGAACAACTTTGCCAATTCAATAGGAATGAATCCCGATGATATTGGGAATAGAATGACTGGATTATTTGATTTAACAGCTGAGCAGCTTGCAACACTACAAAGGGATGCTCCTACTTTTTGGGCAAAATTAGATGGGGATGTACGCGAATATTTAGAGCAAATAATTGCATGTAATGAGGAAACGGAAGAAATGAGAGATCTTCTGAATGAATCGTTAACCCAAGTATCTTTTGATGATGTCTTTAGTAGTTTTCTGGATGCATTGTCTGATATGGATTCTTCCTCAGAAGAGTTTGCCAATAATTTTGAGAAGTATATGCAGAAAGCTATTCTTAATTCCATGCTGATTGACAATTATAAGTCTAGAATTAATGAATGGTATAAAGCTTTTGCTAAAGCCAATGAATCAGGCGGTATTGATGAAAAGGAATATGCAGATTTGCAAGAAAGCTGGAATGGTATTGTTTCCGATGCTTTGGAAGAGCGCAATGCTTTAATGCAACAATTCGGTTGGTCTTCTGGTGAAGAGTCGCCTTCTCAATCTTCCACTCAGAAAGGATTTGCTGCGATGTCTCAGGATACAGGAGATGAACTTAATGGACGTTTTACTGCTTTGCAGATATCTAATGAGGAAATCAAGAATTCAATGCTGTTTGTTTTGGGGAGCTTGTCTTCATTATGCACCACGGCTTCTGATAGTAACCTGCTTCTAACCGATATGAGGAATTTGGCTGTTATGTCAAACGGGCATCTGGAAGATATTGCAAAGTATACAAAAGTACTACTGGGATTTGGAGAGAAGCTGGATAATATAGATAGAAATACAAAAAATATATAATGACATGAAAGACGAATTGCGTATTAACGGTAAAGATGCCTATACTACTTGGGGCATAAGCATGGATAATAATGCATTATCCGAACTAATGACACCATCCTCCAACAAAACTTTTATAGAAAACGAGAGTCGGCTGGAACATGGAAAACGGGTGGTCATCGCCAATCCAAGGGTAGATGTGAGAAACCTGACTCTTCAGATTAACCTGACGGCTTCCAGTGAGGAACAGTTTTTTGAGAGATACAATAGCTTTTGTGAAGAACTGGCAACAGGCGCACTTGAGATAGAAACCAAGTATCAGCCTAAAGTCGTGTACAAAACGATTTATCAATCGTGCAGCCAATTCAGCCAGTTTATGCGTGGCATTGGAAAGTTCTCACTGAAACTATATGAACCGAATCCTAATGATAGAACGAAAACAGTATGATAGATATTAAAGACATATCCGGAAATATCCGCTTTTCTACTCCCATAAATCAAGGGAGCAAGCGTAAGTTCCTGTTGATGAAGGAGGATTATATAACTTTGAAGTTCTCAGCTTTGGAACCTGTGTATTTCTCTTTGGGAGATTATATCGACAACGAGATAGGGGTATTTGAGCTTGTTGATTTATATAAGCCGGATTATAACGCAGAAACGGGAGGTTACGACTATGATCTCCAACTGGATGCCTACTATTGGAAATGGAAGAATAAGAAGTTCTTCTATACTCCGGAGAAAGGAAACAAAGAGTTCGGATGGAGCCTGACCTCTACGTTGGACACTCACATGAAAGTATTCCTGAAGAATCTTGAAGTACTCGGCTATAACTACAGGGGACGGGCTTTCAGCTACGTCACAGATGGTACGGTAGACAACTCTGCTAAACTGATTACGTATGACAGCACGAATATGATTGACGCATTGACACAGATTGCAGAAACATGGCAATGCGAATGGTGGATAACGGATAGCATCATACACTTCGGACGATGTGAATATAGTGATCCGGTAGATTTTGAGATAGGGGTAAATGTCGGAGATATGACACGTTCGGACAGCCAGACCAGTTATGCTACCCGTATCTACGCTTTCGGATCAACCCGGAACCTGCCGTCTGATTATCGCCCGCAAGATGAAGATGTAGTGATGAATGGCGTAGTACAGAAACGCCTGATGTTGCCGGGTGACACGCCCTATATTGATGCCTTTCCCGGGATGAGTATGGAAGAAGCTATTGAAGAGGTGGTTGTTTTTGAAGATGTTTACCCACGCAGGATAGGGACAATGTCCGATATTGTTCTTCATGAATATACGGATAAGATAGAAGAGGAAGGTAAAGAACCGGTTTTCAAGAAATGGAATGCCTATCGTTTTAAAGATAACGGAATGACTTTTTCCAAAGATTATGTGTTGCCGGGACAGGAACTGAATATTATATTCCAGTCGGGAGCAATGAACGGAATGAGCTTTACCGTAACGTTTAATCCCTGGGATAAGGATAAAAATGAAGACCAACAGCCGGAAAAGAATGCTGATGGTTCATGGAATCCTCTTGCACAAGTGTTTGAAATTGTGAGAAATGAAGATTATGGGCGTCCTATACCTGATGAATCCCTGAAGCCTTCCAATGGTGATACGTATATTCTTTATGGATTCGATACGAAGTTTGTTTCTGATAACATGCTGCCAAGTGCCGAACAAGAACTGCTTGAAATGGCTGAAAAGTATGTGGAGAAATCGATGCAAGACCCTTCTACTTATAGTTGTAAGATGTTGCCTGACTATATTTATAACGATGGGGATATTAGAAGGTTCGAATTAGGCGACCGTGTGAATCTTATTAACAAGAACTATTTCGAAGATGGGCGTCAGTCGCGTATTATCGGTTATGAGTGTGCTTTGGATATCCCTCATGATCATCCGGTATATACGATTGGTGAAACGGCTGCATACTCCCGCTTGGGGGAAATAGAAAACAAAGTGGACTCTCTGACTTTCAAAGGACAGGCATTCAATGGATCAAGTGGAAATGGAGGTGGCGGTACCGGAGTCTATGTAATCGGTATAAATGATAAAACACAACCATCGGACCGGAATGTGTTTTCTTCGAAAAGGATTATAAACGAGATTAGAGGGAGGGCGCTCAGCAGAATTTATAATGACGAAGCGGCAGGACGGATAACTTTCACTAAAGGACTGGTATCATCGGAACTGGTAGAAGCTAATAACGGACTGGTGATCCGTAAAAAAGAAGTAACCGAGGAGGCTTCTTTCATGTCACTCATTGAAGAGTCTGAGGATGCAATCGTAGAAGAGTTGTCTGTAGGGGGTGGAGTTACTACTCTTGGAGGAATGGATAACGTCAGTGAAGAAGCTGACAAAACATCGGAGACGGATGATATTATAGTACGACTTGCCGGAGCTTCCGAGTGGACAGTAAACACGACATTGTTCTCTAATGTTTCACAATTGATGTCGAAGGTGTTCCCGTTTACCTTGTCTCTGGCAGGGGGAGGCGGAATTTATGAGAAAGGAAGTACGCAAACAATTAATCTTTCGTGGAGTTATGACCGGGATGTTACATCACAGTCTGTCAATGGAGAGTCAATGCCTATTGACAGCCGGGCAAAACAATATAAGGATGTTACAGCTGATACAACGTATACTTTGTCCGCTGTCTATAATGGTGAAGTTTATAGGGATTCTACTTCCGTGAAGTTCAGATTGAAGAAGTATTATGGGGTTTCTGTCCATGAGGCTCTCACCGATGAAGAGATTTTGGCATTGACAAGTTCTTGGGCCGAGCGACCATTAAAAGTTACTGTATTTGATTGTTCCGGTGGCAAGTATCCTTATTATATTTTACCTGCTTCCATGATTTCTGATATTCAGTTTTGGATTGGCGGATTGCGTAATTCAGATTGGGTAGAAGAAGTTCGGACGGTGACTAATGTTTATGGGTACACAGAGAGTTATACAATATTCAGGTTAAACAGCATTCAAACGGGTGTGTTAAATATAGAAGTAAAGTAATGGCAATATTAAGTAACGGTAAGTTTTATGGATTCCTCTGTTCTGCCAAAGAAACCGGGCAGAAATTAGCAAACGGAGTGAAGGAGTATGTGGAAGATTTTGTATCCGGATTCGCTGGGCATGGATGGAAGATATGGGAGTATGTATCAGGAAAATGGATGCTTGAGGTCGATGCACTCAGGGTACGTGGACAGTTCACTGTATTTGAGTTATTGGTAAGTAAGATTCGTGCAATCATCGGTGCGCAAGCTATCACACAAGGATGTGGAAAAATAAAAACGGTTACTGTTTCTGATGACGGAATAGCTTACCTTATTATAATAGAAGACACGGACATGAGTTTTGTAGAACATGACTTTATTCGTTGTCAGGAGTTTTCTGGTGGACAGAAGCTATATCATGTAGAAATTGAATCAGTAACGGAGGGTGTTATCCGTATCCTTAAATCCGAATTTGATGTAGATGGGGAAGGAGTGGTGATGAATCCTCCCGCACCGGGAGATGACATCGTGCAATTTGGAAATAGTTCTCATGATGAGAAATATATCGGTCGGCATTCTGCTATTTATATGCATGCTGACGAAGGAGCGCAACCTGCTATTGATGTATTGGACGGAATTTATTCGAAAGATTGGTCTGATTGTTTGAAAGTTCGTATGGGTGGCGATATTCCCGGAAGTAATGGGTTGAAAGGATTTTATTGTGTTAACGGAATTATTAAAGGGATAGATAATGGTGGCTCTGTGCTCTATCAGTTTAATCCTGATGGCTCAGGATTTATCGGAAGAGGCGCTATCAAATGGGATGCTGAGGGATTTCGTTTTGGTACTGGTGTGAAATTGGCATGGGATAATCTTGATGATGAAACAAAAGAAAATTTGAAGGGTGAACCGGGGCAAGATGGTAAAGATGGATTAGATGGTGTTAATGGTGAGAATGGAAAAGACGGTCTTGATATTGTGTGGAAAGGAGAGTTGTCAACGTCTCCTGCAAACCCGCAGAAAAACTGGGTTTACCGTAACACGATTGATGGACGCGTATATATTTATAATGGCATTTTATGGACATTGATGGTGGCAGATGGTAATGACGGTACGGAAGGTGCGAACGGCAAAGATGGAAAGGACGTCTATATTACCTATCATGACAGTGAGGAGGAACCTGCACGACCAAATGGAAATGGAACAACAGGGGGATGGCATACCAATGCAACGGCTACTGTTATTTGGATTTCTCAAAAGGTAGCAGAGAATGCGGAAACTGGAGAATGGGGAGATCCTATAAAGGTGAAAGGTAATCAGGGGGAGCCGGGAAAGGATGCCAATCTTTTATCATGGATTGAAGAATGGAATAGTAATAAAACAGAGATAGGTGGTGAATTTGTTGTTTCCCCAAAGATATTTTCCGGTACAAAAGACAGTGATGGAAAACTAACTGGTATTGCATTGGGAAGGGATTGTGTCACTATAAATGGAGAGAAGCGAACTGGAATATTTGCCCTTGATGAAGATAACATAATATTCGAACTAGATCCACTAATAAGGAAATATAAGTTTTCCGGTACGATTTTAGTTAGAAATGAGAAAGGGGATGTTTGGGAAGTTACTTCAAATGGAGATAATATAATTGGGAATAAAACAGGGAAAAGAGTGGTTATTAGCCCTAATAGTTCTGATATCAAAATATATGATGATTCAAATACCAATGTTGCCTCAATAGAAGGTGTTACAAGAAATAGCATTCCAGAACTTTTCGGAGGTGTGTCTTTACCAAGCATCACAATTATAAATGTTCCTTTCAGTATTACTAAGACTTCACAAAAGAAAGTTATTAGTAATTCTTTTCATACTGTAGGTTTGACAACTATTGATTTGTCATGTACAGCATCGATGGGTAGTATGTATAAAACATCTACTGAGCTTACTATAGAAGTAGAATCATATTCTGATGCAGCACTTAAAAATTACGTTGGTAGAACGATATTACTCAATGATGGACATACTGATACAAATAGTTGGAACTTATCATTGCAGAATGTTAGAATGACTCTTAATGAAGGATATCATGTATTAAGTACTTCATTAAGTGTAGCACAACAAAATCTTCCTAACTTCTTAATGAAATTGGAGACTGTAAATGCGTCATTATTATCAAATGGCTATATATCAACCTATTTCGCTAATGGTTTAGCTTTTGGGACATCATCTGATAATCTTTTTGCTTTTATGAATAGCGATGGACACATTAATGGGAAAATAATGAGTCATGGGTCGGGAATAGAAATTACGTCGGATTTATTAAAAGTGAGGGCTAGTAAATATAATGGGTTTGTTCCTGCAATGATATGTCATGGTAGAGCATATAGTACATTATCAAATGCGTATATAGTAAGGTGTAGAAGCTATGATGGTAATATTCCCACTATTGCTAGAAGATCAGTTGGATCAGGATGGTTAAGGATGACTATACCAGCATCATGGACTGCTGATGGTTTTAGTAGTAATACTGTTCAAGTTTTACTGACTGGATTTGGTGTGAGTGTTGGAAGTACCCAATCTCTTCCTGATGGTTCAATAAAGGCAAGCGTTTTATCAGTAAGTAGTACTTATATAGACATTATTTTGTCAGATGATGCGTCAGCGAATGATGGTGAGTTTTATTTTGAGATGAAATGGTTTTAAACAAAAAGAAAGATAGGCTAGATTATCATTAGAAAAAGATAAAACTATGATTTCGATTGAGTGAGTTTCTGCTAAAAAAGAACCGCTTCATTCTCACAAGTAAGCGGATTCAAACGCGAATAAAATAAAAACTAAGGATGCTACCTCTTCGTATTGTAAAAATAGAATTAATATTTGGATGATAAAAAGATTATGGAACTAAACGATTGGTTAGCGATAATAGGTGCACTCGGTGGCTTGGAAGCGATAAAATGGATCGTAAATTTCTACGTAAACCGGAAGACAAACGCACGCAAGGAAGATGCTTCTGCAGATGCTATGGAAAGCGAAAATGAGCGTAAACAAATTGCCTGGCTTGAGGAACGTATTGCCCAAAGGGATGCAAAGATTGATACAATTTATGTAGAACTTCGTCAGGAACAAGCTGCCCATTTAGATGAAATTCATAAACGGCACGGAATTGAATTGAAATTAAAGGAGGCTGAAGCGAAACGATGTGATGTTCATAGATGTGACAGAAGACAGCCTCCAAGTGATTATTAATTTAAAAGAACATTGAAACATGAAAATACTTATGGTTCTGATTTCAGCACCGATATTCTCATTTAAAAAGGTTTGCAGGCCGGTTGTCTGCGGATTGTTGTTTCTTGTTTCCATGATAATAATTTTATTTATTTACAATTTCTGACTTGGTTACTTTACCAAATAACTGCTTGTATACCTCAAGCACTTTATTGGCTTGCGGACCTTTGATATTTCCGCGTAAGGCGTTGTATACCGTCTTTTCACAACATCCAGCCGCTTCTGCAACTTTCTTCTTCCAACCTTTAGGTGGCAATAATGGTAATTCTACCTCTTTAATAACTACTGTTTTCATAATTGATGTATTGAATATATTTCGTACATTTGTGGCGTTACCTCTTCAGATAACGATGCAAATATCTAACTATTTTACGAATTATGCAAGAAAAAATAGAAAATAATACGAAGACAATAGATCGAATTTATGAATATATTACGTATTTAGGTCAATCACTCAATAAATTATCTATTGAATTGGGGCTTTCTAATAGCTATTTTAGCAAGATGCTTAAAAATAAAGGTTCAGTTGGATCTGATATTATTGAGAATATATTACGAATACATCCTGATTTAAACGCTGATTGGTTAATCACAGGGCGTGGTTCAATGCTAAAAGAGAAACAAATCGAAGATAAAGTAGTGATTAACAATATGGATACTTCTTATATATATGAAACTGTCTCTTATACACATCTGACGCTGCCGA
>ERZ1694966.1093-NODE-1093-length-11573-cov-25.556520_pt1 | contig 11573 bp, 5 predicted proteins | sample MGYA00581611_ERZ1694966 | MGnify/ENA primary metagenome ERZ1694966 (study PRJEB42213, sample SAMN07424282) | human gut metagenome | biome: ENVO:00009003; feature: ENVO:2100002; material: ENVO:00002003 | host: Homo sapiens | place: USA | collected 2014 ...
CAGCTGCCGGAGCGGTGCTTGAGCCGTTAGGCGGGAATTGTGCGGTATTGCCTTAGAACCCCCAGTGCAGAAAATCAGCATCTTGCACGATTATTTGAAATATTTTTTGTGAATACTCTTGACAGAGCGTGGTTTATCCGCTATTATAATAAATGCGTGAGTTAAGGGGTCAAGTGCGGCCAAAATGGAAGCACAACCCCCGCAAAAAACTGCGCGGAATAATCAAGAAAGGAGAAAAGAAATGCCTACTTTTAACCAGCTCGTACGCAAAGGCCGTGAGGTCCTGGTAACCAAGAGCACTGCTCCTGCCCTTCAGAAGAGCTACAACTCCCAGAAGAAGCAGTACACCACCATGAACAGCCCCCAGAAGCGTGGTGTTTGCACCGCTGTTCGTACCATGACCCCCAAAAAGCCCAACTCTGCTCTGCGTAAAGTTGCCCGTGTCCGCCTGACGAATGGTATCGAGGTCACCTCCTACATTCCTGGTATCGGCCATAACCTGCAGGAGCACAGCGTTGTCCTGATCCGTGGCGGTCGTGTTAAGGACCTGCCCGGTGTCCGTTACCACATCATCCGTGGTACTCTGGATACTCAGGGTGTTGCAAACCGTAACCAGGCTCGCAGCAAATACGGCGCAAAGCGTCCCAAGGCCGGTGCCAAGAAGTAAGGAAACATCTTTTCGCCATAAAATGGTCAGCTGACCCTTTTGTGGCATAACGGGAGTTTTCTTTAACTTTCGAGTACCGATGATATCATTAATGTGAAGGAGGGAAGAAAGATGCCCAGAAGAGGTAAAATCGCAAAGCGCGAAGTTCTGGCTGATCCTATTTACAATTCCAAGCTCGTCACCCGTCTGGTCAACAGCATCATGCTGGATGGCAAGAAGGGCGTCGCTCAGAAGATCGTTTACGAAGCTTTTGAGACTGTCAAAGAGAAGACCGGCAACGATCCTCTCGAAATGTTCGAGAAGGCCATGGAAAACATCATGCCCAGCCTCGAAGTCAAGGCCCGCCGTGTCGGCGGCTCCACCTACCAGGTTCCCCTGGAGGTCAGCCCCGCCCGCCGCGAGACCCTCGGCCTGCGCTGGCTGACTCTGTACAGCCGCAGCCGTGGTGAAAAGACCATGTCCGCTCGCCTGGCCGCCGAGATCATTGACGCTACCAACAACGTTGGCGGCGCCGTCAAGAAGCGCGAAGATACCCACAAGATGGCAGAAGCCAACAAGGCTTTCGCGCATTACCGTTATTGATCTGCTTACTGAGGAGGTTTAAGCCATGGCAACGCCGAGAGACGTATCCCTGCAAATGACCCGAAATATCGGTATCATGGCCCACATCGACGCAGGCAAGACCACCACCACCGAGCGCATTCTGTACTACACCGGTATTAACCATAAGATCGGCGAAGTTCATGACGGCGCTGCTACGATGGACTGGATGGAGCAGGAACAGGAACGTGGTATCACCATCACTTCCGCTGCAACCACCTGCTACTGGAGCCACACCGAGACCCAGCACGATCCGGCTCTGTTCAAAAAGAACCGTCATCGTATCAACATCATCGACACCCCGGGCCACGTTGACTTTACTGTTGAAGTTCAGCGTTCTCTGCGTGTTCTGGACGGTTCTGTTACCGTTCTGGCCGCAAAGGGTGGCGTTGAGCCTCAGTCTGAAACCGTTTGGCGCCAGGCTGACGAGTACAAGGTTCCCCGCATGGTTTACGTCAACAAGATGGATACCATGGGTGCTGACTTCTTCCGCTGCGTACAGATGATGCATGATCGTCTGCATGCCAACGGTGTGCCTATCCAGCTGCCTGTCGGCCAGGAAGACACTTTCCGCGGCATCATCGATCTGATCGACATGAACGCCGATATCTACTATGATGATATGGGTAATGATGTGCGCGTTGAGGAAATTCCTGAAGACCTGAAAGAACAGGCTCAGGAATATCATGACAAGCTGATCGAAGCTGTTGCTGAGACCGACGAAGAGCTGATGATGAAGTACCTGGAAGGCGAAGAGCTGACCAAGGGAGAAATCAAGGCTGCTCTGCGTAAGGCTACTATTTCCAACGAGATCGTTCCTGTTGTCTGCGGCTCTTCTTACAAGAACCGTGGCGTTCAGAAACTGTTGGATGCAATCGTTGATTATATGCCTGCTCCGACCGACGTTGCGGCCATCAAGGGCACCAACCCGGAGACTGGCGAGGAAGAAGATCGCACTTCTTCCGATGATCAGCCGTTCTCTGCACTGGCATTCAAGATTATGACTGACCCGTATGTCGGTAAGCTGTGCTTCTTCCGCGTGTACTCTGGTACCGTTGAGGCTGGCACCACTGTTTACAACTCTGTTAAGGATCAGGACGAGCGTATCGGCCGTATCCTGCAGATGCATGCAAACAACCGTAAGGATATCGACATCTGCTACGCTGGCGATATCGCCGCTGCTGTTGGTCTGAAGAACACCACCACTGGTGATACCCTGTGCGATGAGAAGCATCCCATCATCCTCGAGTCCATGAACTTCCCCGAGCCGGTTATCCGCGTTGCCATCGAGCCCAAGACCAAGGCTGGCAGCGAGAAGATGGGTATTGCCCTGTCTAAGCTGGCTGAAGAGGACCCGACTTTCCGTACCTGGACCGATGAAGAAACCGGTCAGACCATCATCGCCGGCATGGGCGAGCTCCACCTGGAAATCATCGTGGACCGTCTGCTCCGCGAGTTTAAGGTCGAAGCTAACGTTGGCGCACCTCAGGTTGCCTACCGTGAAACCATCCGCAAGGATGCTAACCAGGAAACCAAGTACGCACGTCAGTCCGGTGGTAAGGGCCAGTATGGTCACGTTAAGATCAAGATTGAGCCCAACCCGGGTAAGGGTTATGAGTTTGTCAACGGTATTGTTGGCGGCGCTATCCCGAAGGAATACATCCCCGCTGTTGACAACGGTATCCAGGGCGCGATGAAGTCCGGCATTCTGGCTGGCTATCCCGTCGTGGATGTCAAGGTCACTCTGTGGGACGGCTCCTATCATGAAGTTGACTCCTCTGAAATGGCGTTCTCCATCGCCGGCTCCATGGCATTCAAGGATGCTATGAAGAAGGCTGATCCCGTCATTATGGAGCCCATCATGAAGGTTGACGTTGTTGTTCCTGACGAGTATATGGGCAACGTCATTGGCGACTTGAACAGCCGCCGCGGCGCGATCCAGAACCAGGAATCCACCGATGGCACTGCCCGTGTCACCGCTATGGTTCCTCTGTCCGAGATGTTCGGTTACGCTACTGACCTGCGTTCCAAGACCCAGGGCCGTGGCCAGTACTCCATGGAGCCGGCTGATTACCAGCAGGTTCCCAAGAGTGTTGCAGATAAGATCATGACCGAGCGCAATAAGGGCTGATTCTGCACAAATTCGCGCAAAATACTTGATTTTTCTTGAAAAATCTAGTATGATAGCCTTACAACAGGCTATTTTATCTGTTTGAATTAAAGGAGGATACTTCCAATGGCTGAAAAGGAAAAATTTGACCGCTCTTTGGAGCATGTCAACATCGGTACCATCGGTCACGTTGACCACGGCAAGACCACTCTGACTGCCGCTATCACCAAGGTTCTGGCTCTGAAGGGCGACGCCGATTTCATGGATTACTCCAGCATCGATAAGGCTCCTGAAGAGAAGGCTCGTGGTATCACGATCAATACCGCTCACGTTGAGTACCACACCGCGAAGCGTCACTATGCCCACGTTGACTGCCCGGGCCATGCTGACTACATCAAGAACATGATCACCGGTGCTGCTCAGATGGACGGCGCTATCCTGGTTGTTGCTGCAACCGATGGCCCGATGCCGCAGACCCGTGAGCACATCCTGCTGGCTCGTCAGGTTGGCGTGCCCAAGATCGTTGTGTTCCTGAACAAGTGCGATATGGTTGACGACGAAGAGCTGCTCGACCTGGTCGAAATGGAAGTTCGCGAACTGCTGGACAGCCAGGATTTCGACGGCGACAACACCCCGATCATCCGTGGTTCCGCTCTGAAGGCTCTGGAGAGCACTTCCAAGGATCCCGATGCTCCGGAATACAAGTGCATTTGGGAGCTGATGGACGCTGTTGACAGCTACATCCCGACCCCGGACCGTGCTGCTGATAAGCCGTTCCTGATGCCCGTTGAGGACGTTATGACCATCTCCGGCCGTGGCACCGTTGCTACCGGTCGTGTTGAGCGTGGTACTGCTCATGTCGGCGATCAGATGGAAATCGTTGGTCTGAAGGAAGAGAAGCTGACCACCACCATCACTGGTCTGGAAATGTTCCGCAAGAGCCTTGAGTTCGCTCAGGCTGGCGACAACATCGGCGCTCTGCTGCGTGGTATTGACCGTGACCAGATCGAGCGTGGCCAGGTTCTGGCTGTTCCCGGCTCTGTTCATCCCCACACCACTTTCGATGGCCATGTTTACGTCCTGAAGAAGGAAGAAGGCGGCCGTCATACCCCGTTCTTCAACAACTATCGTCCTCAGTTCTACTTCCGTACCACCGACGTTACCGGCATCATCACCCTGCCCGAAGGCACTGAGATGTGCATGCCCGGCGACAACGTTGATATGCACGTTGAGCTGATCACCCCGGTTGCCATGGAAGAAGGCATGCGTTTCGCTATCCGCGAAGGCGGCCACACTGTTGGTTCCGGCGTTGTTTCCAAGATCGAGAAGTAATTTTCGGCTTGTGATATAGCTTTCAAGGCTCCTGCTGTTAAGGCAGGGGCCTTTTTGTTGTGTACGACTTATGGGACGGGGAGGGGACAAAGGCCGGGCGTGGAAGACCAAGGAAGGCATCATGAAAACATCAGGAATTGTAGATAGGGGAGAGGACACCATTCGGAACTTTGAAAAAGTGGAGCAGGAGGGGGCACTCACACCGCCCTACCTTGGGAAGGTGTATTTCAGGTCGCGGTTAAGGGGCAAGGGTTGATCTATCCCTAAGTTTTCGGAACGGTCAGGAACGCTCTCTACAGTACAATTTATAATGGGCAATTCTCAACCTCCAATTTTCCCTTCAAGTTTCCTCCAATCTCTGCCAAATCTCTCAACAACAAGCCAAACCGAAATGACAAAAAATGCGCGGTCACAATACCGGGTGATTGTATTAAGAGATTGCAAAGAACATTATCGGGGTAAATGTTCAATCATTTGATAAAAGCAGGAATAAACCATTCAAAAATGTTAATAAGTACCGCCAAAGAGTCACCGCATCGCAGCGCAAATAATGTGCGAAAAACAGGTTTCAGTTGATTCAAGGACAAAAATTTAGATAGAAACCGCGCTAATTAACTATGCAAATTCTGGCAACTGTGATATAATGTATATACCTAGATGTGTCGGAAAGGTTATCATTTGCGGGATCAAGGCATGCAGCCGGTACAACGTTTTGTCAGCCGCTGTGCCGGGGCCAAAAGCCCCAAAAGCAGGCCGCAGCCCGGCAAGGGATCGCCAGACCGAGGGGAGCACAACCAGGCGTTTTGCAATCAACACCTGCAAAGTGCCGCACATCTGCCGTACCACTTTTCACACAAAAGGGGAAAGTAGTAACACTTAAGGGAAGATAAAACTATGAAGAAAAACCTTCAGCGTTTTGGTGCATCCGTGCTGGCAGCAGCCATGGTTGCCCAGAGCGTGGCGCTTCCCGCAGCAGCCGAAACTACCAAGATTGATTCTTCGGTAGCGCAGTCTGTTGCAGCTAGCGCAGCAAGCGCGGCCAGCGCTGTGCAGTCCCTGCCCAAGTTCACCAGCACCGCAGACCTGATCAAGCAGACAGCCCAAACGCTGGCTGCCCAGGGCGAAGTGCATGAACTGGAGCAGGACGATGCCAAGCTGGAAGCGACTGCACAGAGCAAGGCGGGCATGAGCCTTGCAGCGTTGGAAAATGCACTGGCCGATGCCATGTACGCCAACGCCGCAGCCGGCAAGATCAACACCGAAGCCTATGGCCTGAACAAGGACGAGATGGCATCGGTGATGGCTGCCACCATCAAAACGTATCATCTGTCCAGCGCCGTTACCGACCTGGGCTATGAGACGAACGCCGCAGGCGTTGTGACCGCCGTTACCTTTACCGGCAGCTCCGGCATGACCTCTGCGATGGAGTCCATGACCAACAGCGATGATGAAGTGATTGCGCAGCAGGCTGACAGCTACGCACAGGCTTACGTTGCTGAAAACTCCGATACCTTTGCGGCCAGCGCCGCTGCGGACGGCCATACCTATGGCGAGCCGAAATGGTACTGGAATGACACCAACCCGGAGGATGGCCACACCCATACCTGGAAGGAAACCCCCGATGGTTACTGGACCAAGACCGATGACGGCTGGGCTTACACCGCTGTGTATACCTGTGAAAAGGGCGATGCCTACCAGAAGGTAGAAGGCACCGTAACCAAGGATACCACCGAGGCAAAGCCCGGCGTTGCCGGCAAGACAGTTTACTCTGCCAGCGTGCCCGCTGACAAGAGCCCGGTTAAGAAGGAATACAAGGAACCCAGCACCCGCACCGACGACATTGCCGCCCTGCCCTGCCAGAGCCATGTCGTGTCCAAGGATGCAGATGGCAACTTTGTTGCTACCTTCAACTGGGAAATGAAGAAGGTCGAGGGCGAGCTGGCCGCTGACTACAGCAACGCCCAGCTGTTCTATGACAGCGAAACCGGCAAAATTTCTGCCGGCGCTCCCGTTACCATTGACTGGGAATGCACCAGCGTCACCTTCAAGTGCGCTGTCTGCGGCGAAGAAATCAAAACCCAGCCGGTAATGACCATGCCGGTCAGCGTTGTGGTAGACCAGAATGACAATTCCGTCTACATCAATGTGGGCGGCACCCCGACCCTGGATACCACCTCCGGCGGCACCGGCGTTACCCTGGTGTCCGCAATGAAGGACGGCAACTGGTACGATATGCAGAACAACCCGGTTGACGCAAGCAAGGTGAACTTCACCTATCAGAGCGGCGACAACAAGGGCAAGAACAGCCTGCTGCTGTACGACAGCCAGAAGACTGCCGTGTATGTGGACGACCAGGGCAACCAGGTCACCAATACTTACGATGTCTCCACTGCGCAGATGAACTACTACTACTTCCAGCTGTCGCAGTTCAACCAGGACGAAGCAGAGTACTTCGGCGTGGTTGCCCCGTTCTGGACCTCCAAGGGCGTTCAGAAGCAGGGCGAGGATGGCAGCATCACCGGCACCATGGGCGCAATCAAGGTATTGTGCAGCATTGATCCGAACGATGATGTCCCGCCGACCACCATGGCATTCATGCTGAACATGCTGCCGCAGGCGTTCATGTCTTACGTCATGAACTATGGCGAAGCTCTGAAAGGCATCCGTGATGCAGGCTTGGCACAGGTTGCCAAGCTGGGTGACAGCGCTGACTATGTTACCAAGCTGCTGATCCTGCATGACTGGATCTCCCAGGTTGCAGAATTCGATATGGGCTCCATGGGCGATATCACCGGCGGCGGCAACAACGACCCCATCCAGATGACTGCTTTCGGTGCCCTGCTGGGCGGCGGGATCGGCGCTAAGGGCGTTGAGTATGGCTGCATCTGCCTGGGCTATGCATCTGCATTTAACTACATGGTCCAGAATTTGCCTGACAACAAGAGCATCTATAAGAATGATGACGGCAGCTGGAAGACCCCCGATGAAGTAGGCGATAACGCTGTTGTTGACTTTGCCCAGATCCTGTATTACTGCAATACTTCTGATACCAGTGTTGCCGGTAATGCGTTCGGCGGCGGCATGTTCAACAACGTCCACTACTTCAACGCAGTCAAGGTCAACAAGCTGCAGGGTGACAGCAATTCTGCTACGATGACCACCGGCGAAGCCAACAAGAACTGGTACTATGTTGACGTCTGCTATGACGACGTGAACACCGAGTGCATGGCCCAGACCCGCGTTGAGAACGCAGGCGACCTGCGCCATGTCAACTTCCTGGTTTCTCCCTCCGGTCTGGAAGGCCGTTACAGCAAGTACTATGATTACATTGACTCGCTGTACGATGGCTACACCTACACCAAAAACAAGAATCCCGATGTGGATGATGCCGGCAATGTTGTGTTGAACAACGGCAAGCCGCATTACTCTTACACCAAGGCGGAGAACAAGAACGAGACCCGTTACACCGATACCTGCTACGAGGATACCTGGTTCACCTCTATCTGCAGCCCCATCTACTTCGACAATAATTACTTCTATTACGTTGATACCACGACCAACCAGAACCTGTACAACAACATGCGCCGCCAGCAGTCCGAGAACGGCAACAACGGCAACTCTGGTTCCGGCAGCTCTGGTAACAACTCCCAGATGCAGCAGTTCATGAAGAAGATGCAGAACCAGGGCCCCGATACTCTGGAAGCACGTCCGCGTAATGCGAACTACTATATCCGCAAAGAGGATTCCAGCAGCAGACCCGGCGGCTTCAGCATGAGCAGCTTTACCAAGACGGATGACCCGTTTGATATCATCCTGATGTACTACAACGATCTGAAGGAAACCAGCAGCAACTTCAATGATGACGACAGCAATGCCAAGGTCCTGGCCGAAGCTGGCACCATCTATAAGATCGATACCAGTGCAAAAGATAAGCATACCAAGGTTGAAAACAACCTGAACACCGAGTGCCTGGCAGACGCTGCTGCAAAGCGGATCTACCCCGCACTGGTACACTCTACCGCACTGTATGATGGCAAGCTGTACTTCAACGTCAACAACGCCATCTACCGTATGGACCCGACCACCGGCGCAGTGGAAGAAGTGAAGGAATACAACACCGTCTATGGCGGCATTAAGCTGACCAAGGATAAGGACGGCAACATGGTTCCCGATACCCACTTTCCCGGCATGAGCATGGTTATCATGGATAGCGCCAATGATACCAGCAGTGTGAAGTATCTGGGCACCTTCATGAACCATCCTCTGGCTGGCCTGACCCTGCGTGACAGCTACAGCTTTGCTACCACCACCCAGCAGGGCCAGACTGTGATCACCGGCATCAACACCACCAAGGATCAGCTGGTCGTTTCTGTCGGCACCAACCTGTCCAACACCTATAAGGAACTGGTGGACGGCAAGGCAGAAGTCAAGACCGATGCCTCCGGCACTTCTTATGCAAACCGTAAGAGCTACAAGACCGAGTCCTGGAACTACAACCCGAGTTACAACCAGAACATGGGCAGCTCTGACGAGAAGAACAAGAACGAAGAGTTCATGTGGTGCGCTAACCTGGTTGAAACCATGCCGATGTCCGACATGGTCAGCGACCTGAGCAGCGGCGCAACCACCAATGTTTCCGTTGAAGCATGGTGCGATACCCCCGCTTACACCCAGGACCGCACCAACAAGTACGGCCTGACCAAGGGTGAAAAGAAGTACGCTGACGGCGCACTGCCCAAGGGCCATACCTGGGCTCTGGACGAGCTGGAAACCAAGTCCGTTGGCAACAATGTGTACCTGTGCTCTGATTGCCATACCGCAACCGAAAGCACCCCCCACACCGTTACCCTGCCCGATCCAGTTGAAGGCGTTACCCTGACCCTGGGCACCACCAGCAACACCTACATCAAGGACGATACCGTTACCCTGACCGTAGAAAAGGAAGGCACCGATATCGTTACCGTTACCGCAAAGAACGGCGATACCGATGTTGCCCTGACTGAAGTTCAGGAAGCAGCGCAGGACGAAGCCGCAGCCCAGGCTACCACCGAAAAGGCTAAGACGGTTTACACCTTCACCATGCCGGACGGCGATGTGACCATCAACGTTGAAAAGAACGCTAAGACCTATGAGGTCAATGTTGCTCCCCTGACCAATGGTGAGATCACTGCTTCCGCTAAAGAAGCAGCTGAGAAGGAAACCGTAATCCTGACTGCTAAGCCCGTGACCGGCTATGCCCTGAAGGCTGGCAGCGTGAAGGTTACCTACAAAGACGCTGACAACACCGATAAGACCGTTGAAGTGAAGGCTGATACCGAAAAAGCCAACACCTACACCTTTGCAATGCCTGCTTACCCCGTCAACGTCAGCGCAGAGTTTGTTAAGGAATACAAGGTTACCGCAGCTCCTGCTGATAACGGCACTGTTACCGTAGACCCGACCGCAGCTGTTGAAGGCACCGACGTTACCGTTACCGTTAAGGCAGCTGATAACTACCAGCTCAAGGCTGACAGCCTGACCTATAGCTATCAGATCGGCGAAGATAAAAAGACCGAAAAGCTGACCGTGACCGATGGCAAGGCTACCTTCAAGATGCCTGCCGCTGATGTTACCGTTAGCGCTGCGTTTGAAGCACTGACTGCAACTCCGACTGCAACTCCGACCGCAACTCCGACTGCAACTCCGACTGCAACTCCGACTGCAACTCCGACCGCAACTCCGACCGCAAAGCCGGCAGAGCCGACTGCTGTGCCGGAGCCGACTGCTGTGCCGGAACCGACTGCTGTGCCGGAGCCGACTGCTGTGCCGGAGCCGACTGAGGTACCGTCTACTGAACCCGAAACGCGCACCGCTCATGGCGCTGCTGAAAAGACCACCATTACCGCAATGGCTGTCTTTACCTGCACCGATAAGAACTGCGCAAGCGCACAGTTCGTGGATGCAACTGTAAAGCAGACCAGCGGCGTTACCACCGCTGCTGTCAACTTCAACGGCAAGGACTACACCGCCAAGTACGGCGAGAAGAACGGCTGGGTTGAAGAAAACGGCAAGAAGTACTGGTACGAAAAGGGCGTGAAGCAGGGTACCACCGGCCGCGGCAAAGAGATCTATGATCGCAATTCCGACGCTTGGTACTGGCTGGATGCTGTCCAGGGCGGCGCAATGACCGTCAACAAGGACGTTTACCAGGAATCCAAAGCTGGCAAGTGGGCTGATAGGCCCGATGGCACCGGCAAGTGGGTCCGTTACGATGAGAACGGCCACATGGTCAAGGGCTGGCAGACGACCGAGAAGGGCACTTACTACTTTGACCCGACCTATGGCACCATGGCCAAGGGTGTTACCGAAATTGACGGCGTACCGTGCGCGTTCGATCAGAACACCGGCATTGGCCTTGATAAAAAGTGGGTAACCATCAATGGCGCCGATTACTGGTACGAAAATGGCGTTCGCCAGGGCTTGGAAGGCCGCGGCAAGGAAATCTATGATCCGGCTTCCGATGCTTGGTACTGGCTGGACTCTGTTGACCAGGGCAAGAAAGCCACCAGCAAGGATGTCTATCAGGAATCCGAAGCTGGCCAGTGGGCTGATAGGCCCGATGGCACCGGCAAGTGGGTCCGTTACGATGCACAGGGCCACATGATCAAGGGCTGGAGCGCTGACAAGCGTTACTATTTCGACCCGATCTATGGCACCATGGCTAAGGGCGATGCAGTCATCGATGGCCGCACTTATCATTTCGATAAGAAAACCGGCATTCGGCAGTAATCCCACAGCCTGAACAATGAGCTGTAACCAGCCCATTAACCTCTAAATAAAAATGCCGCAGCAGATGTAACAGTCTGCTGCGGCATTTTTGTATTT
>ERZ1694966.1102-NODE-1102-length-11537-cov-7.005051_pt1 | contig 11537 bp, 8 predicted proteins | sample MGYA00581611_ERZ1694966 | MGnify/ENA primary metagenome ERZ1694966 (study PRJEB42213, sample SAMN07424282) | human gut metagenome | biome: ENVO:00009003; feature: ENVO:2100002; material: ENVO:00002003 | host: Homo sapiens | place: USA | collected 2014 ...
GATCAATGGTTTAACGATACATTTACCGTTGCTGTAATCCGCCATAAAAACCACTCTTTCCGCAACTCCAGAATACACATTATAGTCAAACGCTTCAATAGGATAATTCTTACGTATCTGCCTCCAGGTTGAAAAAATATAATCCGGCAAATATTGACGAACCTCGTCTTTATCCCGCCAAAAGGCCATAGCACGTTCATTTAATTCAGCTGTTTTCCATCCCATCCAGCTGGGAAGCCAGTTAGGCTGAGAAACAAATACATCAAATCTTAATATTTCTTTTACATTTGTTTTTTCGGAAGGATAACAGTCACATGTAAATTCCCACAACAATTTTGTTACACCGCGAGCATTATGTCCCTGAGGATACAAGCCTCTGCTTTCCCACCATTCTGTCAGCTTGCGATAAAAATCAAATGCAGTTCCATTATTTGCCTTTATAAGATATGCTAAAACGTTATTAAACTTACCTGTATTGTAGGTATTTTCAAAAACATCTTCCAAAACTTTAAGAAAGCGTAATTCTTCATATCCCATATACTTAGTCTGAACAACCTCATAAGGCGGTTCACTCATATACAGCAAACCGTGTTCTTGAGCCTGACTTTGCATAACCGTCCCCTGCAGCACTTTTAAAAATCCTAACTGCAGCATATGCGGTCTCAGTCCATAAACATCGTTAAATGATTTTATAAACTCTTTTAGTCCTTCATATGGTAAGCCAGCAATTAAGTCGAGGTGCAGATGGATATTATTGTTTTGCAAAAGCCGTCCGACATTATCTGCTAATTTCTTCCAGTTATTTTCCCTGCCGATGGCTTCCAATGTTTTTGTATTTGTGCTTTGAACACCAATTTCGAACTGAAAACGGCCTTCTGGTACTGTTTCCAAGAATTTCAATGTGTTTTCTGAAAGCAAATCAGCTTTAATTTCAAAATGAAAGGTCGTCTCTGTATCAGCCATGGATAAGTAATGCATGATAGGCAGAAAATATGTTTCATCCAAATTATATGTACGGTCAACAAATTTTACCAGTGGCACTTTCGCTTCCATAAAGTGTTCTAAATCCAACAGTACTTTTTCGAGCGGACGTCTGCGAACAGAATGAGAAATACCAGATAAACAGTAGGAACACTGGAAAGGACAGCCCCGTGTACATTCATAATAAACTATTTTATTTTCAGCAACTATAGTTTCCAAATCAGGGTATGGGAACCCCAACTCTGCCAGATCTTCAACAACTGTTACACCGCCATTAATTTGCACAGCACCATTTTTATCACGATAAGCAATGTGCGCCGGCACCTTATCGTCAGCATTTTTTAATGCTTTTAACAATTCAGAAAAGCAAATTTCTCCTTCACCCTGTACAATAAAATCTATTTCACTTTTTTCGTTAAAAATTCTTTCTGGCTCAAAAGCCACCTCAGGACCGCCAACAACTATTTTCGCTGCAGGCAGTACTTTTCTGACTAACTCTATCAAGCTGTAGACATAAGTTTTATTCCAAATATGCACAGAAAATCCCACAACTTCTGGCTTGGCTCTTGTTATCTCTGCCAATACCGCCAAAAGCGGAGTTTGTATGGTCTCTTCGATAAGCGTTACTTCTATTGCGTTTTTTCTGCAGAATTCGTTTACATAACGCAGTCCCAATGCTGTATGAACATATTTACTGTTAATAGCTACTAAAATACTTTTCATAAAATCACGCCTCTAACCTTTCATATGCTGTCTGTGTTATAATAATAAAGTATTTTAGATTTTGCAAGGAGTGAATTTAATTTATGACTAAAAATAACGAACCCGAGCATGGCAGTTTAGTGTCGCGCAGTAGTATAGACAGCCGTTTTCAATGGAACATCAATGATATTTATCCCGATCAGGAATCCTGGAAAACAGCAAGTCAGCAATTTAAAAAGGATGTTGACGCTTTTAGTCAATATAAAGGCCAACTGCATGACTGTCAGACTTTAAAAACGGTATTGCGGGAACAGGAAAAACTTTCCATCATTATCAGTAAATTATATGCCTATGCAAGACTTCAGCAGGATACTGATAATGCCAATCAGCAATTTCAGGCTCTGGTGGGCGAAGCCGAAGCTTTAGCCGCCGCTTTCAGCAATGCTGTTTCCTTTGTTGAGCCGGAGCTTTTATCATTAAGTCAGGAAAAATTAAACGATCTATTATCTGACTCTGATTTTAGTGATTATCGATTTTATCTTAATAATTTACTGCGATTATCCAAACATGTTCTTCCCAAAGAGCAGGAAGAACTGCTTTCATTGAGCCAGCTGGCAACTTCAGGCCCAGCTGCTATTTTCCGCAGCTTAGTCAGTGCTGATATGCAATTTCCTCTGGTTAAAAATTCAGAAGGACTGGATGTAACTGTCAGCGAAGGCAATTATTTGCTCAATATGACCAGCAATGACAGATTACTGCGCCGTAATTCTTTCAAAGGCTTAATGACTACTTACCATAAATACCGCAATACGCTCGCCAATACGCTTTCCAGCAATTGCCGTGTCAGTGCGTTTTATGCAACTGCCCATAAATATCATGATACTTTAGAAGCCTGTCTCTCTGAAGATAATATACCGCCAAGTTTATATGACGGTCTGATTGAGACCGTTCACGAAAATTTAAAACCTTTACATGAGTATATAGCCCTAAAAAAAGAAATACTTGGATTGGATGAATTTCACGCTTATGATATTTACCAGCCAATCAGCAATGCCGCCGACAGCTTTGCCTGTGATTTTGATGAAGCAAAGGTCAAAGTAACAGCAGCGCTCTCTCCTTTGGGCTATGATTATCAGGCCGCCTTACAAGAGGGTTTCGATAAACAGTGGATCGATATTTACGAAAACAAAGGTAAACGAAGCGGAGCTTATTCATGGGGAATCTACGGAGTACATCCTTATGTTCTGCTGAATTATCAGCCCCGCTATAACAGTATATCTACTCTTGCTCATGAAATGGGACATGCACTGCATAGCTATTTCAGCAATAAGTCCCAAACATATATCAACAGTGATTATTCTATTTTCTGCGCCGAAGTCGCCTCTACCACAAATGAAATCTTACTTTTAGAGCATACCTTAAAAACAGCTTCTCCAGAACAGAAAATCTATCTTCTCAACCAATTTCTCGAAGCCGTACGTACTACCGTTTACCGTCAGGTACAATTTGCTGAGTTTGAAAAGTTCATCCATAATGAAATCAACGAGGGCCGTACACTGCAGGCTGCAATGCTGGAAACCTATTGGTTGGACAGCAACAAACGTTATTATGGCCCTGCGCTTACTGTAGACGCAGAATTAGCCAGTGAATGGTCACGTATCCCTCATTTCTATACCCCATTTTATGTATATAAATATGCAACCGGTTACAGTGCAGCCACCGCCTTTGCCTCGGCAATACTCGAAAATAAACCTAAGGCAGTAGAAAAATATCTGCACTTCCTTGCTTCCGGCGGCAGTGACTATTCTCTGAACCTGTTAAAAACAGCCGGTGTCGATTTAACGACCCCTTTGCCGGTTACCGTAACACTGCACAAATTTGCAGAAAAACTACAAGAATTAAAAACTTTACTTGGAAAATAACAAAAAGAAACTCCGCTTGTTTAAATAACAGGCGGAGTTTCTTTTCTCTAAAATAAATCAAATAAATTTAGTTTTTAGACTCAACTCTGAACACATTTTTTAATTATTTTACATAAAAAGCCGCATAATGAATACTACTACTGCTCCAATAGCAGCAAAAATCAAAAATGTAGGCAGCAAAAAGAAAAAGATCGCTAAAATACCGCCTAAAATCAACAACGTCATCAAAATACCGCTTCCGCAACCAAAACTATGAACACGGATCTGCGGACCGCCGTTATTTTGTTCATAAGTTCTACGCTCTGTGCGCATATCTTCTACGCGGGTTCCTCCTTCTGCATTACCATCCTGCTCAATAGTAACGCCATCAAAGGTATCTCTTTCTTCAGGGCGCAGAACCTGTACTTCGGCTTCAATACTACAATGACAATATGGACACTCCTGCGTGCCACGTTCTAATTCTTTTCCGCAAAAACTACATTTCATAGCAAAACTCCTTTTTCACGTTAGGAAAGCGCCATCAGCAAAATTCCTTCTTCGTTGATGTAACGTGGATCGTGTTTTTCTATCCCCAAAGTTACCCATATTTCCTTTGCCATACGCCTCATTACGTCCAAAGGAACATTGTGGCACAACTCAGCAATTTTTTCATCATCATAATTGTAGACACCATTTGTCTTGATAAAATCAAAAATAGCTCCTGCAGCCCAAATATCAGGCATTCTTACTTCTCTGCAGAACTTAACCTTAAAATCAGACCACAACTGTATGACCAATTTAATATCGCGTTCAGCAAAATGATATGGCTCCATCATCTGTCTGATTCTCAGAATAACTCTGTCCTTATAATCTATTTCCGTAGGAAGATAGTTTTTATGCTCAGTTTCATAGTTAAAATTATTCAGATTTACAAAAGCAGAATATAAAAATACCATATGCCGAAGCAGCATCGGATTTCTGGCTATAAATGCTTCCCAATCCGCCGCAGGATCCTGAATATTATACCATTCCTTACACGACTTCAGTGTATTAAACAGACGTTTCTGCGCTACTTTGCCTATTTTAAGACAGCTTACATAATTCATTATCATACTTTCATTATAAAAAATATGGCCCAGCAAAATAGCGTCATTTAAATCTTCCGATTCTTCCAGCGGCAGACTTAACGTATATTTTTCTCCACTCAGCCAGTCTGTACAATAAAAAGCACCGTCATCTGTATAACTGTCAATTTTGAATATAGCCAGCCTTGCTTTGCATAATTCTTCTAAAACATCACGGTTACGTTTGGCAAACTCTTCGTCGTAATCGTCACTCTCAGGCAGGCAAGTCCGTTCATAAAAGAATTCCAAAGGTCTTTTATCACTACGCAGCAAATGATAGTCAAACAAAAAATAATCCCAAAAGCATTCACTGGTTTCTTCAATACTATCTTTTTTTTCATCTTCATAGCCCATTAAAATACCATAATATAAAAACGCAGCTCTATCGAGGTCCAAACGAAAATATTCTCTCTCAAAAAACCTATGCAGTACCTCAAGCAATTCCTGCAGGCGCTCTCCAATATTTAAAAATATTTTAGCAGGTATATCCGGAGTCGCATTCCACGCTCTTTCTGCATTTGCTTCATCAAAGCTTCCATCCGGTAAAATTATATTCATTTTACCTTCTTGCAGCAATATTTCGGCAGCAGTAGCAGGTACCGTATCATTAGAAATGGCATTTTTACCTTTCAAATATTTAAACAACCCGTCACATGTTTCTAAAAAATCTTGTGTATTCTTATAATCAGGAGTAAACTCTGAAATATTTCTGCCGCACCAAGCTATACAATCAATAAAATCATCCGCATTCATATCTCCCAGAAACGTTTCAGCACTGCCAAGATATAAACACAGCATCGTTAAATTATCCCAACTACGATATAAATCACTGTTTTTTTTGCCTTTCCATGCTTCCATTCGTAAAAAGCCTTCGGCATATTCTTGTCTGAGCAATGTGTTCCAGCCTTCATCATGGGCATAAAAATCTTCTACTAAATCATACACATTGTCTTTTTCATTATTCATTAATCTAAAATCCTTCTTTCCCTGCAATGCTGTTATTATATCATAGCGTTCCCATGCTTTTCAATTGAACATTCTGTGACAGTAAAAAAGCTCCGATATCAAATATCGGAGCTTTTGGAGTAAGCAATTCTTATTCTTCACCGATTACCAAAACTTCTGGCTGCAATTCAACACCAACACCAGCTTTTATTTTGGTCTGTACGTCCTTAATAAGCTGTAAAACATCAGCAGCTGTAGCACCACCAACATTAACAACAAATCCAGCATGCTTAGTAGAAATCTGGGCGCCACCTACCGTATAACCCTTTAGCCCGGCCTGATCAATCAGAGTACCGGCAAAATATCCTGGTGGTCGTTTAAACATACTGCCTGCACTTGGCATTTCTAACGGCTGTTTACTAATACGCCGGTGACTGAAATCATCCATTTTAGACTTGATTTCATCTTTATTACCGGAAGGCATTTTTAAAGTTACTTCTGTAACAATAAGTCCACTGTTCTGTAAACTGGTTTTTCGATAACCAAAGTTCAGCTCTTCAGCAGTAAGAACACGTTCATTTCCCTGTAAATCCATAACCTTTACACAATTGACAATATTCTGCATCTCACCATCATAGGCGCCAGCATTCATATACACGGCACCGCCAATACTTCCAGGAATACCTACAGCGAATTCCATTCCGGTCTTTCCGCATTCCATCGCTTTGTATGAAGCTAATGCCAGTGAGTAACCAGATCCAAAGACCAACAAGTCCTCTGCTTCATAAAAATGCCGCAGCATATTCCCCAGCTTTATAACAATACCACGGATGCCCTTATCGCGCACTAAAACATTTGATCCATTGCCAAGTAAAGTAAGAGGAACAACAGTTTCCTTGACCACTTTCAAAACTTCCCGTAATTGTTCAATGGACTCCGGCAAAACCAGAATATCAGCTGGTCCGCCAATCTTAAAAGATGTATGCCCACTCATCAGCTCATTCAAACGCACAGTACAGGAAACAGAACTTTTCAGTTGTTCAGCTAAATCCAAAAACTCTTTATTCACCAGCAACTTCCTTCACTACGTCTCCGATAGATTTTGAAATATCACCCATCATCATTTGAAAACGCATAAAGGCATGCAGATACTCCATAGCAACTGTATTTAACCCTAAAATGCCAGTAAGCTTTTGTAATTTTTCATTTTTTTCTTCCGGAACTTCCTGTCCCTGATATTTCGCTAATTCTATTTCCTGGCTCAATTTTAAAAATTCCTCAGCCATCTCTTTGCCTTTTGGATCTTGCTCAAGAGCAGCTTTAGCTTCTTTTAATTTTTTGTATTCCTGACTTTCGCGCATAGCTTTGGCCAATTCATTTGCACAATCGTAAACGTTCATGCTGGTTCACCTCTTAATTTTTTTTAGCTTTTATATTATAGCATATCTAAATTTTCTGTAAAGCTTTAGTTCAATCCCTGCAGCGGTACATTTAAATGACTGTAAACAGTATCCGGTTCATATTCAAAATGCCACCATTCCATGTCGCTGACAGAAAAGCCTTCCAAGCTCATCAGCTGATGCAGCAAATCACGCTGGTAACGTTCTAACTCTGTCCCGCCTGTAAACTTGCTATATTGTCTGATGGACGGTTCATCAAAATCACTGATCATTTCCACTGGTTCACCTGTTTCAAGATAATAAAGGCTTACGTCAACAGCTCTGCCTGTATTATGAGAAAACCCCTGCTCCGGAGTTGGCAGCATTTGTTTTTTATCATCTGGGAACGCGTCATAGGCAAGCTTGGATACAGACCACGGTCTGTAGGCTTCCCAAATAACAAGGCCATAACCATAATCAGCAAGTCTTTTCTGAACTCGTCCTAAGGCCACAGCAGCCACTCTATCAAGATAAGCCTTCTTGACATCAACAATAGACATTCCAAAGCAATTATTGGTTCCTGCATAACGCAAATCAAGCTTTATACCTGTTATAGCTTTTGTAACATCGACTAACTCCGCCTGCTTGCCAGTCGTCAATGCTGAAGGTATAGCCGCTTCTGATGCAGCCTTTTTTAACCCCTGCCAATCAGACGGCTGCGGAATACGAAAAGGCTTTTCTCTATCTGGCCCAAAAAAGGCCCTGCTGTAACGATTGCCGCCTATTTTACACGTAATGCCATAACCATCAGGATCACGTTCAAAACGCACACTGGTTTCAGTATTGTTCATCGGTCCCGCTTCCAGAAGAGTATATGAATCAAAGCGTTCCTTTTTCAGCGGAAACTGATTGCTGTTTGCAAATTTATAATCTTCACGGGTCGTACGGTATAAAAGTTCCAATTCGCCATTGCGTTCCCTTATAACGAACTGCTCACCATTCCCATAATACATACCCAATAGGTATTTCAAATCCTTTGGGCATTCTCTGGGTTCAAGTACCGCAGCCTGTACAGGCAGGCTTTGTACAACAAGTCCCGCACATAAAAGTATTGTTCCAAGCAGCTTTTTTATCATCATATAAGCTCCTTACGCACATCAGCCAATGCATTAAGCCTTGCACGCACCTTGTCTATATAAGCTAAATCAATGTCACAATAAATGATTTCCTCTGCACTGCCACCTTCAGCTATAATTTTTCCCATAGGATCTACTACCATCGAATGTCCGTAAAAAGGAGCCCCTTTAAAATTACCGACACAATTAACAGCAACAATATAGTTATGATTTTCTGCCCCGCGGGCCTGTGACAGTAAAGTCCAAATATCCCCCCGGGCCGACGGCCATTCTGCAGGCACAAAAATTATTTTTGCTCCCTGAAGTGATAAATGCCTGTACAATTCAGGAAATCGCAGATCATAACAAATAGTAGAACCACAAATAACTCCGTTCAACTCATAAGTATCAAAATTATCACCAGCAGCAAAAAAACGTTCTTCATTAAATAAACCAAAAAGATGTACTTTGCTGTAAGACGCTACAACACTGCCATGTTTATCAATAACTACGGTATTGTTATAAATTTTTCCATCTTTATGACGCAAAGGAATAGACCCTGCAACTACTGCACAGTGATGATTATTGGCAATCTTTCGTACTGCAGCAATCGTACTCCCATCTATAGTTTCGGCTTCTTCTTCAATTCGTCCTAAAGAATACCCTGTGGTCCAAATTTCAGGCAATACGGCAATGTCGCTGTTAGCAGCAGCCTCCTGCAGTAAGTCAAGCCCATGTACAATATTCCCAGGCGTGTTTTTCTCTGCTATTTCCATTTGGATCAATGCAACTTTCATTTTCTTTCCTCCGGCAATAAGCCCTGTGCATCTAACCTGCGCACCAGCATTTTTTCTATTTGCCTTGTAATTCTTGTCATTGGAAATTCCTTCCCCTGTAACGAACGTACCCAAAGCACAGTAAACCCCATCCGTTTTGCTCCCAACACATCAGTTAAAAGCTGATCACCAATGACTAACACTTTACCTTGCTGCCTACCAAAACGTTTAAGAGCTCTTTTAAACCCCCAAGGCATTGGCTTTACTGCCCAGCTTACTGCTTCAATCTGAGCAGCTTCGCTGATTTTCCGCAGTCTTTCTCCACCATTATTAGAAAGCAACACTATTTCAATTTCATTTTTGCGAAGTAATTCCAGCCAATTCAGTACATCTGCATCTAGCTGTACTTCATCACGCGGCAGTAAAGTATTATCAACATCTAAAATAACTCTTTCTACCTGTTGCTTTTTCAGCCATTCAACCGGAATCGACGCAATACTGTCAAAACGAAAATCCGGGCAAAAAATTTTTAACATAAAACGACTTTCTCCTTCGGAAAGGTAACTTCAAATCGTGTACCGACACGCGGAATACTAAACACCTGTGCTTTAGCCCCGTGAACACGGATAATTTCCTTGGCAATCGCAAGTCCAAGCCCTGTTCCAGGTACATTACGGCAATGAGATTTATCCACTTTATAAAATCGTTCCCAAATAAACGGCAGATCCTCTTCTGGAATACCCGGTCCCTGATCTGCCACTGAAAGCAGCACACTGCCATCTTCTTGCCTTACTGCAGTAAAAGAAATAGTGCCATTATCCGGAGAATATTTCAGAGCATTGTCACCCAAGATCATAATAAGCTGTACAAGTTGGTCGCCATTACCTACTACAGCGATATTTTCATCTGCATGAATAACCAATGTCACATGTCGTTTAACCGATTTAACCATCAGCTTTTCTGTGACATTTCGCACAATTTCTGCTAACGGTAAAGGCTCTATTCCTGTCGTCAGCTCATCACTGGCCTGAAAACGACTTATATTGAGAAGTTCCCTGATCATGCGTTCTAACCTGATAGTTTCTTCATTTATCAAAGCACGGTAGCGCTGGATCATTTCTTTATCTGTAATAGTACCATCGCTGATAGCCTCATTATAACCACGAATAATAGTTATAGGAGTCCTTAATTCATGCGAAACATTAGCAACGAAATCACGGCGGATTTTTTCAGTTCGCTCTGTCTTATCAACAAAAGCACTGAGGTCATTACCAAGTGCATTCAAAGCCCTGCCTAAAGCAGCCACCTCATCTTCGCCATGTACTTCTACCTTACGTGTATAGTCGCCGGAAGCTATAGCAGCCGCACTGTCTTTCATTGATATCAAAGGCCTGATAATAGAACGTGATAATCTCCTGACCATAAATAAGCTTAAAATAAGCGCCAGTACACCTACGATCGAAGTATATATATATATATCACGCAGAAAACTATCGAAACCGCTCAGCGGCTCTGCCAGCAAAATAGCTCCATGTGCCCCATCCTGTTTACCATACGGCACACCAACCAGCATAACCTGTTCTTTATAATACGGATGGAAAATCTGTGATTTTACCGATTTACCACTGTAAACATCTTTCAAGATACTGCGTACTTTAGTAGATAAATTGCCGCCTTTTATCTCTTTTCCTAAGAGCTCGGTTCCCTCTTTCGAATTATAATTGCGGATCAATTTGTTACCATCTGCATCTTCATCAGTATTAACCAAAGAAGCAGCCAAAAGATCATATTTATTGTCAAAAAGCCAAATACGTGCTCCAACCAGCCTGTCTACAGCAACTATATAGCGGTGCAGCGTTGTTCGATCAGTATCACGCAGCATAAAATATTCAATGGTTTCAGCCATTTCATTACCTTTTTGCGCCAGCTCCTGCTCTTTAATCTTAAAAAAATAGTCGGCGATAAGGTAAGAAATACCCGCTGTCACGCCGACTACAATAACTACGATCAAAGCCATGAAGCTGTACATAAGCCGGGTACTTAAAGACTTATTCACTCTTCACCTCAAATTTATAACCAACACCCCAAATAGTGGTAATATCCCATTTAGAATTTTCTGGAATGTTTAGTTTTTGGCGAATACGTTTGATGTGCGTATCCACAGTTCGTGTATCACCATAATAAGAATAACCCCAAATGGTTTCCAACAGCTGGTTTCGAGAAAAAGCCTTACCAGGATTGGTTGCCAAGCACCAGAGTAATTCCATTTCTTTAGCAGTAAAGGTCATTTTCTGACCAAAAGCAACCACCTGATACTCTTCCATATCAATTGTCAACCCGTCATATTCTACCCGCGAACGACCTTCCTGTTTTTCCTGGGCTCCAGCACGTCGCAGAACCGCTTTTATACGGGCAACTACCTCACGGCTATTAAAAGGCTTCGTAATATAATCATCCGCACCGATCTCCAACCCTAAAATACGATCATCATCTTCATCTTTAGCCGTCAGCATAATAATAGGTAGATCAGACATTTTGCGTACTTGCTTGCAAACCTCCAAACCGTCCATGACTGGCATCATAATATCCAAAATAAGAACTGTCTCTTATACAC
>ERZ1694966.1135-NODE-1135-length-11205-cov-7.491300_pt1 | contig 11205 bp, 9 predicted proteins | sample MGYA00581611_ERZ1694966 | MGnify/ENA primary metagenome ERZ1694966 (study PRJEB42213, sample SAMN07424282) | human gut metagenome | biome: ENVO:00009003; feature: ENVO:2100002; material: ENVO:00002003 | host: Homo sapiens | place: USA | collected 2014 ...
ATAATCCATCCTTTGGTTATGGTGGTTATTGTTTGCCTAAAGACACGAAACAACTATTGGCTAATTATCAGGATGTTCCTCAGAACATGATGACTGCTATTGTCGAAAGTAACCGTACAAGAAAAGACTTTATAGCAGATCAAGTCTTGCGTAAAGCTGGTTATTATACTGCCTCCTGCTCATGGGATGCCCAGAAAGAGCAAAAAATAACCATTGGTGTATATCGTTTGACCATGAAGTCCAATTCTGACAACTTCCGTCAGAGTGCCATTCAAGGGATTATGAAGCGTATCAAGGCGAAGGGGGCTACTATTGTGATTTTTGAGCCCACTATGCAAGATGGTGAAACTTTCTTTGGGAGTCAAGTGATCAATAATCTGGTCGAGTTTAAGGAAATAAGTCAGGCCATAATTGCCAACCGTTACGACGCTTGTCTGGATGATGTGAAAGAGAAGGTATATACTCGTGACATTTTCCAAAGAGATTAATTTTATGGTAACATACAATGTTAGTTTAGAGAATAAAGTAGTTTTGGTGACGGGGGCAGCCGGTTTTATCGGAGCCAATTTGGTGAAACGTTTGCTAAATGAGTTTGATAGCGTGAAAGTCATCGGTATTGATAGTATTACCGAATACTATGACGTAGGTTTAAAGTATGAACGCTTACAAGAATTGTCTGCTTACGGTGACAGATTTGTTTTCATAAAAGACAGTATTGCTAAAAAGGAAATCGTTGAGTCTATTTTCACTAACTACCATCCGCAGGTAGTCGTGAATCTTGCTGCACAAGCTGGTGTACGTTATAGCATCACTAACCCTGATGCCTATATTGAAAGCAACCTTATTGGATTTTATAATATTTTAGAAGCCTGTCGTCATTATGGTGTGGAGCACTTAGTATATGCTTCTTCCAGTAGTGTATATGGTAGTAATAAGAAAGTGCCTTATAGTACCGATGATAAGGTGGACAATCCAGTATCACTCTATGCTGCTACTAAAAAGAGCAATGAGTTAATGGCTCATGCTTATAGCAAGCTCTATAACATACCAAGCACAGGTCTGCGATTCTTCACCGTTTACGGTCCCTGCGGTCGTCCTGATATGGCTTATTTTAGCTTTACCAACAAACTATTAAAGGGTGAGACCATACAAATTTATAATTACGGCAATTGTAAGCGCGACTTTACTTATATAGACGATATTGTAGAAGGCATAGTTCGTATTATTCAGCATGCACCGGAAAAACGGAATGGTGAAGACGGACTTCCGGTTCCACCATATAAGGTATATAACATTGGTAATAACTCTCCAGAAAATCTTTTAGACTTTGTAACCATCCTTCAGGATGAACTTATCCGTGCAGGTGTACTTCCCAACGACTATGACTTTGAATCCTACAAAGAACTAGTACCGATGCAACCTGGAGATGTGCCTGTGACATATGCTGATACTACTCCTTTGCAGCAAGATTTTGGATTTAAACCGTCAACATCATTAAGTGAGGGATTGAGAAAGTTTGCAGGGTGGTATGCTAAGTATTATGGCACATTCAAATACCATCCATAGGTTGATTATATAAAAATAAAAAGATAAAATCATTATGAGTATTTTTGCAGGTAAAACCCTTATGATTACTGGTGGAACAGGTTCCTTCGGCAATGCAGTTTTGAATCGTTTCCTCCGTACCGACATCGGCGAAATCCGTATTTTTTCACGAGATGAGAAGAAGCAGGATGATATGCGTCACGAATATCAGGTAAAGTATCCTGATGTGGCACACAAAATCAAGTTCTTTATTGGCGATGTACGTAATTTGCAGTCATGTAAGAACGCAATGCCTGGTGTTGACTATATCTTTCATGCTGCGGCTTTGAAACAGGTTCCAAGTTGTGAGTTTTTCCCCATGGAAGCAGTGAAAACCAATGTAATCGGTACTGATAACGTTTTGACAGCTGCTATCGAGGCTGGCGTTGGTGCTGTGATATGTCTATCTACGGATAAGGCTGCCTATCCTATCAATGCTATGGGTATCACCAAAGCCGTTGAGGAGAAGATTGCAGTAGCTAAGAGTCGCTACTCTGGTGAGACCAAGATTTGTTGTACGCGTTATGGCAATGTGATGTGTTCTCGTGGTTCTGTAATTCCTCTGTGGATAGAGCAAATCCGCAATGGTAATCCTGTAACTTTGACTGAGCCTACGATGACCCGCTTTATCATGTCGTTGGAAGAGGCGGTAGACCTTGTGCTCTTCGCTTTTGAACATGGACAGAATGGTGATATCCTTGTTCAAAAAGCTCCGGCTTGCACCATCCGGACTCAGGCAGAGGCTGTTTGTGAATTATTTGGTGGCAAGAAAGAAGACATCAAGGTTATCGGTATCCGTCATGGTGAGAAGATGTATGAGACATTGCTCACCAATGAAGAATGTGCCAAGGCTGAAGATATGGGTAATTTCTATCGTGTGCCTGCTGATAATCGTGGCTTGAATTATGATAAGTTCTTCAAAGAAGGTGAAACGGAACGTAACACACTTACGGAGTTCAATTCTAATAATACTTATATATTGAATGTGGAAGAGACCAAGGCTAAAATTGCAGCTCTTGATTACATCAAAAAGGAATTGAGTGGTGAGGGTAATTTCGTTCAATAATAGGGTTATGAATATTTTAGTTACCGGTGCCAAAGGTTTTGTTGGTAGAAATCTTTGTGCCCAACTTAATAATATCAAAAACGGAAAGGCTCGTTGTTATGGCGATCTGAAGATTGATGAAGTCTTTGAATACGATATCGATTCCACTTCCGAACAATTAGATGCCTGGTGTCAGAAAGCCGACTTTGTATTCAACCTTGCTGGAGTGAACCGTCCCAAAGACAATGACGAGTTCATGAAAGGCAATTTCGGTTTTGCAAGCACATTGCTTGATACACTGAAGAAACATCATAATACTTGTCCTGTCATGCTTTCTTCCAGTGCACAAGCTTCTCTGACTGGTCGTTTCGGTAACAGCGAATACGGCCGCAGCAAAAAGGCAGGCGAAGATCTTTTTCTACAATATGGTAAGGATACAGGAGCCAAGGTATTGATTTATCGTTTCCCGAACCTTTATGGCAAATGGTGTCGTCCCAATTACAACAGTGCTGTAGCTACATTCTGCAACAATATCGCTAACGACCTTCCTATACAAGTCAGTGATTCAAGTGTAGAACTGGAGCTGCTTTACATTGACGATCTCGTAGACGAGATGATTCATGCTTTGAAAGGCGAGGAACATCGTTGCGAGTTTGAAGGTCTTGACGTACATCCATTGGTGGATGGCAGATACTGTTATTGTCCGGTTACCCATAAGGTTACATTAGGTGAAATAGTTGATTTGCTGCATCAGTTTGCAGAAATGCCAAAGACGCTGATGATCCCTGAAATCCCGGCAGACTCGTTTGCCAAAAGGTTGTATAGCACTTATCTGAGTTATTTGTCCAAAGAAAAAGCAATTTTTGATCTGAAGATGAATGTAGATCAGCGTGGCTCATTTACAGAACTTGTACATACCTTGAACTGTGGCCAGGTAAGTATAAATATCTCCAAACCGGGTATTACTAAGGGTGAACATTGGCACAATACCAAATGGGAACAATTTATCGTAGTCAGCGGTCATGGGCTCATCCAGCTCCGCAAGGAAGGTACAGACGAAGTGTTGAACTACGAGGTGAGTGGTGACAAAATACAGTCTGTTATCATGCTTCCCGGATATACCCATAACATCATCAATCTCTCCGATACGGAAGACTTGGTAACGGTTATGTACTGCAATGAGATATTCAACCCGGATAAACCGGATACATACTTTGATAAAGTGAAAAAATGATCATGGAAAAACAACCCAAATTAGATTATTCAGATATAAAGTTCAAGGATAATGGTAAGTTGAAGCTTATCATCGTAGTGGGTACTCGTCCCGAGATTATCCGCTTAGCGGCAGTAATTAATAAATGCCGTCAGTATTTTGATGTAATTCTTGCCCATACAGGTCAGAACTATGATTATAACTTGAATGGTATCTTTTTCAAAGATTTGAAGCTGGCAGAACCTGAAGTTTATATGGATGCTGTAGGCGATGATTTAGGAGCCACTTGTGGAAACATTATCAACTGTTCTTACAAACTTTTTGCGCAGACAAAGCCTGATGGCGTGCTTGTGCTAGGCGATACTAATTCGTGTCTCAGTGTTATAGGAGCCAAACGTTTGCACATTCCTATCTTTCACATGGAGGCTGGAAATCGTTGTAAAGATGAGTGTCTTCCCGAAGAGACAAACCGTCGTATTGTAGACATTATTTCTGATGTTAATATGGCTTACTCTGAGCATGCCCGGCGCTACCTTGCTGACTGCGGTTTGCCCAAAGAACGCACTTACGTTACAGGTTCTCCAATGGCCGAGGTTCTTCACAACAACCTTGCTGAGATAGAGGCTAGTGATGTTCACCAAAGACTTGGTTTGGAGAAAGGCAAATACATTTTGCTCTCAGCGCATAGAGAGGAAAATATTGATACAGAGAAGAATTTTATGTCTCTCTTTTCCGCTATCAATAAAATGGCGGAGAAGTACGATATGCCAATTCTTTACAGTTGTCATCCTCGCTCACGTAACCGCCTTACTGCTAGTGGCTTTAAACTTGACGGGCGGGTTATTCAACACGAGCCTTTGGGTTTCCATGATTATAATTGTTTGCAGATGAATGCCTTTGCAGTGGTGTCAGATTCTGGAACTCTTCCTGAGGAGAGTTCGTTTTTTACTTCTGTAGACCATCCTTTCCCAGCTATATGTATCCGCACATCGACAGAACGCCCTGAAGCAATTGATAAGGGCAACTTTATTATTGCAGGTATTGATGAAAAGTCATTGCTTCAAGCTGTGGATACCGCTGTTGAACTCTGTAAAGACGGTCAGCATGGCATTCCTGTGCCTGACTATGTAGACAAAAATGTTTCTACTAAGGTCGTGAAAATAATTCAGAGCTATGTAAGTATTGTGAATAAAATGGTTTGGAGGAAGTTCTAAAGCATTAATGACTGTTTAATTATCCGTTAATGTCCTCGTTAGAAAAGTATTTGTGTACTGTTATTCAGAATAAATATATGATTTATACAAGAGCGAAGTTGCAAAGTACTAATTTATAATCCTGTAATATTAAAGTAGGACATCATCACAAATGATGTCTTGAGTCGGTAGAAGAACTGATTATGGACAAATAATATAGTCTTTACAGTGTTTGTAGTATTTTTTATTTTAGAGAACAGCCTCAATTCCAGTAAGCACTAAGGATATGAAGTATTGTCATAAGGATTGAATCTTTACGAAGAATAATAGTAGTCTATAATAATGATAACAATTAAAACATATTTTAAACAAAAATTGCACTCTACTGATTTAAGGTCGGCTAAGATGAAAAAGAATACTATAGCGATGCTTGTGATTCGTGGTGTTTCTATTGGTATATCATTGTTGTCAGCGCCTATAATGCTTCACCATGTTGACAAAGCAGATTATGGTGTCTTAATGACTTTAACATCCATTGTAGCTTGGGTAGGAATGATGGATATTGGGTTAGGAAATGGTTTGAGGAATAAAATTCCAGAATATCTTGCAAAAAAAGAAATTGCTAAAGCACAAGAAGTAGTTAGTAGTTGCTATGCTGCCTTGGCTATTTACATAGGTATACTTATAGTAGCATTCTTAATAGCAAATCCGTTCATAAATTGGCAATCTGTTCTAAATTCTCCAGGAAGCAATCCTATTGAAATTAGAAACCTGGCAGCAGTTGTTTTTACAACATTTTGTTTACAGTTCTTGTTTAATCTGGTAAATTCAATTTTATTTGCATATCAGGTTCCTGCTGTTCAGTCATTATTTGCTTTTCTAGGGCAAGTATTAGCTTTTATTTCCCTTCTTGTGCAAATTTATTGTTTCGATGTGACTTCTGTGTTTCAGATAGGTGCGGTTAATTGTGTAATGCCTTTAATCGTTATAATTATAGGTTCTATAATACTATTTTGTGGCAGATTAAAAGAAATTGCTCCTTCTTATAAAATGGTTAACTTGAAGTCAGTTGGAGCTATTTTATCATTAGGTGTTAAATTCTTTGTTTTACAAATTATAACAATAGTACTTTTTCAGGCGAATAGTATAATAATAACTCGAACAGTTGGACCAGAAGCTGTCGTAGAATATAATATGGCATTCAAATATATAAGCGTTATTACTATGATATTTACAATTATAGTAACACCAATATGGTCTGCAACTACAGATGCTTATGTTAGACAAGATTTTGAATGGATAAAGAAAACTCTTTTATATATCCGAAAGGTTTGTTTATTGACAATTCTTATAGGAGGATTAATGGTAGTCGTATCCCCATATATTTATAATATTTGGTTAGGAAAAGGAGTTATAGACATACCGCTTAGTACTACATCGCTTGTTTTTCTTTATATATCTTTTGAAATGTTGTATAAAGTTTATGGAACGATAATTAATGGTACTGGGAAAGTATATGCTCAAATGATAATTACAGGGGGGATAGCTATAGTATACATTCCTGTTGCTTATTTGTTGGGTTCTTTGATGGGGCTTTTGGGGGTATTAGTTGCTAATACAATAGTATTTTTTATTAATTATATTTGGTCAAAAATACAGTGTAATAAAATCTTAAATGGTACAGCTAATGGCTTTTGGAACAAATAAAAAGGATTATACACTATATTTACTTTTACTTTTCTTCATTATGATGTCAGGAGGTGCCATGACTTATGGTATGCTGCATTCTTGGCAATTATTCTTATTCCCTATACTTTTGTATATATATTATGGTGAAGGTAAAGTAAAAAGTGTCAATGGAACTTGGTTACTTTTAAGCTTGTCTTTTATAATCATTGCTCAATTTCTTAAGTTTGATGGAAAGTTAGTAAATGTGATTCTTCCTGTTTTTACAATTGTGGATGCTATGGTTTTGGCATGCCTGTTAAATAAAAGATTTGTTGATTTGTATATCAGATTGATAGTTCTTATAGCTACTATCAGCTTGGGATTTTGGGTTTTCGATATGTTAGGAGGCCATAGCATTTTATTGGCAATTTCTAATTTACTGCCACAATTGGGATTGGATAATATGAAGGCTCTTGAGATAAACTCCGTTAATTCAAATACATTATATTTCTATCAAGTGAGTCTTGATAGTAACCATGTCTTTAGAAATTCAGGTCCCTTTTGGGAGCCAGGCTTGTTTTCTATTTATATAGTGATAGCTCTTGTTATAAATCTGTTTGTAAACAGACAGAATATTTGTGGATATAAGAATTTGATTCTATTATTTACTGCTGTGACAACCTTTTCCACTACGTGCTATGTCGTGTTAGGTGTAATAGCATGTGGGCTTGTACTTGCATCATCTCAAAATAAGCTGGTAAAATATATTTTTGTTATTTTGATGTTTTTTGCCATTCCTGCAATATCTGATCTTGATTTTATGTCTGATAAGATTATGCTAGAATTTAATTCAGATACGACATATTCTCGATTTGGTGCCATAGCGTATCATCTCACGTTAATACAGCAATCACCAATAATTGGCTTTGGTCCTTTTATTCAAAAAATAACGATATTGGAATCAAGTCCTAATGGATGGTCTGAATTAATCGTATATTATGGTATACCTGCATCTCTCTATTTGTTTTATCGCATATATAAGTTTTCTATTCGGTTATGTCCGATTGATTTTTTTAATAGAATGATACTATTCTTGTCAATCATTATTGTAGTGTTTACACAAACACAAATGCATTCTCCATTTTATTTTTTAATTTACTTCTTATCTTTTTATCCATTATATGAATACCAAAAATAAAAAAATAGGAATCCTCTGTTATTATGAGTTTCCGGAAGGTATGGCTCCAACAAATAGAATAAGAGCCTATGCAAAAGGACTTTACCTGAATGGGGCTCATGTAGAAACGTTTATATTCAAACCGAAACCATCAAATAGTGTAAATCCATCACATGGTGTTGTGGATGGTATGTTTTATAGCTTTTCGTATTCGCGTCCTAGAAAAGAATCCCGATTTAGCTATAAGGTTACAAGTAAAGTAAAAGCGTTGCTTTATACAATAAAGAATATTCGGAAATCTAATAGGATGTCGAAATTTTCAACAATATTATTGAGTTTTGATAATATACCATATTTATTGTTCTTTGTTCCTATATTGTCTATACTACATATTCCAATGGCATTTATTGGCGATGAATTCCCAGAACCTATTAGACAGTTGAAAAATAAAATTCCTTATTATCAGCTTTGGTTATATAAGTTTATATATTGTTTTATCGATAAAAGAGTTTTGATGACGCAAGCACTCGCAGATTATTATAATGCTATTTCTCCCAAGCCTTATTATCTGTTGTCGTCAATCATAGATACAGATAGATTTCTTGATATTGATAAGAAAGAGTCTGAGCATCCATATTTATGTTATATGGGGAATATGATGTTGGCAAAAGATAATGTTGATAATATTATCAAGGCGTTCTCTCTTATTTCTGATAAATATTCAACTCTCCAATTACATCTTTATGGCACTCCGAATGAAACAGATAAAAACTTCATAGTGAAATGTATATTGGATGAGCGATTGGATGGAAAAGTCATTTTTAAAGGTAGGGCTAGTTTTTATGAAGTCCCTCGGATTTTGAGTAATGCAATCATTCTTGTTACTTCACAGCCTGTTACCAAGCGTGCTGAAGGCGGATTCCCGACGAAATTAGCAGAATATATGTTAAGTGAAGTCCCTGCAATAGTTACAAATGTTGGAGAGATACATCTGTATGTCTCGGATAAAGATACTGTTTTTATGGTAGAGCCATGTAATCCAAAGGCTTATTCAGAGACAATTTCATGTATTCTTGATAATTATGATGATGCAAAAAGAGTCGCAAAACGAGCAAAAAAATTAGCTATTAAGATGTATGGAGCAAGAGAAGTTACAGCTGGTTTATATGATTTTTTATGCAGTTGATGGGAGTTTGTTTAATAAATACTAAAAATTGGGGCTTAGTTTTGAAAGCATTATCTTTTCTGTGAGCTGAAATGAACAATGGGATTAATATAAATGAAGAAGATAGGAAAATTCTATATACTTGCTTGGAATTTTAGTTATGGTTCTGCAAGCAGCAATAGGCTGTTAGCTTATGCTAATAGTGCAGCTGATATGGGGTATGATGTCCATATAGTGGCTTTTCTTAGATTGATGAAAAGAGATTGTCATCCTAAAAAGGGGGTTTCTATTAAAGGCCTTTTGCCTTGTAGAATAAGTAGTGGGATATTATCGAAATTAGTATCACTCTTTACTACAATATGGTTCCTACTGACCGAGGTAAAGAAGGAAGATCGTCTTTTGCTATATAGTTCGCCAGAGTATCTTTTTTTCTGCCTAATGTTCAAACGAAAACAAACATATTTCGAAGTTACAGAGTGTCCTGATTTATTTCATCCACGGACATATCCATTTAGCTACTATAAGAAACTGTGGAAGAGACTGAAGGGTATCTTTGTCATTTCAGACAACCTGAAGCAGTATTTTGTAGATCATGGAGTGGAGCCGGAACGCGTTCATGTGATTAATATGATTGTTGATTTTTCTCGCTTTGAAGGTGTGAAAAAGAATCCAGATGCTGAGAAATACATTGCATATTGCGGAAATGTCAACAAGGACAATAAGGATGGTGTAGGTGAGCTTATAGCGTCTTTCGTAAGATATCATGAGAAGTATCCAGATCGAAAATTGTATATCATTGGTCCTATTGTTTCTAAGGAACAAAAGGAAGAATATGAGAATTATCTGGATTCGTTAAATGCCTTAGATAGTGTTGTTTTTACCGGTGCAGTCTCTCCATCTCTAATACCACAATACTTTGTAAATGCTGAGATGCTTGTACTTGCACGTCCAGATAATGTACAGGCAAGATATGGTTTCCCAACAAAACTCGGAGAATACCTCCTTTCTGAAAGGCCTGTTGTCCTTACTGAAGTTGGCAATATTAGTAATTTCCTTACTGATGGGCAGAGTGCTTATATTGCACAACCTGGAAATATTGAAAGCATTTCAAACAAAATGATGGGAGTATCATCTGATTCAGAGAATGCCAATATTGTCGGAAATGCAGGTAAGGATGTAGCAATGAGGGACTTTAATAGTGCTACTGAAACAGAAAAACTGTTGAGCATTATGTTCGAATAGCAGTTGGTTTAGGAAAAATAAAAAACATATATGATAAAAGGGTTATATTTAAAAGTTTTATCAATACTTTCTCCTGAAAAGTATGCTCGACGTATTGGTGTGAAAATTGGTAAGAACTGTCTTATTTATCGTAGCATAGAATGGCCATCTGAGCCATATTTAGTCACTATAGGGGATAACGTGCAGCTCACGAGAGGAGTCGCTATCCATACCCATGGGGGAGGTCATGTTGCAAGACGTATCCATCCTGAATTCGACATGTTCGGTAAAATTGTTATTCAAAATTGGGTATATATAGGTGCTCATTCTCAGATTTTGCCAGGTGTCACTATTGGAGAGGGAGCTATTGTAGCAGCTGGTTCAATAGTTACAAAATCAGTAGCTTCTGGCATGGTTGTAGGAGGAAATCCCGCTAAAGTAATCTGTTCTGTTGAAGATTATATAGCCCGCAATCTCAAATATAATCTTAATACAAAGAATATGAGCCAAGGTGAGAAGATGCATTTTCTTGAAAACTTAAGTGATAATTCTTTTGTAAAAAAATAAATGTTTGAACAATACACAAAAAAGATAACTTATGTTAGAATTCAATGTCCTACATTTCGGTTATTGGCCTAGATTCTTGGTATTCCCGTTTGGCTTGTACTTTGCTGGTTGTTCCGTTACTGTGGAAAGGTTCTGACGAATGTACTTAGTTTCTTTGGTAAGATATCTTTGGAGTCTTACTTATTCAATGGCATCGTTGGTTCTTGAATTATCGCATATTATATAAGCCGTCTTTGAATAAAGGCTGTTATTTGCATTATGCTTTGTTTTTTGTAGTTGGAACAGTACTGGTTTATGTTGTGAATAGATCTTGTGAAAGAATTTTAAAGAAAGAAGTTAAATAAAATAGAGCAATTACAGCCTCTTTTATTT
>ERZ1694966.1138-NODE-1138-length-11178-cov-9.233210_pt1 | contig 11178 bp, 10 predicted proteins | sample MGYA00581611_ERZ1694966 | MGnify/ENA primary metagenome ERZ1694966 (study PRJEB42213, sample SAMN07424282) | human gut metagenome | biome: ENVO:00009003; feature: ENVO:2100002; material: ENVO:00002003 | host: Homo sapiens | place: USA | collected 2014 ...
CTACACGCGTAAGATCGTCGGCAGCGTCAGATGTGTATAAGAGACAGGTATAGGACTTACCCGTTTTGCGGTTGCAAAGGTAGGTATTTTTATGGATTCTGCAATAGCTGTAGGCAACTTTTTTGCATAAAAGAAAGTAATACTCTACATTTCAAGCAATTAAAAATCAAAAAAAATATTCGAGTGCCAACTTTTACTGCTTTATTAACTTTAACAACCATATTCCCTTTACCAACCGATATTATTTGTACCTTTGTGCGCAATTTATTAACGAAGATGACAGAGAACAGAAGCTATTTACAGAAATATGCCATGCACTTTGGCACGTATATGGGAATCTATTGGATATTGAAGTTCATTTTATTTCCGTTGGGATTCCACATCCCTTTCCTTTCACTATTATTTGTAATCCTGACGTTGGCAGTGCCGTTCATTGGCTATCACTACGTGAAGATGTATCGTGACAAAATATGTGGAGGAAGTATCCAATTCTCTCATGCGGTTCTCTTTACCATATTCATGTATATGTTTGCTTCCCTGCTGGTAGCCGTTGCACACTACGCCTATTTCCAGTTCATTGACCACGGCTTTATCATCAACTCCTATATCCAGCTATGGGACGAACTGATGACTAAAACACCTGCCTTGATGGAAAATCAAGAGATAATAAAAGAAACGATAGATACTGCCCGTTCACTTACTTCCATCAATATCACCATGCAACTCCTGTCATGGGATGTATTCTGGGGAAGTTTACTGGCCATTCCTACCGGATTGATGGTAATGAAGAAAGCACGACCGGAAAACAATACCCCGGCCCAATCATAATTCGTAATTCATAATTATTAAAAATGAATATATCAGTTGTAGTCCCATTATTCAATGAAGAAGAGTCACTGCCCGAACTCTACGCTTGGATAGAACGGGTAATGAAAGCCAACGGATTCTCATTCGAAGTGATTTTCGTTAACGACGGAAGTACAGACCGTTCATGGGAGGTAATAGAAAAACTCAAAGCCCAATCGGACTGCGTAAAAGGCATCAAGTTCCGCCGCAATTACGGTAAATCGCCAGCACTCTACTGCGGATTTGCAGAAGCACAAGGAGATGTGGTGATCACAATGGATGCCGACTTACAGGACAGCCCGGACGAAATACCGGAATTATACCGGATGATTACGGAAGACGGATATGATCTTGTGTCCGGATGGAAGCAAAAAAGATATGATCCGCTATCAAAGACACTGCCGACAAAGTTATTCAATGCTACCGCACGCAAAGTATCAGGTATTCCAAACCTGCACGACTTCAACTGCGGTCTGAAAGCCTATCGCAAAGATGTCGTGAAAAATATCGAAGTATATGGCGAAATGCATCGCTATATCCCCTACCTTGCTAAGAATGCCGGATTCCAGAAGATAGGTGAAAAGGTGGTACACCACCAGGCACGTAAATATGGCTCTACCAAATTCGGATTCAACCGTTTCTTCAACGGATATCTGGATTTGATTTCTCTTTGGTTCCTGTCTAAATTCGGAGTGAAGCCGATGCATTTCTTCGGATTATTAGGATCGCTTATGTTCTTTATCGGAATGATCTCCGTTATCATGGTAGGTGTCAGCAAACTGCACGCAATGTACAACGGTCTCCCCTACCGGCTTGTAACCGATTCTCCTTATTTCTATCTATCGCTCACAGCGATGATTATCGGTACACAGTTATTCCTTGCCGGATTCCTGGGAGAACTGATCTCACGTAATGCCCCCGAACGGAACAATTATCAGATAGAAAAGAAAATTTAATTCACGCCCAATAACCGATTATGAAGAATTTAATTCGTATCTTTTTAATAGTAGTAATTGTTGGTGCAGGTATAAGCATCGGCAGTTCGTGTTCGGACGAAAACGATTGTTCGCTGGCGGGACGCCCCATGATGTACTGCACATTGTACACAATTGATGAGATAACCGATCTCAGAGTAAACGACACACTGGACTCATTGACTATTACAGCACCGGGCACAGACTCGATCATTCTCAACAACCAGAAAAAAGTACATACGCTGATGTTACCGTTACGCTATACCAGCGATACTACTGTTTTTATTTTCCGCTACGATCCGGACCGCAAACCGAATGACATCGATACATTAATCATTGTACAACAAAACACTCCGTATTTCCAGTCAATGGAATGTGGGTATATGATGAAACAAAACATTCTCAGTGCGAGATACGGCAATCCGAGAAAAACCGCAGATCAGGAAAAAATAGACTCACTTCATATACTAAACAAAGAAGCCAATACAAATGAAATTCAGAATTTGGAAATATTCTATAGATATCGCGACCGCACGCCTCCTACGATTGAGTAGTGTGCTGCTCCTCTTTTGTATTGGATTACCGTCAATTGCACAACAGCAACAACAACGACCGGGTCCTGTACAGAAAAGAGACCAGAAGAAGAAAGAGGTTGTAGTCGATACTATCCCGTTTTATAATGGGACGTATGTCGGTGTGGACATATATGGCATCGGAAGTAAAATGCTAGGTGGCGACTTCATGAGCTCCGAAGTCAGCATAGGCGTCAACCTTAAAAACAAGTTCATCCCGACTATCGAGTTTGGTATGGGAGGAACAGATACATGGAATGAAACGGGAATACACTACAAAAGTAAGACCGCCCCATTCTTCCGGATTGGTGTAGACTATAACACGATGGCAAAGAAAAAGGAGAAAAACAGCTATCTATATGTAGGTCTCCGCTATGCGTTCAGTTCATTCAAATATGATGTGTCAACCCTGCCGGTTGACGACCCTATTTGGGGAGGAAGCATCGGAAATCCGAGTCTGGAAGACGACTATTGGGGAGGAAGCGTTCCTTTCAGTCATTTAGGAATGAAAGGGTCTATGCAGTGGTTTGAATTAGTGGTAGGTGTCAAAGTACGTATTTATAAGAATTTCAATATGGGCTGGTCTGTACGCATGAAATATAAGACAAATGCTTCGACCAATGAATACGCCAACCCTTGGTATGTGCCCGGCTACGGAAAATTTAAATCAAATAACATGGGAATTACCTATTCCCTTATTTACAAATTACCTCTTTAAAGAATAATGACAGGACTAGAGATTTGGCTGCTTGCAATAGGCTTAGCGATGGATTGTTTCGCTGTTTCAATTGCAAGCGGTATTATTTTGAAACGTATTCAATGGAGACCGATGCTGGTCATGGCTTTGGCGTTCGGACTTTTTCAGGCTCTGATGCCATTCATTGGATGGATGTTTGCAAAGACTTTCAGCCACCTGATAGAAAGCGTAGACCACTGGATCGCTTTCGCTATCCTTGCCTTCCTGGGCGGACGTATGATTCTTGAATCTTTTAAAAACGAGGACTGCCGTCAGACATTTAACCCCGCAAGCCCGAAAGTCGTATTCACAATGGCGATAGCGACAAGTATCGATGCACTGGCAATAGGCATCTCCTTTGCCCTGCTCGGAATCAACAACTATACCGAAATCCTCTCTCCTATCCTTATCATCGGATTCGTATCATTCGTCATGTCACTCATTGGTCTTTACTTCGGTATCAAATGTGGTTGTGGATGTGCACGGAAATTAAAGGCGGAATTATGGGGCGGCATCATTCTGGTCGCTATCGGATTAAAAATATTGATAGAACATCTATTCTTACAATAACAAGCATTGGTTCCTCTAATAAAAAAACAGAAAAACGTATGAAAACAAAAAAGAGTTTCCTTTGGCTGGCCTTCCTCATCTTGGCAACAATCTGGATATTAGCCAGACGTAACCAAAAAGCTGAGTTTAATACCGCCAGTGGTTTTGTGTTTGGCACAGTATACAAGATTGCGTATCAACATGACGCTGATCTGAAACCGGAGATTGAAGCGGAATTAAAACGTTTCGACCAGTCTCTCTCACCGTTCAATGACAGTTCGGTCATTAGTCGCGTCAATCGCAATGAAGAGCTAGTGACGGACAGCTTTTTTCAGACTTGTTTTAATCGTTCCATGGAAATCTCCCGCGAAACGAAAGGAGCTTTTGACATAACGATAGCTCCTCTTGCCAATGCCTGGGGATTTGGCTTTAAAAAAGGCGCCTTCCCAGATTCATCGATGATAGACAGCCTGCTACAGATTACCGGTTACGAAAAAGTGAAGCTGGAGAACGGAAAGGTAGTCAAGCAAGATCCGCGTATAATGTTAAGTTGCAGTGCGGTTGCAAAAGGCTATTCGGTAGATGTAATAGCCCGTCTGCTCGACCGGAAAGGAATCAAAAACTATATGGTAGATATAGGTGGTGAAGTAGTAGTAAAAGGTAAAAATGCGACAGGAGATCTGTGGCGTATCGGAATTAACAAGCCGTACGACGACTCATTAGCTGTTAAGCAAGATATACAAGTAGTACTCAACCTGACAGATTTAGGTATGGCTACTTCGGGAAACTACCGCAACTATTATTATAAGGATGGCAAAAAGTATGCTCATACCATCGACCCCAGAACAGGTTATCCAGTACAGCACAGTATCCTGTCTTCTACTGTGATTGCCGAAGACTGTATGACGGCTGATGCTTTGGCTACCTCTTTTATGGTAATGGGACTGGAAGAAGCTGAAAAGTTCTGTAAAGCAAATCCTATGATCGATGCCTACTTTATATATAGCGGCGAGAATGGAGAGTTTAAAACTTACTATACGGATGGCATGAAACGATATATGCCTGATGCCAAATAGAAAAATGCTTTGCAAATAAGCATATAAACGGAGGCTCCATTTCATACGAATAGAGCCTCCGTTTATATAAAACAGCACCTCTGTTGAAGCCAAACGAAGCCTCTGTTTCAGAGTGGCTGAAACAGTTATTTCATAAACACAAAATAAACAGCTGCAATCAGACAAACAAATGCTGCCAGATGGTTCCAGTGCAAAGTTTCTCCCTTAAAGAAAACGGTGGTAAAAACAGTAAATATGATCAAAGTAATCACTTCTTGAATCACTTTCAACTGCATCAACGAGAATGGACCGCCATTCCCGACAAAGCCGATACGATTCGCCGGTATTTGACAAGAATATTCACTTAACTAAATAGACTTGCCCAAGTGAAATTTAATACCTATATTTGCTTCATAATCAATATATTATATTATGACAAAAATTATAGGATACGCACGAGTTTCTACTACCAAACAGGACTTATCTCGACAAAAGTTAAAGATTAAGGAGTTCTGTGAGAACAACAATTATGAGTTAATTGAAATTATTGAGGACTTTGGAATATCTGGTGTGGTTGCAGACAGAAAAGGTTATATCGAATTACAAAGTAAAACCTATAAAGATGCAGACATGATAGTAATTTCTGAGTTATCACGTTTGAGCAGGCAAGAAGATGTAACAGAGACAGTTTACAACATTCAACAGATTATCAATAAAGGATTATCTGTAATACTCTTAGATAGTCCCAGTAAAATCTATGAAGCTAATAAACTTTTAGACATTACAGAAATACTTATCCTCACTATCAAAGCATGGGCAGCAGCACAAGAAAGATTGGATATTAAAAAGAAGAACCAAGATGGAAAGCAAGCTCTCTTCCAAGCTTATCCTTATGCTGTTGTAGACCAAAAAATACCTTATGGATATAAAGCAGTTCCTAACCCCAATGGGAAACGCCCTAAATATATTTTAGAAGAAGTACCAGAAGAAGTAGAGAATATAAAAAGGCTCTTCGCTTTAGTAAACTCTGGTAAGACACTGGGAGCAGTAGCCAGATATTTCAATGAAAGGAATATTACTTTTAGAGGATATTACAGCACTGTTGCCATTCTAAGCAACTATATCCATAGTGATATTTATAGAGGAATCAGAAGAAGAACACAGAGATTAGGCAGAGAAGAACCTTATACTATCGAAGTCAGAATAAAACCTATTATCAGTGAAGAGGACTTTATGAAAGCACAAGAACTGATTAAAAACAACTATAAAAATACTCCAACTGGAAAAGTCAATCATAATCCATTAAAAGGAATCATCAGATGTAGATGTGGGAGAGCCATGACTGTAAAAGACAAAAAGCCAGCAGCAGGAATTTCAAAACTAACATATAGATGTAGCTGTGTTGATAGGAAATCTCATCCAGACTTCTGTAAATATAATATTGATGAAGTTTCTTACGACCTTACAAATGAAATATTATATAGTCTTTTCAAATCTATGCACACAGCAGAATATATCAACTTCTTTAGGAATCAAACAGACAATAGAGTTACAGAACTACAAGAGGAAATAGATGGAATTGAGAAACGTTTATCTGTCCTATATCTTGATAAAGAGAACTTATCTAATGAAAGCCAAGATAATGCCAATAAGTTTCTACTAACCACCAATCCTACACTTTTAAATATTATCCAAGAGAAACAGAACCAGTTAGATGAGAAGATAAAATCTATTGATAAAGAAATTATAAGATATAAAAAATCACAGAGTAAAAAGATGGCAGACATCGAAAGAATTAAAGATAATAATGGTAAAGAGAAACTTCAAAACCTCAGCATAGAAGAACAAGGAGAACTATATCATAAATATTTAGAGAGAGTGAATTATATTCCTGTCACTACCATGCAGGGATATTATATTGTACAATTCCTTAATGGAATTAAATTCTATATAGCTATTACGAAAGTTAGAAGCATTGCAATGGCTTCTCTCCTATTAGACAACTGGACTATTGATGAAAAAGGAATTATAACAGCTAACTACGATACTTTAAAGTCCAGTGATATGAAGAACTTTAGCATAGAAATGATTAGGGAAACAAAGACTATGACTTTACAGGAATATCTTAAATCAGACCTTGCAAAAGAAAGAGCCTTACATCTTGACCTTAGTTACAGAGAGAGATATTTAAAAGAACTGCATAAAGCAGGATTGGATGGTAGGCTCAGACCATTAAAAAAGGAATAACTTCATCCTTTTTAGTTATCTTTGCTTCCAAACCATATAAGCAAAGATATGAGACCAATTGAAAAACTTGAAGAAACTTATTACCCTAAAGGCATAGAGTTACTTGAATATATGGAAGAAGTAGCTGTACTTTATGTACCAGATTATGATATAGACCATGAAACAGGAGAACAATATATCTGTGGCACTACCGCCTTACCCATATTTATAAGAAGATACAATCAGAATAAACTATATGGCAACTTCACATACGAAGATTATATTGCCAATGAGGACATACAGAATACGCTGAAAGGCTTGGGTGTTAATATAAATAAGTTTTGGTTTCTGCTCCTGTTCATCTTTGATTATACTTGTGGAACGTGCTTGGATGGAATGAAAGCAACAGGCATTGGAGTAGAACAGCTCACCAAATTCGCCAAAGCCATAGCTGACAACCATAAGGAGATTAACCAATTTGGAGTAAGTTTTAAGAAACCTATTACTATCTCTGTAAAGGTTGAGGGCAAGCATCAGATAGTAATTGATAATGCCAATGCCATAGGATATTTGGCTACTACTATTGCCAACAATCTAAAAGAAATAGAGGAACACCCTTGGATGCAGAGCCAACAAGTCAGCATAAGCACCCATGCAGAAGAAAAGGAATCAGTTCAGATATGGCTGTTCTATAAGATGTTCAATGACTTCTTCAATTTAGAGCCATATAACAAGCAGTTTAATGTCAGACAGAAGAAAGGAAGCACCATATCACTTAGTAAGACATTGCTTATTTCAAGGCTTATCTACTTCACCAAGCTATCTACAAACAAGAACTTCTCAGAGGATGAATTTACTTTAAAAGGCTATATCAAGCAATATAAAGACAAAAGAATTGATACTGCGAACAGCATATACTTCTAATAACCAACTGACAGCCAACACAGTCCTGTTCCGTACCATTAAGAAGGTACATAAAAGCAGGACTTTTTTTCTCTCTTTTAATCCTGTCATTATATACCATCTTTGCACCGTCAAAACGATAGCAGACGAGCTGTCAATTAAGAGGGGGAGTGAAACCACTCATTAATTTCTCTCTTTTAATCAGCCCAGAAGCCAGTAGTTTTGCAATATCAAAATTAACAAAAGCTGGAGCGCACCAGTCTAAAAACTGCAAAGAAGATATGATGACTATTTATTTTTATGGAAGCAATCGTGAAATCGTAGCAGAGAATGTAAAGAAGTGCTATTCTATGATTAAGAAATATGGCTTCAATGCTGCAATGGGTAAGATTAAGTTAGTTGGCAGTGAGGATTTAACAGGAGAGAAATTATTAAAGGTTTCCATTGTTCCCAAGTCCAATGCCAAACCTATTTCAATCGACAACTGGATGCTGAATACAGAGGAGGTTACAGATGTCAATGAAAGAGCAACAGCTAAAGCCCCAGTGGATGGACAACACAGAATAATAGCCATGTTCATATTAGAGGTAGAAGGTCTTCTTAATTTTAATGAGGAAGAAATGACTGAAACCGTTAAGAAACCTGAGAATATGAGTTTAGCATTATTTACAGCTTCTATCAACAACGGCAGACCTTGGAATTACAAAGACTTTGGCAAATCAAAGCTCCAGACAGGGAACGAGAGGATTGATTACATTGAAGCGCAAATTCAAGAAACAGGATTGAAGTCTGATGTAATCTATAGTTTTTACACATTAGGACAAGCAGAGATTAAAGCCAATGTTGCCAAAGACCTTAAAATGGGCATAAACAGATTACCAAAATCCTTAAAGTTAGATGCAACAACCCAAGAGTTAGGCGATAAGGTTCTAAAGGCTTTCAAGAGCAGTAAAATCTCTGAATCCACATACGATAATGGAAGATTAGCCAAAGGATTTAAGCTGTTCTATAATGAGTACAAACCAGAGATTAGCCAAATCCAACAGTTGATTGCCTTGATTGATAAAGATGTGTGGTTTGGTAATCAGAAGCCAGACGGTAGTGCAGAAGCCAAACAATATTACAAGAATTTCGAGAAATGGTTCCAATCTATGAATGAGGGTAATAATAAGTCTGTAGAAACTGCATAAGCCACCAATAGCAAAGCCCATGTGACAGGTGGGCTTAATTCTTAACCAACTAAATAATAAAACAATGAACCCATATATCATACAATCCAGCTTATATCTAAGCACTATCTACGAAGCAATAATTGCCAAGCAAGAAATACTAAGAGCTAAAATGCAGCAATATAATGATGTCAAGCTCTACCTGTTCAGTTTCATTCTCCCAGAATATAGTTCTAATGAATATATCGCAAATAGCCTCAAACTTTATAATGAAAACGAACTATTCCCCATTATTATAACTTCCATTACATATAAGGAAGTTAATAATCCAAGAATAGCTTTCAAGAATGAGAATGGAATTATACACTTAGTTCTATGTTTTGAACATGACAAGGAGGATTGACAAGAAGCAGGGAAATGTGAGAGGTTTCCCTGCCTTACTTAATACTTCTGAATTGTGGTCTTATCATTAGTTCCCCACTCGTGGAATTACTATCTTTACAGTACCACAAACAGATAATCCCACCACACAGATTGACGGACTTACAAACTATTCAGAATATCTAAAATGGAAGAATTTACTTATGAACAGATAAGGGCAAAGGCTCTTAAACAGGGAGTAAAAGATAACAAGGTTCACATTGGATTGTGGGCTAATCTTAATAACTATCTAAAGACAAGGAGAAAAAAGAATGGAAAGGTTACTACCTATTATATTTCATTGCAGAAGTTGGCTTACTGACAAGATAAAAATTGAAGCAGAGAGATTCATATTGTCAAATTTGGGAGGTGTGCTTATTCACTTTTTGCCCCGTGCCTAAACACCCCATCTCTACACTCCTACACTACATTCCAATAAGACCTATGCAATGTCCTTACGGACACCGCAAAGGTAATCTGTAATCTGTGAGTGACTAAAACTAATAATATGTGGATTTATAACAATAATTTTTATGACAAGCTGAGCGAACTTAGGAAATCCAACAGGTTAAGTTCCTCTAAAATGAGATTCTTATTAAAGACCAACCAAATCATTTTAATTAAGCATATTGAGCGATTGCCTTATGAGTTACGAGAAGCTACCATTCAAGGAATATACAGTAATGAGCAACAATCTGATTCAGAAGTTAGGTTGTGCTGATGTTTACAGGACATACGTGTTACTATTGACAGCAGACAAATATATGCTGACCACTGACACCACGATAGACCAGCTTGCATCATTTGTTGGTGATAAACCTGCCAACTATAAAGGTGGTAAGAGTTCCAAATCATTCAATGACAAGTTAAGAGCCACAGGGGAAGTCTGCATACAGAATAAAGACAGTGGTAAGAATGACAGGACTTGGACTGATTATATATTCTTTCCTGTCAGTTTTGGGCATTACAGAAGAATCAACAGAGAGTTTTACGATTCATACAACAATACTCTGGATTTAAAACTAAGAGGATTCATCCTTAAATTGTTCAGTGCAGCAGAACCACACAGCCATACTATTACCTTATCTGTAAGGAGAATGAAAGAACTAATCCACATGGGACATGATACTATCTCCAATTATATAGAGCAACTAAGGGATATGGACTTATTGGATGAAGTTGGAGATACAATCATATTAAAGGCTAAAGGTTTGCTTATAGACCTACCCAAAGATAAATATGTGGAGGAAGTGAAAGCAGCCTTTGAACACATGATAGCATTTAATGAGAGCAGAGGAAACCCCATTTCAAGGGAGTGCATGATTTATAAGAAGTACAAGGAGAATAATTTTGAAGGAGTTAAAGATATGCACGCTCTTATGAAATCATTGTCAAGTGGGCTGGTAGGCAGAAAGCAGGAGGTAAAAGACAAGGAAGAACTGCCAGATTTAACCTTATAAAGATATGGCAATAAAACCTCCAGACTACTAAAAAGATTTAGAGTTCTTTCTTTTAAAGGCATATTAGTTATATATTTGCAATATAACCTTATATATCAATTCAATGGCACAAATTTATCCTGACTTCTATACAATCCAGCATCTCCGCCAACCAGCAACAGAAGGAGAACTAATCCTATTAGATTTTTTACAAAAGAATCTAAATATGGAGTTTGAGATATATTACCTGTCTCTTATACACATCTGACGCTGCCGACGATCTTACGCG
>ERZ1694966.1141-NODE-1141-length-11172-cov-18.367185_pt1 | contig 11172 bp, 3 predicted proteins | sample MGYA00581611_ERZ1694966 | MGnify/ENA primary metagenome ERZ1694966 (study PRJEB42213, sample SAMN07424282) | human gut metagenome | biome: ENVO:00009003; feature: ENVO:2100002; material: ENVO:00002003 | host: Homo sapiens | place: USA | collected 2014 ...
CCATATAGCGGCACTTGGCAAACATATCGGAGGATTTCTGCGCGTCCGATGTGGATAAGCCTGCCACATTCCGCATTTTTGTGTATAGAAACAGGTTTTTATAGTTGTGGGCCTCGTCCACGAACAGCCGGTCCACACCCAGCTGCTCGAAGGTTACCACATCGTCTTTTCGCCCCTCGGCTTGCAGCTTTTCCAGTCTGGCCTCCAACGATTTCTTGGTACGCTCCAGCTGCTTGACGGTAAAACGCTCGCCGCCACTGGCCTGCACCTCTGCGATTCCCTCGGTGATCTCGTCGATCTGTTCATAGAGAAGCCGTTCTTGACGCTCCCGGCTGATGGGGATACGCTCAAACTGGCTGTGTCCCATGATGATGGCATCATAATCACCCGTCGCAATACGAGCGCAGAACTTCTTTCGGTTATGGGTCTCAAAGTCCTTTTTGGTGGTGACTAAGATATTGGCGGAAGGATAGAGACGCAGAAACTCCGACGCCCACTGCTCGGTCAGGTGGTTTGGAACCACAAAAAGAGATTTCTGGCACAAGCCCAAGCGTTTGGCTTCCATAGCAGCGGCCACCATCTCAAAAGATAGCGATAGGTAATCTTTTGGGCGAGGTGTGCAGCCGCAGGCTGCATACCCGTTCCTCCAGATTTTCCCCCGCTCCAAACCGTGCGTGACAGTTTCCCATCACACGGCTTTCCATCGTCAGCAATTTTATGACAATCTATACATCAAACAGATTTTCCCTTTAGAAAACGAGTTCCGGCATTTCTGCCATCACACGAAGTTTATTGAGCTTTGCCAACTGCTTTTTATCCGGGTTCAGCACTTTCAGGTATTTTCGGATGGTGCGCTCATTACTGGAATGAATGAGAATGTGAACCACATCGGAGACAATAATCAGGTTTTGGTAGCTGTCATTGCCCCCAAGCACCAACGGCTTTTTGTGGTGACAGTCCACTTGATTTGCTTCCAGTTCAGCACCGGAAACAGCACATTTTCCTTTCTGCGCAACATAGAGCGCAATGCGGTTGTCGTTGTACTCTACGCTCTGCTTACCGCACGGATTGTTCATCAGATAATAGAGGACAGCCATATTGATACCGGCAAGATCCTTGTGAATCTCAAGTCGACCCTCTGGCGTGTACTTGTTTATCCGACTTTTCTTATCCATGGGTACTCTATGCTGAACATAGGCAATCGGGACGATGGCGTGCTCATTCAGATAACGCACTTCCCGGCTTGTGCCGTATTTCTCCTTGATATACCTGTTTGTGATTTGACCTTTCTTTTGCAGTCTGTGCTTCAATCTGTTGTAAAGGCTCTTTTTGACATCGAAAGCGATTTTGTGAAAGTCAATATTCACATGGGTTGCAATGCTGTAATAGTTGTGAACGCCCATGACATAGGAGTTGTATTTTTGTATCAGACGGTATTCCATTCCTGGGTCATAGGTCTGCCGTATCTGCCCAATAATTTCTTTGCTTTTCTCCCGGATTTTCTGCAATGCTTTATCCTTGATATGCGCTTCTACCACATACCTTGGCTGTCCATCTGGCTTCTTTCCTTTTGTTCGGACTTTCAGCTTAAAGCCCAGAAATTCAGAGTAATGGCGTTTCAGATTTACGATCTTAGATTTCTCCGGGCTGATTTCCAGCCCCAGACGCTCTAAAAGCCATTGTTTCGTAGCCTCGAACAGCTTGACTGCATCTGACCGCTTTTTGCAAAAGATTTTGAAATCATCTGCATAGCGGACAACATAGCACTCTTTCAGATTCGTGTAGTTGCGCAGAGTACGGAAGGTACTGCTTTTGTCGGGAGTTCCATTCGCATAGATTCTGTGTACATAATTCCTTTGGGTGGGCATTTCCTCCCACTGGCTGACAATCCACCAATCCAGTTCATTCAGGACGATGTTTGACAACAGTGGGGAAATGATACCGCCCTGTGGCGTACCTTTCTCCGGGAAGCCGATTCCTGCTACCTCTGCCTTTAGCATGGCAGAAATGATAGACAGCAGCTTTTTATCCCTAATTCCGAGTGTCCACATCTGCTTCAGCAGTTTTCCGTGGTTCACATTGTCAAAGAAAGACTTAATGTCTATATCAATGACATAGTGACAACCGACGTTCTGTATCATTCTCTCTGCTTGGGCAATGGCATTTTCCGCACTGTGGTTTGGTCTGAAACCATTGCTTCGCTTGAAGAATTTTGCTTCACAGATAGGTTCTAATACTTGCAGAATACATTGCTGAATGAGCCTGTCCATAATCGTGGGTATTCCGAGGGGACGAGTTTTCCCGTTATCCTTTGGTATTTCCACTCTACGGACAGCATTGGGAACATACCAGTCCAGCTTGCGCTGAACATGGGCAACTAAGGCATTTTCGTTCCACTTGTTCAAATCGCTTATTGTCTTGTTATCCACACCCGCCGTTCGACTGCCGCTGTTCTTTCGGATATTCCTATATGCCAACTTGATGTTTTCAGGGCGTTTTATCAGTTCCACAAGATTGCAGAACCGCTGCCCCTTGACACTTGCGGCATACAGATCGTCAAAAACAAGCTGCATATCGTAATATTCAGAGTTGCGGATTTTCTGTTTCTTTAAGGGTTTCTTCTTGTTTGCCAAAGTCAGGTACTTTCCTCCTTATGAGAGGATTTCGCTTTTCTTAGTCATACTCGAACCTTTGTGTCTGTATAGTTTTCAATTTATTGATTGCTGACGACTAATGGCTATCCCTCCACCGTGTTTCCACGGCTTCATCGGTACTGTGCCATCTCTCTCAACTGGATAAAGGATTGTTATACGCAATGCGCTTTCCAATCCAACACCTCATAGCCTGTAACCAGCTCCGTGTTCCAGCCTTTCCACGTTCCAATATTCCTATCTGTACATATCTGCCCTTAGGTGTCCCTCTGAGCCTGTATGCTGGGCGATGCCTGTAACACCGCAAGGACTTTCATAGTAAAAATTTTTACTCATCCTCACATACTTCCGTAATCGGAAAGGAGCATTTCTGCTCCTGCGCATTTTAGACCCGTACATTCGGGATTTCGTCAGTCGTCCATGACATTCTGACCATAGGCAGTTTATAGACCTCCGGCGTATCATACACACATCCCACCGCTGGGACACTTTCCACGGCATAGCCCGTTTGGGTACATTTCCGCCGACTTTAGCGAGCGTTATACCGCAATCCTTGTTACAGAGGACTGCCGCATATCGCAGTTTATAAGGTAGGCGTTTCAGGGCGTTACCCCTTCATTCCACCTATCGGAATATTAGTTCTCCAAGTCTTTTCAGGGACTCCTTTCAAATCCCAATTCTATTGTTAGCTGACTTGTGCGTAACCTTTTCAGTTACGAACGTGTCGCACTTTTGCCTGCGCCTACTTCATGTGCCAACAGGGCATTTCCTCCATACAGCACATGGGCAATGGCGCTTTTCTGGTGTTCCCGCAGGGTAATGGCCGGGTTCATACCTCCAAAAGTGATGTGGCTGCCATCATATTCACGGGGACGGGTAGAGTTCATTTCCTCGTTGTACTGGCGCACCAAAGTCTGGCGGCGTTCCGGGTCTCTCCAGATCCAGTCCCTAAAGGCTTCCCGGATCGCTTGCTGTTTTTGGGCCGCCAGGGTGGTCTCCTTGGCGTTCAGCACGCGGCGCTCTTTTCCGTCTGCGTCCTCTATGGTGTCATAGATGCGGACATCTCGCAGGTTCAGGCTGTCCTCCAAAATCTTGTAGGCATTGGCACGGCTGGTTCCGTAGGTGGTGTAGGCTGCCACATCGTTGTAGGATACGGAAGATTTCCCCTTGATCTGCCATTCAGCAGTAAAGGAAGAATAGTTGACCTCGATACTGCGCTGGAGATAAAACGGGGTGTTGAAGGTCTCGTACATAAACTGCTGGATGTACTCCTTGTCAATCCAGGTAGCGCCCAGACGCACCTCGATCTCCGACGCATCCAGGTCTTTGGGCTGGGCGGCGGTAAGAGCTTCCACATTGACTGCATAAATCGGGTCCTGCTGTGCGGCCCGTTGCGCCTGACGCAGTTTGCGGCGTACATTGCCGGAGAGGTATTCATCAGCAGTCACATAATGGGGTGTGCCGTCTTTCTCCAGCTGTCCCGGTACACGGAAGATTACGCCTTGCAGCTCTCCGGCCAGTTCTTCTTTTGTTTTTCCGGTAAGCTGGCTCATATAGTCCATATCCACGCAGGCTTTTTCCGAGATGGACACCGCCAGTGCTTCACTTGCCGTATCCACCACAGCCACCGCCTGATGGGGCTTGATGGTCCGCTTGGTGAACATATCTGCCTTGCGTTCCAGCTTTCCGTCCTCGTCGATGACTTCCAGCGCACAGAGCAGGTAATAGGAAGAATCGTCTGCATAGGCCAGACGGTTTGCACGGTCATTGATGAGACCGTATTTGGAAGAAAAGCTGTCATAGAGACTGTTCAGTTCCGCCTGCTTCTCCCGAATGGTGCTGTCCGGAACCGCTGCATCCATCTGAAGGTCGATCAGTTCCTGCACACAATCACGCAGTCCCACAAGACCTTTTACACGGGCTTCGGCGGTGGCGTTGAGGTCAGGGCGCACCATACGGCTGTTTTCCCGGTAGTACACCTGCCCGTCTACAATGGCATAGGAATAGTTCTTCACATTGGGGTCGGCAGGAATGGAGGTGTCAATAGCTTCGCCTTCGCCCAGCTCCGGCAGCTCTGCCTCCTGATAAGTGCCATGAATGTACTTCACAGCATCATGCAGCTGGTCGGAAAGCTTCAGTCCCTCGATGGGGTTCACGGTGTAGTCCATACCATGTGCAGTGCTTACCGGCTCCTGTCTGCCCAGCACCATTTCCGGGTGGTCGATAAAATACCGGTTGATGGCAAACCCGTCCTCCGTCTGTCCGGTCTGGGTCCATTCCGGCACGATGTCCAACGGGCGGTCCCGCTTTTGGAGGAAGATGATGTCCGATACCACCTCGGCACCGGCATTCTTTTTGAACGCGTCATTCGGCAGACGGATAGCTCCCAGCAGCTCGGCACGCTGGGCAAGATAGCGGCGCACGGTGGAATCCTTGGCGTCCATGGTATATCGAGAGGTCACAAAAGCTACCACACCGCCGGGACGCACCTGATCCAGTGCTTTGGCAAAAAAATAGTTATGAATACTGAAATTCAGCTTGTTGTAGGCTTTGTCGTTGACCTGATACTGACCGAAAGGTACATTGCCGATGGCAAGGTCAAAGAAGTCACGCCTATCGGTGGTCTCAAAGCCGCCTACTGTGATGTCCGCCTTGGGATAGAGCTGCTTTGCGATGCGCCCGGAAACAGGGTCCAGCTCCACGCCGTACAGACGGCTGTTTCGCATTTTCTCCGGCAGCATACCAAAGAAATTGCCCACACCCATAGACGGCTCCAGAATATTTCCGGTCTCAAATCCCATACGGTCCACCGCTTCATAGATGGCCTGAATGACCGTAGGGCTGGTGTAATGGGCGTTGAGGGTAGAGCTTCTGGCGGCGGCATATTCCTCCGGGGTCAGCAGTTCTTTTAGCTGGACATACTCTAAAGCCCATGCCGGTTTCTCCGGGTCAAACGCATCAGAGAGACCGCCCCAGCCCACATATCGAGAAAGAACCTCCTGCTGTTCGGGGCTTGCCTGCTGTCCGGCAGCTTCCAGCTCTTTCAGCAAGCGAATGGCATTGATATTTGCCTGGAACTTGGCTTTCGGACCGCCTTCGCCCAAATGCTCATCGGTAATGCGGAAGTTTTTTGCATTGCGGCGCAGGTTAGCCTTGTATTCCTCATAAGATGCTTCCTCGGCAGCTTTGGCATTGGGAAAGGTCTGCCACTGGCCATTGACCTGAATGGAAACCGGGTGTTCATCCAACACTTCCTCAAAGGTTTTCTCCGGCTCAGTCACAGGGGCTGGCGGCTCCGGCTCCTCGATATGCAGTCGTTCCACCACCACATCATAAGGCAGATTGTTCTTATCGCCCGGATAGACGGCCACGGTCTCGGAATGGAAGGCCGGGGATTCGGCAGCCGGTTGGGGCTGTTCCTGTCCAAAACCGTCCTGCTGACGGGCATACATCCCGCGCAGCAAAGGCGCAACCTCATCCCAGCGGAAATACAGCATAGCCAGACGCTTTTCCTCTGCATCCATGACTTCCAGTTCTATGCCCTGTGCCGTGGTACGGTAATCGGCAATATCGCCGGTCTCCAGATTCAGTGTCTCGATCTCACCGGAATAGGCTCTGCTCAGCCAGTAGGCGATCTCGCTGTTGCTCCTGCCGGATTGCAGCAGCGTGGAAATCTGCTTTTTATCCGCTTCATCCATCAGTCCATGAGCCAATACATCCCGCAAGTCCTGATCTGCCTTGTCCGGGTCAGTAGGAAGAAACTCGGTATAGTAAGCATTGCGGCGGTCTGCCCGAAGCAGCTGCTCGAACTGTTCTTTGCGCTCTGCCCGGTAGATGGGATATACCATCCCGGTGGGCAGAAGCTGTACGGTGTCCTCCCGCAGCTCGGTGATCTGATAGGCGTCATCCTCGATATACACGGTATCGCCCACGGCATAGACCGGGGCAGCAGGGTCATAGGATGTTCTTTGCGGAGTTGGGCGGCGAACTGCATCATATTCCTCATCGGAAATAGCAACTTCGGAAGTCTGCTCTGTCTCAGCAGCTGCGATCTGCTCTACATCCGACATCACCTGTTGGATAAACGGGGCATTGTCCAGTTTTTCCGTGTCTGCCACCTGTCCGTTGACGATCCCTCTTTCTTCCAGAGCTTCCCGGATGGCGATGGGGTCGATGTCGTCAAAACGGTCCTGTTCTTCTTCGGTATAGAACCGGTCCTCCTGAATGAGCTGGGCAATCCGGCGCTGTACCTTCGGCCAGGGCAGCTGCGTTTCCTCCGGGCTGCCGGCACGGACAACGAACAGGCTGTTGCTGTTACTGCCGCCGTATTCCTGAGCCAGCCATGCGGCGGTATCTTTTTCTCTTGCATGGTCTTTCATATAGCGGACAACAGCGTGTTTACTCTCGATATTGCCGTTCCATGCACAAAGGGCAGTATCAATATCTTCCTGAGAAAGAGGGCGCAGAAGCTCATGGAGCTTTGGATAGGTCTCGTCGATCACTTCCCGGTGTAAACGCTGACGGAACTCCGGCACATCCGAATAGAGTCGGATCAGCTCCATATCCTTAGAACCAAGGACTGCACGGCGCACAGCGGCATTACCCTCGATGACAGCATTTTCACGGTCAGAATGACCGCAGGCATTGCGATATGCGGTATCCTCGGAAATGGCGGCAGTCACCACAGGCTTATACTGCTCAAACTGCTCCCCAAGGGTAGGCTTTGGCGTTTCTTTCTCCACCTCCGGCTGCTGTGCTTGAATGGCATCTTCTTCTGCCAGTTCCTTTTCAGCCTGGATTTTGTCATACTGCGCCTGTTCCTGTTCGGTAAGATAGCGGTCTTTCTGGACAAGTGAGGTAATGCGCTTGGCAACCTTTTCCCAGTTCAAGTGAACATCCGGGCAGTCCTGCTTTTTATAGTGCAGTCCTTTCCCATCGTGATCTTCGCCGCTGTGTGTTGCGCCGGACAAGGCATGAGAGCGTCCGCCAATGCCATACTCGTCTTTGAGAAATCTCACTTTCTCCTTATCCGTATGGTTTGCCATGAAGAACGCATAGATACGGCCTTTTCCTCCGGCGAAACTGCTTCCGCCGGTCATGGCGGCGTCGATCTCATCCTCGGTAATAAAGTGCTGGACGGTTGGCACTTGGGAAAGCTCTGAAGAAAAGGTCCTGCGGGGCAGGTCAAGATCCTTCAGGTTCTCCCAGATTTCCCTTGGCCTATGGTAGTGAAAGCGCAACAGGTCACGGTCCTGCTGATAGGCAGTCAAGAAGGCAGCGTATTCTTCCTTGAGGGTCTGGCGGAAAGCCGGTTCACTCAGCTGCTCCGTCAGGCGGCGGGTCTCCTCCGGGAAACCATTGCCTTTGATCTCTGACAGGCAGGACAAATATCCGGCTTCTCTGGCTTCCTCGCTGAAATCGTGGTACAGATACCAGAGCTTTTCTGAAAGGAGGGAGCGTTCATAGCCTGCCACTTCTGCAAGCTCCACATTGGAGGCAAACTGGCCGCTCTCCAAAAGCTCCCCGATACGCTCTGCGGCGCTCTCCCAGGAAATGACCTGGGCAGACCTGTCATAACGGACAGACTTCCCATGGGAAAGATGGATACCATCCTCGGCATACCATGCGCTCACACTGCCAAGGCCATTGCCGCCGTGGTACAGCGTTTTCAGTATCTCGGCAATCTCAGCGGTGGTTTTCTGCTTTTCAAAGGCTGCAACCACACGCTCCCTTTGACGGTCTGTATTGCCGCCCAAACGCAGCACATGGTCGATGTCATTTTGGGCAAAAGAAAAAGCAGAGGATGTATGCGCTACATTCTCTGCTTCATCTATGGATTGGATCTGTTCCGCTTCGGAGAGGAACAGGTTTAGAGTCAGCTGTTGATAAGCTCCGCCATCAGGATTTCCTCGGCCTGAGCTTTGCAGGTGTTCATCAGCCCCACCCACTTCATGGGATCGCTGGCTTTCAGTTCCTCGGTGGCTCCCGCTTCCTTCGCCAGCTGGGGCATCATCTGCTCCAGTCTGCTCTGGGCGGTCTCGTCGATCTCCAGAAGGTGCGGGTACAGCTTCTCGCTCAGCAACATCTGGTTGTAGAGGATGGGACGGTGTTCCTTCAGGTAGGTTTTCCTCATCCTGCCGTACTTGCCCAGGGGTTTCTCCGGCTGCTGGCTCAGCTTCAGGTCGGGAATCAGATAGTCTCCGTTCTGGATATAGGTCATGGGATTGTTCATCTTGTTTGCTCCTTTCTTGGTTGGCTTCGCGCTCTGCATTTCGGACGGTAACGCCGATCTGCCGCAGCACCTGCTGGTTGATCTGGCTGACCGCTGTTCCCAGCGCTCCGATGGTTGCCGGAGTATTGAAATCAAAGATCGCCATGAAATCTTCGTGGTCGAAGTAGCGTTCCGGTTCCAGTCCACAGCGGGACATCAAAGCATAAGTGATACTGACGGTGGCTGCTGCCTTGAACTGTACTCCGATGTTAAACTCATCATATTCCTCCAAAAAGGAACCGTCAACGATATAGAAGAAGTCCTGCTGATGCTCCGTCCAGTATTCCTCAGCCAGTTTTCCGGCTACCTTAGTGAGTTGTCCGGCAAGGTCATCACCGGAAACATCATAGGTGCGCTCCAGCATGACCTGCACGGAATCCAGATGGCGCTCCTCCAGCTGCCACAGCCAGGGAGTGTGGGAATGTTCACGGGTTCCGGTGTCGGAAATGTCAAAGACATAACGCAGGCGAGGTCTGTCCCCGGAATCGTCCACCAGAGCAATCCCTTTGGAACCGCGCCTTACATACCGGCCCATCTTTTCATTCCACAAATCGTACTCCGCACAGGCGGTGGCGTCCGGTCGCTGGGCATAGATCATCAGCTGCTCATGGAACGGGTACTTGTAAAGTCGGGCTGCCGTAGTAAGGAACCCTGCCCATTCCTGCCAGCTCCCCGTGAGCTGCGTTGTCACCTTCTCCGCCATCTGTGCATATAGTTCAGCTTTGGTTGGCATAGTATTCTGTCCTCCTTTCGGTTTTTGGGTAAAGAGGTGGGGTGGCATATTGCCACCCCATCCCTGCGATTATGGTGTTTACTGGTCAAAATCCGGGTACAATTCCAATTCCGCAAATTCATCATCCGTCATGGTTTGGAGCTTGCAAAGGGCGCTGTCGGTCAGCTCCCTCAGTTCCGTTTCCTCTGGCGAAAGCTCGCCGCGCATCTCACGCAGGCTGTCGATCAGTCCGGTGCGGCTGCCGGTATTGTAAATGCACATCAGGTTCATTTCCTCAAAAGTAAAGTTTCCCATATCAAATCTCCCTTTCCGCACTCTTTTTTGGCGCTATCTTTTTGTGTTCTGCCTTGGGCTGGCTTTTCAGCTGCTCCATGACGGACTTTTTCTTTTCCCGTTCCTCCCGATGGGCAGCGGCAGCCAGATCCATGAGGGAAATGGGCTGACCGCTGCGGGCCTGCTGTTCCAGCTCTGCTACCGTAGGTTCCTTTACGCCATTATTGATGATACCGTCGATCATGCCGTAATCGTCCTCCACGGCCATCTCCGCATTTTTCAGCGGATTTTCCGGCAGGAATCCGGGGATCTGGGTAAAGCCAACACTGTCACAGTAATGATAGGATACCTTACCATCCTGCTTGATCGCAACGATGTCACTGACACTCATAGAAGGGCTGTGAAAATCCGCCGGTTTTTGCAGATTAAACTGCTCATATAGTTTTTCCAGCTGCTCCGGTACCGTGCCAGACTCCCTCAGCGGAGCAGTGTAAATGAGATCATAATTGCTGCGCTCTATGGAAATATCATGGGACTTTAGCCAGTCCAGATTCATAAAGCGCACATTCTGCGGATCGTCACGACTTACCTGATAGATGGCAAAGCAATCTCTGTTCTGAGCGAGAAATGCTTGTTCGCGTTCCTGCTGATGATCCTGACGCTCCATGACCTTTTCGTGGAACTGAGGGCTTTTCTCCCATTCCTCACGGTCCACGCCAAAAAGACCGCCATGATCCATGATTTCCTGCGGGTCAAACACCATGCTCTCCGTATTGTCCTCATGCAGCACATAGACGGTCAAACCGGCGGCATCCAGTTCCAGCGCCCGTTCTCTGGTAACAGGGAGCATCCCATCATAGGAGTAGCCGTATTCCTGCATATCTGGTGTGGAGACCTGCTCATCCGGCATGGGGTATTCATCCAGTGCCTGCTCCTGTGCTTCCGGCAGCTGGGAAGAAGCAGCCATCTGACTGACCTCTGCCTGCATCTGCTGGTAGGCAGCTTCCTGCAAGGTCTCAATCATGGACAACGGTGCGTATTTTACCGAGTCTCTGCCCAAATCGTTGTCATCACAAATCTGGAGAACTGCCTTCATGCGGGAAATCTCCGGCATATCCAGCTGACCACCATCCAGCTCTTTCATGGACGCGGCATCGTAAAGGGTATAGTCCCAGCCGCTGTCACAGGACTGGATATGAAGATAGGTGGCATCGTCAATCAGAAACAAAGCCTCCTGCTGGTTG
>ERZ1694966.1155-NODE-1155-length-11062-cov-15.129826_pt1 | contig 11062 bp, 10 predicted proteins | sample MGYA00581611_ERZ1694966 | MGnify/ENA primary metagenome ERZ1694966 (study PRJEB42213, sample SAMN07424282) | human gut metagenome | biome: ENVO:00009003; feature: ENVO:2100002; material: ENVO:00002003 | host: Homo sapiens | place: USA | collected 2014 ...
TTGCAATGGCTACAAGGAAACACAATGTATATTAGTAATCGAACGATTTTAAATATATGTGAAATTGTAGAAAAATATAGTATTAAACTTGTTTTCATCGAAGATTCTGTTTTTGGTGGTTTAGTTAAAGCAATAAAAGAAAAGTTTAGCGATGTTAAGATTATATCATTTTACCATGATATGGGAGCAGATCTTTTTGTTCAATGGTCCAAAAGAGAAAACTGGATGGGAAAAATAGAATGTAAGTTGTCTATATATCAAGAAAAGCTAAATCAAAAGTATTGTGATGTTAATATTGTCTTTAATCAAAGAGATGCTCAGCTTTATCAGAAATATTATGGTGAAATGCCTGATGCTATTATTCCGATTTCAACCCCAACTCCGGAAATTGATTGGGAGAAGGCTGCATGGTCAAATGAAAAATCTGACATTATGCAAGTACTGTTTGTTGGGTCGAAGTATTACCCGAATATTGTTGGAATAAAGTGGTTTTATAAAAATGTTTTGCCGAAGTTAAATAATAACATTATAATAAATATTGTTGGTCGGGGAACCGAAATTCTTAAAAAAGAACTAACAGATTGTCGTATTAGAATTTATGGTAGTGTTGATTCGCTTGCACCATATTATATGGGGGCTGATGTAATAATTGCTCCTTTATTTGATGGTGGTGGAATGAAGACAAAAACTGTTGAAGCGCTTTCCTATGGTAAGAGCATTGTAGCAACTGATGAAGGCTTAGAGGGCTTTTGGCAAGAAATGGATTCAACAATCCAAAACAGATTTGTTTTTAAAACTAATGATGAAAATGAGTGGATTAAAAAACTCAATGAAATGAGTAAAGAAAAACCGTTGAAATATAATCAGGAAGTATTTGATTTGTTTGTGAAGAAGTTTTCATACGAAGCAACGCGTGACGCAATGTGGAATGTATTATAAAGCTTTGATAGTGAAAGGAGATGGCAAAAGATGAACCTAAAAGTATCAAAACGAGGAATTTGGCTTGTGATATACGCTGCTGTAATGCTTGTGCCTACATATTTTGAGTCTTCTTTTACAAACTTATTGGATAATGCATTTTTTATATGGGCAATGTTGATTGTTCTTAGAAATAGAATAATTCCTAATAGATTTATATGTGCTTTTAGCCTGTATTATATATATTTGACAGTAATAACTTTTATTAGTGGTACGGATATGGCAGATATACATTTGATTATTAGCGTTGCTAAGATGGTGGTTTTTTTATGTGTATTAGATTTTCAAATTAATTATTCGGCCAGGATAGCAATTAATGGATTGTTATTTGTAGTTGGTGTTTATATTATATTGGATTTTATATCAATTGTTTTATATCCAGATGGCTTATATCAATCTGTAACAGTTTGGAATGAGTGGACATCTACATCTGCTGCGCAATGGATTTTAGGAAATAAAAATAACAGATGTTATTGGTATTTTATAGCTATAATTTTGAGTGTATGGAAACTTGCTCTTGAAAAAAATAGAGGGAACAGAGTTATAATATATGCTATTTGTTCTATCTCTCTTTTGGCGATGATTGGAACAAAATCATCAACCTCAACAATTGCAACAATTGTTGCAATTATTGCTGCATGGTATGGAATGAGAAATACAAGTAAAAATTTAGCACGAATAAATGCTTGGGGTGTGATGCTAGCTTATTGTAGTGTACAAATTTTGATATTTATGGGTTCTCTTCCATTTATAAGTTCCATTGTGGTAAAGCTATTTGGAAAGGATTTGACGTTTTCCGGTAGAACCAAGATATGGATACAGATGCCGGTTTTGATTGCACAAAAACCTATTTGGGGTTGGGGACAGCTGTCGGGTAGTACAGTGGGATCTATATTAGGAAATAAGTTTTTTACAAGTGCACATAATCAATGGCTTAATACTTTATTTCAAGGTGGAGTTATTCTTTTTTTGTTAGTGGCTCTTATAATAATTTGGTTGGCAAATAGTACTCGAAAATTTGAGAAAAATATTGGCAATATGAAATTATTGATGTTACTTTCGATTATGATTGATATGATGTTTGAGTCAATATTAAGCGTATTTGCGACATGGATATTTCTATATATAATATACAAATATCCAGAAACAACTAAAGAAAATGAAGGGTAATGGCAAGGATGAACAAGAATAATTTGCGTATAGCAACAGCAATAATTGTTTCAGGACTAGGAGTATTTATTAGTTATTTAATCAATTTTTTGTTGACACCATATATTACAGATAATATAGGAATAGAAGCTTATGGTTTTGTTTCTCTTGCAAAAAACTTTGTTAATTATGCTCAAATAGCAACAATTGCAATTACAAGTTTTGTAGTGCGATATATTTCGGTATCATATCACGAAAGGAAAATGCAGGAAGCAAATGAATACTATTCAACATCGGTTATTGCATGTGTTGCACTAGCCGGAGTGATTTTTATATCGGCTTTGCTTTTAATAACTAAAATTGATTTATTATTGAATGTTCCGCAAAACTTAATATTCTCCGTCAAGTTGTTGTTTTTAATTGTATTTCTTAATTTTGTGCTAACAACAGCAACAACCCCATTTACAACAGCAGCCTATATTAAAAATAGATTAGATATTACTGGTATTATTAAAATTATTGCGTATCTTGTTGATGCTGGTGTGATGGTTATATTGTTTATAAACTGTACTCCTAATGTATGGTTTGTTGGAATGGGATCTTTAGCTGCATCAGTTGTTACTTTTATATGTACTTATATATTATCAAAAAAACTAGTTCCTGAATTGGTCTTTAACAAAGATTTTTTTTCAGTTTCAAAACTTAAAAATCTTGTAGGAAATGGAATTTGGAATTCATTAAATTCTTTGGGAAATGAACTAAATAGTGGGTTGGATTTAATTATTTCGAATTTATTTTTAAATGGTGTGGCAACTGGGCAAATAGCAGTTGTAAAGACTATTGGAACTATGTTTTCAATGTTATATGAGGTTGTTTATCAGCCTTTTCAGCCTAACTTGATAAAGGCATATGCGAGTGGCGATGTAAATATATTTATTAATGAACAGAAAAAAGCCATGAGAATATGTGGATATTTTTCTAATGTTGCATTTGCTGGATTTGTTGCATTAGGAGGATTATATTATAAATTGTGGTTGCCCTCAGAAGATACGAAATTGCTTCATATGTTGACGATTGTAACTGTGTTAGGAAGTGTTACAGCAGGTGTAATGCGTCCTATATATTATGTTTATACGTTAACTTTAAAGAATAAATTGCCGTGTTGGATAACAATTGCAGGTGGCTTTTTAAATGTTGTATCAATGTATGTTTTGCTCAAATATACACAAATGGGCGTGTATGCAATAGTTTCAACAACAACTGTAATAATGCTTTGTATTAACTTGTTTTTCAACCCAGTATATGCAGCTTATAATTTGAAAATCAGTGTAAAAGTGTATTATAAAGTGATTTTTAAACATTTGATATCAGCAGCTATAATGGTGGGTGGATTTATAGGAATTGCTAGAGTCATCCGGCCTAGCGGTTGGGTTGGATTAATAGTAAGTGCAATTATTATGTGTATTAGCGGTTTAATTATACATGTTTTAATTATGTGTAATATGGATGAAAAGTTGTTCTTAATTAAAAAGATAACAAAAAGAAAGTAACGACAAATATTGGGGTCTGATCAAGGAACGCAGAAGTAAATCAAGATGCCACAATTCTCTGTGTAACATGGATTGCGGTGGATATGTCAAAGGATGACGATAAAGCAGCGAAAGTTTGTGTCATCAATGCTGGTAGCACTTAGAACATTGCAGACATCTGCAAGAAGTTGGACTGCAAGATAACCTATATCAGTACGGACTATGTGTTTGAAGATCAGCGCAACGATCCTTAGCAGCCGGACTGCAAGCGTTTAATGTAGTATATGGTCAGACTAAATTGGAAGGCGAGCTGGCTGTCAACCAAACGCTGGAGAAGGTTTTTATTGTCCGAATTGCTTGAGGTTCGGTTTGAACGGTAAGAACTTTATTAAGACCATCTCGGTAGTATTTACTGGGCAGTATGTATTCGTCTGTTGCCCTTTTCAGAATCTCGCCATACCTTGTCTCAAATTCATAGATCTGGCCAAGCTCAGGTTCGGCATAAATGCCAGTTACATTGTCCCGGTTCTTTTTACGCCTTCGAGTCCTTTGTGTTCCTGTGCAAAGTAGAGTGCGTTTCTTTACGACTCTGCACAGTTGAATACGTAGGTGCTCTTTCAATTATAATGGGCATGGTGAGTTCAGCCAATATGCGAGAAAAATCTGTACAGTGATTGTGTTCCCCATTGAAATATTTATTATTGGCGGTATTTTCCATATGTTGTGGGAAAGGTAAAGAGTAAATGATATCAATATAAATAATGACAGAAATAGTATGGAATATGCTAGTAGTAATATGAACTCAACTGTTTTGCAATTATGGCAGTAAATAAAAATCAAAGAAAGGGTAAATGGATGAAAAAAATAATATCGGCGTGTGTAGCATTCATATTAGCGTTTTTCGTAGTGAATGGTATAATGTTTGCCTATGAGAGACCAGTTGCATGGATTGATACACCGAATGGAGCAAGTCGTGCGGTAAGGAATCCAAATGCTATGTTAATTCATGGAACAGAGGGATATAGTATATCTAAAATAGATTCCTATGGTTTTACAAATCAAAATTATGCACTAGCGGATGAATATATTTTGATGATGGGGGCATCACATTCTCAAGGCAAAGAGGTAACAATTTCAAATAGATATTCAACTATTGTGAATAATATGCTTGTTGATGATAAAGAAGAGTTGAGAGCATTTAATATTGCCTGCGATGGTCATTTTTTACCGTCTATCATAAACCATTTCCAATCGGCCATTGAAAACTATCCGAAAGCAAATTGTGTGACGATTGAAATAATGAGTACGGATTATTCAATAGATGATTTAAGAAATTCTTTGATTTTGGCAGATGAAATTGACACAATAACTGCGATAGAACTCTTTGCCTCGCAGAGTAGTGTCAAAAAAGCGAAGAACATGCTTAAAGAGTATCTCCCGTTAATTGCGATGATTAAAAATCATATAGAAACATCACAAAAGCTAAATTCTAGTGGGGGGGGGTGAAAAATAATAGTATTAATGAGGAAGAATATCGCACTGTAATAACAGATGGTTTATCATTGATGCGTTCGTGTTTCGATGGGCCGATTGTTTTTATATATCATCCAACAACAAAGATACAGACTGACGGGACACTTAAGCTTATCAGAAGTCAAACTCTTGAAATTTTCAAAGAAGAGTGTGAACATGTGGGTATTGATTTTATCGATACCGGTGATGCATTCTTAGAACACTATAACAAATATCATGAGCTTCCGTATGGTTTTGCAAATACTACTCCAGGAAATGGTCATTTAAATGAAGTTGGTCATAAAATTATGGCTGATGTTATTATAGACTATTTAGAGGAGGTGGAGCGCAAATGATATTCTATTCGTTGACATTTGCTTTGTTTTTTGCTGCCCTAATTATGTTGACGCACTTAGTGAAGGACTGCAAAAAGCAGCATATTGTTTTTTTGTTAGCCAATATTGTTTTTTACGGTTATTGGGATGTGCGTTTCCTACTCTTGTTGGCAGCCGTTATTCTGATTTGCTATTATGGTGCGAATCTGTATGAAACTAATCAGAACAGGGTATTTATAACGATTCCTGTGGTGACTTGTTTAGGCGTACTGGGAATTTGTAAATATCTGAATTTCTTTATTGATTCATTCTGCGAGGCTTTTAATATCAGTGGTATACATACACTGCAAATCATTCTACCGCTAGGCATTTCGTTTTACCTGTTCCAAGCAATGAGCTATCTGTTTGATGTAAAGAAGGGAACGATTTCTGCCGAAAAAGATTTCATTAAGTTGGCGACATATATTTCCTTTTTCCCGCAGATCACATCTGGGCCGATTGTAAAGGCTCATGATTTCCTGCCTCAGCTTGATCGAGTACACCGAATCAAGAAGTCAAACGTATACGAGGGCATCCAACTGTTTGTGCTTGGTTTGACCAAGAAAGTTGTTTTTGCAGATCGTATTGGTGTTGCTGTTAATGCGGTGTACAGTGCTCCTTTAGCCTATAATAACATCAGTATCTTTTGGGCTATTATTGGATACTCACTTCAAATTTACTGTGATTTTTCTGGATATTCCGACATGGCGATCGGCATTGCTAAAGTTCTGGATTTTGATTTGGGAAAGAATTTTGATCTTCCGTATCTTGCCAGGAATCCGTCGGATTTTTGGCGCAGATGGCATATTAGTCTGTCCAGCTGGTTTAGGGATTATGTTTATATTCCTCTTGGCGGAGGCAGAGCAGGTAAGGAAAAGACATACCGTAATTTGTTTGTGACCATGCTGCTCAGTGGTATCTGGCACGGTGCAAATTGGACCTTTATTGTTTGGGGGGTGCTACACGGTGTCGGATCTGCAGTCCATAAGATATTTCGAGATATAAAAGGTAAGGCAGATAAGAGAACAAATCCAGCTGTAAGCTTTATCTGTATTGTGGGGAACTGTATTTTCGTAGCGTTGTTATGGGTGGTATTCCGTGCGACCGATATGGGACAGGCAATGGAAGTGCTGTCTGGGTTGTTCCGCATGACGGGTATCACTTATATAAATGTATATGTTGTGATTTATTTTGTGATTATCGCAGTTGTACATATTCTTGGTGCGATTAAAAACAATGGCCATGCTTTTGAAGTAAAATTGGATCTGGATACATTCAAAGGACAATTTATCCTGTTTACCTGGATATTCCTAATCATCGCGTTTATGTACGTTGGTGATTCTGCGTTTATCTACGCACAGTTTTAAATATTGCCGCCCAATGGGCGGTTGCCATCCTAATCAACAGCCTTCACGCGGCGGATGGTGGGCGTATGAAAATACGGCAGATGGTTGACAATAGTTGCAGTAAATGTTGGGGCCTGCCCCTCTTAAGAAAGTAAGGAGAGATTATGAAAACAACATTACTTATCATGGCTGCTGGTATCGGTAGCCGCTTCGGAACAGGAATCAAGCAGTTGGAGCCGGTGGATGATGCTGGACATATCATCATGGATTACTCGATCCACGATGCAATCGAAGCCGGATTCAATCATGTAGTATTTATCATCCGCAAGGATATCGAGAAAGAGTTCAAAGAGGTCATCGGTGATCGCATTGCCTCCATTTGCTCTTCTCATAATGTAACTGTTGACTATGCTTTCCAAGATATCAATGATATCCCGGGAACTCTGCCAGAAGGCCGGACAAAGCCGTGTGGAACCGGTCAGGCTGTGCTTGCAGCGAAGAAGGTCATCAAGACTCCGTTTATCGTCATCAATGCAGACGATTACTACGGCAAGGAAGGCTTCAAAGCCGTACATGAGTATCTGGTGAATGGCGGCAAGTCCTGCATGGCAGGCTTTGTGCTGAAGAATACGCTGTCTGATAATGGCGGTGTGACCCGTGGCATCTGCAAGATGGATGATCAGAACAATTTGACCGAGGTTGTGGAGACCAAGAACATCGTAAAGACGGCAACTGGAGCAAAAGCAGACGGTGTGGTTGTTGATGTGAATTCTCTGGTATCCATGAATATGTGGGGACTGACACTTGATTTTCTGGATGTACTGGAAGACGGCTTCAAAGAGTTCTTTGAGAAAGAAGTCCCGGGTAATCCTCTGAAAGCTGAGTATCTGATTCCTATCTTCATCGGTGAACTGCTGGAGCAGGGAAAGATGAACGTAAAGGTTCTGAAGACCAACGATACCTGGTACGGTATGACTTATCATGAGGATGTGGCAGCAGTACGGGAAAGTTTTAAAGAAATGCTCGAGAACGGCGTGTATAAGGCTGACTTGTTCGGTGATCTGTAAACGACGATGAAAGAAACAATTGATTTACTCGGAAAGATCCTCACAAATATCCTGACTGCTCTCTACGTGCCATTTGGATTCTCACTCCTTCTTTCTTTCCTTGCAATGTTTTTCTACCTGTATGCATATGAGCCAATACATGTTGGAAAGGGATGGAAGAATGCGTTGGTGATATGGTATAAGAAATTCAAAGAGAGTGTGTTTTTCCGCAAGTTGTTCCTATTGGTTTTCGTGACTTCGATGATCCTGTTTAGAACTCTGTTAAACCGTAATCTTTGGATGAACCCGTTGTCCAATGTTATGGGGGGCTGGGGGATTTGGAAAATAGAAAATGGTGAACAGAAGCTGACAACGGAGTGCATCGAGAACGTGATCATGATGGTGCCGTTCACCAGTATGGTTATATGGACATTTCAAGAGAAAGTAGCCAGTAGCTGGAAGAAGATACTGTGGTATAGCGGAAAGATAGCGTTCATTTTTTCGATAAGCATTGAGATGCTACAGCTGTTTTTAAGGCTCGGTACATTCCAACTGTCTGATTTGTTCTATAACACAGTCGGTGGAATGATTGGCGGTTTAATGTACTACGGAATTACGAAGGCAAAAAAGCATCTGTAAAAGAATAGAATTATGTGGAATATTGGGAGCGGTGGCTCCCGATGCTGCTCGGATAATCACACACCTCTTCGTGGTGAGCAGCAGGCAACGATCTGTGATCGGCAGAGATGTGATAACGAATAAATGCAGAAAAACAAATAGGTGCTATCATTATGGACGATATTTTGAAACTTGCAAAGGATTATTCGAAAGAACGCCATTTAGACCTTCTGCCGCGTTGTAATAATAATATTTTGGACAAACTTGATTATATATATGATGAAAACTGGGAAAATCAAGGCGTACCTTATCCATACGAAATATTAACGTATCTGTTTGATAGCTATTATGTTTTACCCGAGAGACCAGATCTGGCAGCACTGTTTTGCTGGCAGGCAATTAATCATTCGTATTACGTTCAGCAATTAAGCGATAACAATGTAGGTTTCTGTCAGGACACAAGGGGGATTGAACTTGTTCGAGATGCGATTTTAGTTGACTGGAGTAATAAATATAAAGCAATTTTAGAGCCTTTTTTGAAGAGAATGCCAGATAAAACATTTCATTATGTTGCATCGTATATGCTTAAAGGGTATGCGATGGAAAAGAATGGAATAGCAGAAAAATATGGGGCCACTTCGTATAAATCGTTAAAACGAAAAATTCCATCGCTATTAGATATTTTGGATAATGCGTATGGAAAGTCATACTGTCAGATCTCCAATCCGACACTTGTTAATAATGAAGTGGATCTTGGAATTACTAATGCAAATAAAGGAAAGAGTCGAGCCATAACACATAGTTTTGGAATAAAATTAAGAGCGCTCATGCTAGGAGAAGAAGTTGAGATTACATTCTGTGATGTGCAAGGAACAAAGAAAATATACAAATTCACAGAAGTAGAAAGAATGTCGTTCGTTCTTTTTGGTATTCTCTATGCTTCTCGTTGCAATAATTTCCATGGTAATGTTGCGGCTCGAATGAACAGCATCAATGCAAACAAAGATACATTTAAAATGTATACAGATATGTTTTTGACAGAGTATATTATTTTGGCAATCCATCTGAATAGCCAAGGTGTTCTGTCGGATGTGGTGCTGAATAAGGTTAAGGAAAATGTCGATTTGATGATATGATAGATGTTGCACTCATTTTGATGGCTTGAAAGAATGCAGACTTTATAGACAGTATCGAATGATAAAAAATTCCTAAAATAGAAAACAGTTCTCGGAGTTAGACTGGAACAGGCAAATTAAGTGGGGGGAAAATGTCAAAACGAAAACGGAATGAAGATTTAATCTTAGCACAATGGCAAACCTATGTGGAGATGGCCAATTCGGTGAGTCAGAGGCGGGATGCTATGAATAATGTATTTATTACCCTAAATCTGGCATTACTTACTGCGGTTTCTTTGGCATGGGATATTAAATCTGTTTTTATTATAATAGCAGGGATTATAACGTGCATTATTTGGGGATTTTTTATTAGACATTTCAGATTACTGAAAACATCTAAATTCAAGGTGATTGCTCAATTAGAAACAAAATTACCAGAAGCTCCATTTATTGATGAATGGGAAGATTTGAAGTCTTCTAAGAAATATGTAGACGGAACAGATCTTGAACAACTACTGCCGATTACATTTTCTGTTATGTACATTGTGACAATAATTATAATCAGTAGGGGGAAATAAGATACTTTGGAATCAGGCCAGGTGTTCCAGACCGCGATTGGCGTTATCGAAAGCTGATTTTATGAAGTTCATATATTATATATTTCATTTATTATCCCATAGTGATATAATTAAACCATCATAACAGGAAAGAGGTTATCACCTATGCCCAGAACTAAAGGTAGCAAGAATAAGCCCAAAACTGTGACTGTTGATTTTGCAACGCAGATTGCGGAAAAGCAGTCCGCGAATGAAGCACTCGCAGCCGAGATCGCATCCATCATCGCCAACATTGACACTTTGAAGACTGACCTGAAAGCAAAAAAGGCTGCTTTGAAGAAGGCCGAAAAAGAAGTGACCACACTGGAAGCAAAGAAGGCAAAGGCAGATGCCAAGGCTGCAGAAGAAGCAAAGAAGGCAGAAGCGGAATCCGTTCTGAAAAAGCTGCTGGCCGAAGGCGTGAGTGCCGATGAAATCCTCGCAAAACTGAGATAACACGAAAAACCCGTGATGGACAGGCATAACGCGCCGTTCATTACGGGTTTTAGGGTTATAAGAAAATACAGTTATCCGGCGGCCACATCAAAATGAAAATGTGCCGGAAGGTTGAACTGTTTAATAAACGCATGGTGCTGGGCGTGATAGTGACGCAGATCGTATCCCAGATGATGTAGCTCTAGCAGTTTCACCAGTACCAGATTGAGGTGAATCCGCTTGGCTGCGGAAATCTGAGCAGCATCCAGCCCACGTTTCGTCATCTGGTAGACCTCGTCGCTGTCCAGTATCAGGTGGGATGTGAAAGCGTTATGCTCGTAAAGAAGGATGTGCTTGTCCTTAA
>ERZ1694966.1169-NODE-1169-length-10929-cov-61.685672_pt1 | contig 10929 bp, 8 predicted proteins | sample MGYA00581611_ERZ1694966 | MGnify/ENA primary metagenome ERZ1694966 (study PRJEB42213, sample SAMN07424282) | human gut metagenome | biome: ENVO:00009003; feature: ENVO:2100002; material: ENVO:00002003 | host: Homo sapiens | place: USA | collected 2014 ...
TGTCCTTATGTTATTGCAATACTATGTTGCCATGTTATTATGTCCTTATGTTATTACAATACTATGTTGTTATGTTATTATGTCCTTATGTTATTATGTTATTGCAATATTGCACGCTTAAATCGCGTCAAAAATAAGGTCTTTCAAGCATACAGGTAATATGTAGCCTGCACCATGACATCAGATGTCATCAGACGTCTTTATATGTCATACAATCCACTATTTCACAACTGTTTACACGGTCATAATTTTGCAAAGTCAGAACTAAAAAATGGCTTGGAACATCTTCCGACGGACAGCAGCACGCCGCTCACGTCGCGCAGCAATCCGCCGGAGGTGGATTCTCTGTTCAAACGAACAGAGCAAGTTGTGTTTTTGTACGACAGAAAGTATTCTGCCATACAAAAACCAACTTGCCCTCCCTAACGGTCGGGGGATTTTCCTCCAAAGTCGGAAAATCTGACAGAGAAAGAAAAACAACCCAAAAGCAGAAAAGCATGGAGAAAAAACAGACAAGAAGGACAGGCAGAAAACCGAAGACTGATCCGGCGGACTACAAGTACAATTTCCGTCTGAACGCACAGGAGAAAAGCAGATTTGAAAGACTGTTTCTGGAATCCGGAGCAAGGGACAGGACAATCTTTATCAAGAAATCAATCTTTTCAGAACAGCTGAAGGTAATTAAGGTGGATAAGGTTTCCATGGACTATTACATCCGGCTTGGGGAATTTTACAGGCAGTTTCAGGCAATAGGCAACAATTACAATCAAGTCGTAAGGGCCGTACAGAAAAATTTTGGGGACAAAAGGGCGATGTCCCTGCTTTACAAACTTGAAAAGGCTACCCTGGAACTGATACTGCTCAACAAGCAGATTATGGCATTAACCAAAGAATATGAACAGAAATGGTTGCAAAGATAAGTCACGGGACAAGCCTTTATGGAGCACTGGTCTATAACCATGAAAAGGTATTTCAAGGGACGGCGGAAATCCTGTCCGGACACCGGATGATTTCCGACCGCCCGGGACTGCCGAGCGAGGACATGCGTCTGGCTCTCCTTTCATTTGAAAACCATCTGACGGCAAACAGGAGGACGGACAAGCCGGTCCTGCATATCGCCCTCAGTCCGGCACCTGAAGACAGGCTGGACAATGACAAGCTGGCGGAACTGGCAGAAAAATACATGCAGAAAATGGGATATGGTGACCAGCCGTTCATCGTGTACAGACATGGAGATACCTGCAACACGCACGTACATATCGTGAGTGTATGCATTGACGATGAAGGAAGGAAAATCAATGACTCCTATGAACACCGCCGTTCAATGACAGCCTGCCGGGAACTGGAACAGGAATTCGGACTGCGTAACAGTGCGGATACGGAAAGACGGAATCCGAAAGCGGAACTGAAAAAAGTGAATGTCTCACAGGGAGATATACGCCATCAGATTGGAAACACGCTGAAGGCTGTACTGGAAAGCTACCGTTTCCAGACTTTCGGAGAGTATTCCGCACTGCTTTCCACACTGAACATTGAAGCCCGACAGGTACGGGGCGATTACATGGGAACACCCTATACGGGTATCATCTATTCGGCTACAGACGACAGAGGGAAAGTGGTCTGCTCTCCAATAAAAAGTGCAAGGTTCGGCAAGCGTTTCGGAAATACGGGACTGTCCGAACGTATGTTACGGCATACACAGGACTTCAAGGAAGGCAGATGGGTTCCTGCCATATCCGGCAAGGTCGTATGGGCCATGCGTAACGCAAAATCGGAACAGGAATTCAGGGAACTGCTGAAACAGGAGCACATTGATGTGGTATTCCGAAGGAACAATACCGGACGTATCTATGGCGTCACATTCATAGACCATGAACGGCGCGAGGCGTTCAACGGTTCACGTATGGGAAAGGAGTTTTCCGCCAACGTATTCAACGATCTTGTCTGCTGGTGGGAAGGAATACCCTGGCAGGAGAGACAACAGTCCGGTCCGGAGGAACTTTGGAAACGGTACGGTCATCGTATGGAAGAAGGCAGTGCGCTTGAACAGGCGGCAAGCATCTTCTCCTTTGATGCAAATCCGGCAGTCGATTACGAGGAAGAAGCGTTCCGTCGCCGCATGAAACGGAAAAAGAAACCGCAGAAGCGCAAATCACGCGGTATCTGATCAATCAAAATGAGTCAACAACAGGGGGAACAACGGATTCCCCCACAATCATATACATCATTATGCAACAGGAAGACGATTTGAGAGCCCTTGCCAAGATTATGGAATTCGGCAGGGCAGTCAGTATTTTTATTCTGGTAGTCCACGTTTATGTGTACTGCTATCCCAGTATGAGTGCCTGGCATCTGAATCTGGATGTCATAGACCGGATACTGATGAACTTTGACAGGACAACCGGTATATTCGGCTGTATCCTTTGGACAAAACTGATGGCAGTTCTTCTGCTGGCCATATCCTGTATGGGTACTATCGGAGTCAAGGGTGAGAAAATAACCTGGCAGCGTATATGGGCGGTACTTACTGCCGGGGCGGTTCTATTTTTCATGAACTGGTGGCTGCTTGACCTGCCTTTTCCACACGAAGCGATTACTGCCCTGTATGTGGTGACACTTGCAGCCGGTTATCTATGCCTGCTCATGGCAGGACTGTGGATCAGCAGGCTTTACAGGCATAACCTGATGGAGGACGTATTCAATATGGAAAACGAATCCTTCATGCAGGAGACAAGGCTGATGGAGAATGAATATTCTGTCAATCTGCCAACCAGATTCCAGTATGGCGGCAAACTCAACGACGGATGGATCAACGTGGTCAATCCTTTCCGTGCGACCATCGTATTGGGAACACCGGGTTCCGGTAAATCATACGCAGTGGTAAACAACTACATCAAACAGATGATTTCCAAAGGTTTCAGTGTCTATATCTATGATTATAAATTTGATGACCTTTCCACCATTGCCTACAATACCTTGTTACACAATATGGACAAATACAAGGTAAAGCCACATTTCTACGTCATCAACTTCGATGATCCGCACCGTTCACACCGCTGCAATCCCATCAATCCGGAGTTCATGACGGACATCTCTGACGCATACGAAGCAAGCTATACCATCATGTTAAATTTGAACAAGACCTGGATTGAAAAACAGGGTGACTTCTTTGTAGAGTCTCCGATTATCCTGCTGGCAGCTATAATCTGGTATTTGAAGTGCGCCCATAAGGCGGTGTAATAAATATCTATTTAGCAATAGATTAGGTTAGAGTTCTATGAAAATAAGACCTACTGTCATCCGACTTATCCCAGAGGGAAACCCGAGGGGGAGTGTAGCATGTCGGAGAAGCCATAAGTCAGCCAACTGCCACGCTGCGACTGAATGGCAAGACAGAAAGACGGACATGAGGATGAAGCCTGAACTGGTTGAACAACAATCCAGTGGCACATACCAGGGCTGTGGCGGAAGGCAGTTACCAACGCCATATCGCATGTACCCCAGCAAGTGTTTAGGTTGTATGGGGCAAAGAACTGACTGCGACACGTCTGCAATAAGCAGATTAACGGACGAACGTTGCATCCGACAGTCTGTCATGCTTGTTATTACACCCGCTAAATGGGGATTGCCTAAACCGAAACGCCGAAAGGCTATAGAAGTCGTTCTTGAATATTCGGCATGGCAACGGAGCTTCCGTAGTAGTCCGAGCAGGGTAATGCCCTGCACATGGCGAAGGGAAGCAGTTATATAATCAATATAATCAAAGGAAAATGTGAGAGACATTATGAGAAATCCAAAGAATGTATTGAACAACTTAGTGAAACACAGCAATGTATCGGGCTATAAGTTCGAACGGTTGTATCGTATTCTATTCAATGAACAGATGTTCTATACCGCCTACCAGCGAATCTATGCCAAACAGGGCAATATGACCGCTGGGACAGACGGCAAGACAGTTGACGAAATGAGCATTCAGAGAATAGAAAATCTAATCTCCAAGCTTAGAGACGAAAGTTACAAACCCAACCCAGCCAAAAGGGTCTATATCCCTAAGAAGAACGGAAAGAAACGCCCGTTGGGCATCCCGTCTTTTGAAGACAAGTTGGTGCAGGAAGTGGTACACATGATACTGGAAGCCATATACGAGGGAAGTTTTGAAAATACCTCACATGGATTCAGACCACGTAGGAGTTGCCAGACTGCATTAAACCAAATTCAAGATACGTTTCTCGGAACAAAATGGTTTATAGAGGGGGACATAAAAGGCTTCTTCGACAACATAGACCATAACGTTCTGATTGGCATACTCGAAGAACGCATAGCGGACGAGAGGTTCATAAGGCTCATCCGTAAATTTCTGAACGCTGGGTATATTGAAAATTGGAAATACAGACACACGTACAGTGGAACTCCGCAAGGCGGCATCATTAGTCCCATACTGGCTAATATTTACCTTGACAAGTTCGACAAGTACATGGAGGAATACGCCCAATCTTTCAATAAAGGCGCAAGCAGAAGATTGGATAAGGATTACCGTCGGATTAAAGACCGTAAGAACAAGCTGGAAAAGAAACTGAAATCCGAAACCGATACAAAGGTACGGAAAGACCTTATTGATAAAATCAAAGGGTATTACCGACAGATGCAACAAATGCCTTGTGTCATGGAAATGGATGAAGAGTACAGACGGTTGAAATATGTCAGATACGCAGACGATTTCTTGATTGGGGTTGTCGGCAGCCATGAAGAATGTGGGCAAATCAAAGCGAATATCACACAATTCATGAAAGATAAGCTAAAACTTGAACTGTCGGCAGAGAAAACGCTTATAACCCAAGCACAAGAAAAAGCTAAATTTCTGGGATATGAAATAACCGTACGCAACTCCAAAGCCACCAAGAGAGATAAGAATGGAGTGCTCAAAAGAATGTTCAACCGCAAGGTTGTACTTCTACTCCCGAGAGAGGTGGTCAAGAACAAGTTGATTGACTACAAAGCCATGAGGGTTATACAAACCAATGGCAAGGAGGATTGGAAGCCAAAGGCACGCAGTTATATGATGAACTGCAAACCGGAGGATATTGTAGCCCAATTCAATAAGGAGATAAGAGGATTCTACAATTATTACTCGATAGCGAACAATGTATCTACTCTTTGCAAAAGGTTCGGTTATATTATGGAATACAGTATGTACAAAAGCATCGCCAAAAAGCAAAGCAGCAGTGTACGGAAGATTAAAAAGAAATACTCGAAAGACAAAGACTTTGTAATCAGTTACACGGATGCAAAAGGGCAATGCAAATGCCGTGTGTTCTATAATGAGGGTTTCAAGAGAAAAGACGCTCAATGTGATGCTAAATGCGACATAATGCCAAACACCAATTTTCTGCCAGCCTCAAGTCTTGTTGAGAGACTAAAGGCGGAACAGTGCGAGGTATGCGGAGCGCATGGCAAAACGGTGATGCACCATGTTCGTGCCTTGAAAGACTTGACAGGCAAGAACGAATGGGAACGCATCATGCTCAAAATGCACCGTAAAACATTGGCAGTCTGTCCAGAATGTAATGCTAAAATACATGGCAATGTATAACACTAAGTTGAATTATAACGGAGAGCCGTGTACATGGAGACATGTAAGCACGGTTCGGGGGCAGGCTCTCGGAAACCTACCGCAGAAATGCGGCAAGGCGCCGAGTGCCGAGCCTACAATATACAAAAACGGTATCTATTGCAGCTTCCCTCATGCAGTGGAACTGCTGAACAAACCTTACTCTGATTTGTTTACCATACTGACTTCCTATCCGGAACTGGAGAACTACCTTTCCCCTTTCATGGATGCCTGGAAAGGTGGGGCGCAGGATCAGTTGCAAGGCCAGATAGCTTCAGCTAAAATTCCGCTTACCAGAATGATTTCTCCACAGCTGTACTGGGTCATGACAGGCAATGATTTTTCTCTGGACATCAATAATCCGAAGGAGCCTAAAATCCTTTGTGTGGGCAATAATCCGGACCGACAGAACATCTATTCCGCAGCACTCGGACTGTATAATTCCAGAATCGTCAAACTGATAAACAAGAAAGGGCAGCTTAAAAGCACGGTCATTATAGACGAGCTTCCTACCATCTATTTCCGAGGACTGGACAACCTGATTGCAACGGCACGTTCCAACAAGGTGGCGGTCTGTCTGGGATTTCAGGACTTCAGCCAGCTTAACCGTGACTACGGTGAAAAGGAAAGCAAGGTGATTCAAAATACTGTCGGCAACATATTCAGCGGTCAGGTGGTCGGCGAAACGGCCAAGACACTTTCCGAACGCTTCGGAAAGATTTTGCAGAAACGGCAGTCCATATCCATCAACCGTCAGGATGTTTCTACATCTATCAACACCCAGCTGGACTCACTGATTCCTGCATCCAAAATTTCCAACCTCTCACAGGGTACGTTTGTCGGTTCCGTATCGGATAATTTCGGTGAGAAAATTGACCAGAAGATTTTCCATGCGGAAATTATTGTGGACCATGCCAAAGTAAATGCGGAAGAAAAGGCTTATAAAAAAATCCCGGTTATCAACACGTTCAAGGACAGTGAAGGGAATGACATCATGCTCCAGCAGATACAGCGTAATTATGACCAGATAAAGGCGGATGCCCAGGCTATCATCAACGATGAAATGGAACGTATAAAGAACGACCCGGAACTATGTGAACGGCTGGGAATAGAAAGTGCAGAAGAGGAGAAAAGAAAAGCTGAATAGATACAGAATGACAAATAAATCCTGAATCAGTTTGATTTTCAGGGAACATTCCTTATCTTTGAACTTGAAATAGAACATAACGGCGGATTACGGGATGTTTTCCGTCGATTATATACATAAGTCGCAAGACGTCTCGAACAGGAATCTGACAAATTCATAAACACAGAGGCTATTGCGTGAGGCTTATGCTATACCTTATAGCGTGAGCCCATGCGAGTTTCTGTGTTGGGCTTTGTCAGAGCCTCTGTTCGAAATAAGCATGGGTTTCATGCTTTTATTTTTAATAGCAGAGGTATGGCAAAAGTACAGATTATTATGCCCGTCACATTGGACGGTTTCCTGCCGGACAAAAATGAGATACTGATGGAATGGCTCAGAACAGACCGGAACGGCTTCCATTATTGGGAAGAGCGGGCTACATTCAACATGTATCCGCATTACGGTATGCTTGACTTGATGGATGCAAAAGAGAGACGAGACAATAACTGTACCTTCTTTATGAAAGTACAGGACGAAAAAAGTGCCGAATATGCTGGTGGAGTATTTCTCTTCCGACTCGCAGATGAACTGGTCATTTACTTGCTTCCAATATCATACAAAAGCGGGAAAAACATAACCGGAAAGATTCAATTCGGACAATGGACTTTGCGTGAGTCCAAAACATTCCGAAACAATATATGCAGACTGGTATACCGCCTTAAAGAATAAAGATTACTTCAGATCAAGTTTCTTCATTTTCTTGTATAGGGCTGTACGACTGCAACCGAGTTCCGCTGCTGTCTTGCTGACATTACCATGATTTTTATCAAGCAGATTTCGTATCCTTTCCTTTTCCTGAATGATACGAATATCCGGATTGTCATTACAATCTACATTTTCCAGTCCCAAATCACAGACATCCAATAATGCATTATCTGCAACAATTATTGCACGTTTGATTTTTGCGTTCAATTCCCGTACATTACCCGGCCAGTCATATCCCAACATACATGCTTTCGCTTCTTCGGTAAATCCCTCATTCTTGACACGTATTCTACCTGAATGTTCTTTTCTGAAGAACTCGGCAAGCGGGAGAATATCGTCTTTACATTCTTTAAGTGGTGGCTGCAAAATTTCCAATTCAGCAAGACGATAATACAAGTCCTCGCGAAAGCGACCTTCCTCTACCGCTTTTTTCATATCCTCATTGGTAGCAGAAATAATACGTACATCCGTACGTTTCACCTTATCACTTCCTACCGGGTTAAACTCTTTCTCCTGAAGAACACGCAGAAGAAGAATCTGCATGGAATACGGCATATTACCGATTTCATCCAGAAATAAAGTTCCTCCATTGGCTGTTTCAAAATGTCCCTTCCTATCCGCAACAGCTCCGGTAAATGCGCCTTTGACCGCACCAAAAAATTCAGAAGCTTGCAAATCGTTAGGTATACTTCCACAATTGACGGCAACGAATGGCTTGTCACGCCTGTCACTATAACGGTGAATCATCTGGGCTATCACCTCTTTACCGCTTCCACTAGGACCAAGTATCATAACAGAAAGATCCGAAGGAGCCACCCGACGAGCAAGTGAAGCGGCTTTTCTGGCAGCTTCGCTGGTACGTTCTACAAAAGAACGCTCTTTACGTACAATAACAGGCTGTTTAAGCATACTATGCACTAATTCTATCAATTGCTCTTGATGAACAGGCTTTTGCAAATAATCCTTAGCGCCGAGTTTGATCGCACGGACTGCATCCGTGATACAGGCATAGTCTGTCATGACAATAAATGGAACTTCCATCTTAGCACGCATCATCCATTCCAGAAGGCTGATACCGTCACCTTCCGGCAGACGTACGTCTCCCAATACCATATTTACTTCATTTTTTTTTAGGATACAACGTGCGCCAGGTTCATCTATAGCCGTCAATACATCATAACCAGCCTTCTGCAGCCATTTTTCAATCAAGCCACAGAGTATCATATTGTCTTCAACTATCAGTATTTTCATATTTCTTCAGTTCATTCTCTGCTTCTTTAATTAATTTTTCAATCCACTCTATAATTTGAATGCCTTGCTCACAAATAGTTTCATCACTAGTATTCATATCGTGCAACCTTTCTTGAAAATCACGCAACATATGCTCTTTCCCTAGTATCTCCCATACAGGCATCATTCGATGTATTGTTTTTCTCATGGATTCACGATTGGTTGTCTTTATGGCTGTTTTAAGTTCCTCAATTTCTTTTCTTGATTCCATGATAACAAGAGACATCATATGTTCATAATCATCTGTACTATCCAACAAGCTGGAAAAGTCAAAATCTCCAGTTTGAGAGATTTTTATTTGAGACATAATGGTTGATAAAAAAGTAAGTAATGCATGGATGTTGAACGGCTTATGAATGCAACCTGCAAATCCTTCTTTTTCATAGATTCCGGAATTTCCGTCACCACGGGCAGTCATGGCAGCAACAGGAATGGTTCTTGAATTTCCTATGTCTGAATTTCTGAGTAGTTTTAATAGAGCGAACCCATCGGTATCAGGCATTTGTACATCAGTAAGTATCATATCATAATCTGATTGTCTAATAGCTGTTACTACATCCCGTACATTCATACAGGTCGTACAAGTTATACCATTACGCCCAAGCATGTCTTCTGCTATTTTTAGCAATATAGGATCATCATCCACAACAAGTACATTTTTCGGCAAAATGGTTATAGACTCACTATAAGAATTACATTCGTGCACAAGCTCATCCGTTTCTGGTAAAAGAAATTCAAGTTTGAACACGCTCCCCTTACCAAGCTTACTCTCTACATTTATTGTTCCATCAAGGACTTTAACTAATCCCTTAGTCAGAAAAAGACCTAAACCGAAACCTTCAGAATTAACATTCTGCGCAGCACGTTCAAAGGGAGAAAATATTTTTTTAAGCGTCTCTTCATCCATTCCGATACCTGTATCCCTTATTTCAATCAACAGTTTCCCTTCTAAATATTCAGTATGGAAACAGATATTTCCTTTGGATGTAAACTTGATGGCGTTTGTAAGCAGATTGTCTAGTACTTGTTCAAGTTTGTCCGCGTCTCCTTTTACAGTTACATTTGAACCATTATGTTCCGAATATAGAATCAGACCTTTTGAAACCGATTTACGGGAGAATTCATCTGAAATGCGCAGCAAAAAACGATTTAGATGAAAAGGTGCATCATTACGTAAGCTACCGACGTCATTAATCCGGTAAGCATCCATCAGGTCGTTAACTAAATGTAGGACGTGTTGGCAAGAATGACGGATGTCATCTAAATAGATTTCGCGCTTTTTCTTTTCTCGCGTTTCCGAAACCAAATCGGCACAGTTATGTATATTACCAAGTGGGCCTCGTACATCATGAGAAATAGTTAAAATAATTTGCTTGCGCATTTCAAGTAAATCTACATTCTCTTTAATAACCTGTTTTAATTTTCGTTTAATCGTTTCTTCTTTATTAAAATCCGAACGTATAATAAAAAAGGAGAGCAATAATAAAATAATAGCTATGATTATAATTATAGAGAATAAGCGAAAAGCCGTTTTTTGAGCATTTATAATTTCTTTATTATATTCAATAAAATTCTTTTGAATATCATCATCTAAAACACATAAAAGCTCGCTTAATTGATTATTTATCAATTTATTTTTCATGATTAAACTATCTGATTCCATCTCTATCTGAATCAGATAATTTTTATGATCTATATTTGTTTTTTTCTTTAATTCTGAATATTCTATCACATAATATGGTTCTTGAATTGTTTCGGTTTTTCCAAAAAATCCAGCTAAACCTTTCTTCTTTCTCGTTACTGTTCGTGTTTTTAAACTCTTTTTAGGAATTTGGGATTCAAAAAATAAACTGTCTGACTTCTCTTTGGACTTAATAGTTCTCATGATATGCAAAAGAGAATATTCTTTTTGCTCTAACATATTACATAAAGAATCAACTTGCTCAATCTGGATAAAACCATTACAATGTATTTTTATATCTTGTAAAATACTATCTGTAAACAAACGATTCCTTTGATATTCTAAATAGTCTCTATAATTCCATGTAAATACAGACTCACTTAAAGATGATAATTTATTGACATATAAAGGCTGTCTCTTATACACATCTCCGAGCCCACGAGACCGGAGCCTATCTCG
>ERZ1694966.1187-NODE-1187-length-10801-cov-8.379862_pt1 | contig 10801 bp, 8 predicted proteins | sample MGYA00581611_ERZ1694966 | MGnify/ENA primary metagenome ERZ1694966 (study PRJEB42213, sample SAMN07424282) | human gut metagenome | biome: ENVO:00009003; feature: ENVO:2100002; material: ENVO:00002003 | host: Homo sapiens | place: USA | collected 2014 ...
AAATTTAGATACAATGAAAATTAAAACGCTTGTGGCTATGTTGTTCCTTTCGGCTGGAGCAACCACTGTGGTAGCACAGGATGCGACTAACTGTAATTCAAACAGTAGTATCTCGCATGAAGCTGTGCGTGCAGGAAATTTTAAAGATGCGTATACTCCTTGGAAAGCTGTGTTGGAAAATTGTCCCACACTCCGTTTTTACACTTTTACTGACGGATATAAAATCCTTAAAGGCTTGATGGCTCAGATTAAGGATAAAAATAATCCTGAATATCAGAAGTATTTTGATGAATTGATGAATACGCATGATTTGCGTATGAAATACACAGAAGAATTCCTTGCAAAAGGAACTAAAGTGTCTTCTGCTGACGAAGCACTGGGTATCAAGGCTGTAGACTATATTGCTTTGGCTCCGAAAGTAGACGCTAACCAAGCCTATCAATGGCTGAGCCAGTCTGTAAATGCAGTGAAAGGCGAATCGGCAGCTGCTACGCTTTTTTATTTCCTTCAGATGTCATTGGATAAACTGAAAGCTGATCCTAATCATAAAGAACAATTTATTCAGGATTATCTGCTTGCTTCAGAATATGCTGACGCTGCTATTGCTGCAGAAACTAATGAAGCAAAAAAGAAAAACTTTATGGGTATCAAAGATAACCTCGTGGCTTTGTTCGTAAACAGTGGTACTGCTGACTGCGAATCTCTGCAGGGTATTTATGGTCCGAAAGTAGAAGCTAACCAGACAGACTTGGCTTATCTGAAAAAAGTAATCGATATCATGAAAATGATGAGATGTACAGAAAGCGAAGCTTATCTGCAAGCATCTTTCTACGCTTATAAGATAGAGCCAACAGCTGAAGCTGCTACAGGATGTGCTTATCAGGCATTCAAGAAAGGTGATATTGATGGTGCTGTGAAGTTCTTTGACGAAGCAATCCAATTGGAAACTGACAACGTGAAGAAAGCAGAAAAGGCATATGCTGCTGCAGCTGTATTGGCTTCTGCTAAGAAATTGTCTCAAGCCAGATCATACTGTCAGAAAGCAATTAGCTTCAACGAGAACTATGGTGCTCCTTATATCCTGATTGCTAACTTGTATGCAATGAGTCCTAACTGGAGTGACGAGTCTGCATTGAATAAGTGTACTTACTTCGCTGTAATTGATAAACTGCAACGTGCAAAAGCAGTTGACCCAAGTGTGGCTGAAGAAGCAAACAAGTTGATTGGTACATATTCCGGTCATACTCCACAGGCTAAAGACCTATTTATGTTAGGTTACAAACAAGGCGACCGTATCACTATCGGTGGCTGGATCGGAGAGACTACAACGATTAGATAAAATTTATGTTGCGAAAACGAAGTAACCGTTTGTTGCATAAAAGCATAAGCATAACAATTGCCTTTGGGGCAATTGTTATGCTTCTTTCATTTTCTTCCTGCGGAGGTAAGAAGAATACGCTGGGCGACGCCATCACAGAACGTGATTCATTACCGGTGATGAATACACTGGGAGTAACTACTCTTATATCCGACTCGGGAGTGACACGTTATCGGGTGAATACAGAAGAATGGACGGTGTACGACCGCAAGAAACCTTCCTATTGGGCATTTGAAAAGGGAGTTTATCTGGAACAATTTGATTCTATCTTTAATATTGAAGCCAGCATCAAGGCAGATACCGCTTATTATTATGATAAGCAGAAACTCTGGAAACTGATAGGGAATGTAGATATACAGAACCGGAAAGGGGAACGTTTCAATACCGAGTTGCTTTATTGGAACGAAGCAACTCAAAAAGTCTATTCCGACAAGTTTATACGTATCCAGCAGCCGGATCGTGTAATTACCGGACATGGTTTTGACTCCAATCAGCAAATGACCGTTTATGTCATTCAGAATATTGAGGGCATTTTCTATGTTGACGAAAATGGGGGAACTGCTCAACCGGAAGTAAAAGCATTGCCGCCGGATTCGACGAAAAAAGATTCTGTGAAATAAACTATGAATATTTATATCTCTTTACTCATCACTATGGCTTTCTCCGCTTTCTTCTCAGGAATGGAGATCGCGTTTGTCTCAGTAGATAAGTTGCGCTTTGAAATGGAACGTAAGGGAGGAATCACATCCCGTATTCTTTCCATCTTTTTCAAGAACTCGAACGAATTTATCTCTACCATGCTGGTAGGAAACAATATAGCATTGGTTATCTATGGTATATTGATGGCACAGATCATCGGTGATAATCTGTTGGCTGGTTTTATTGATAACCACTTTCTGATGGTGTTGGCGCAGACCGTCATCTCTACTCTGATTATTTTGGTGACTGGAGAGTTTCTTCCTAAAACATTGTTTAAGATCAATCCCAATCTGGTCTTGAATGTTGCCGCTATTCCGCTTTTTATTTGTTATGTCATTTTATATCCTGTCTCGAAGTTATCTTCCGGTTTGTCTTGCCTTTTTCTTCGTATATTCGGTATGAAGGTAAATAAGGATGCTTCGGACAAGGCTTTCGGAAAAGTCGATCTGGACTACTTCGTGCAGAGTAGCATCGATAATGCTGCGAATGAAGAAGAATTGGATACGGAAGTGAAAATCTTTCAAAATGCACTTGATTTCTCAAACATAAAAATACGTGATTGTATCGTTCCGCGTACCGAAGTCGTTGCGGTTGACCTTACTACTTCGCTGGATGAACTCAAGAGTCGTTTTATAGAATCCGGGATCTCGAAGATCATCGTGTATGACGGAAATATCGATAATGTGGTCGGTTTTATCCATTCGTCGGAAATGTTTCGTGATCCGAAAGACTGGCGCGATAACGTGAAAGACGTGCCGATCGTACCCGAAACGATGTCTGCCCACAAACTGATGAAGCTGTTTATGTTGCAAAAGAGGACGATTGCCGTGGTAGTGGATGAGTTTGGAGGTACATCCGGCATTGTGTCGTTGGAAGACTTGGTAGAAGAAATATTTGGTGATATAGAAGATGAACATGACAATACTTCCTATATCTGCAAGAAGATTGACGAAGATGAATATGTTTTGTCCGCCCGTCTGGAGATAGAAAAAGTCAATGAAATGTTCGGACTTGATCTGCCCGAATCGGACGACTATCTGACAGTAGGCGGATTGATACTGAACCAATATCAGAGCTTCCCGAAACTGCACGAATTGGTACGTGTCGGCCGTTATCAGTTTAAAATAATCAAGGTGACAGCGACAAAAATAGAACTTGTACGCTTAAAAGTCATGGAATAATGGCGATAACCGTGAAATTTTTAGCTAATAAATAGAAGCATATTAGCATTTTTTGTATCTTCGTGCGCTAAAATGACAATAGAAAGAAATAATAATAAACATAAATCGTATTAATCAAAATGGCAACATTACAAAACATTAGGTCGAAAGGACCTCTATTGGTGATTGTTATCGGTTTGGCGCTGTTTGCTTTCATCGCGGGTGACGCGTGGAAGGTGATGCAACCGCACCAGGCACATGACGTAGGTGAGGTGAACGGAGATGCTCTTTCCGCTCAAGAGTATCAGAATCTGGTAGAAGAATATACCGAAGTGATAAAACTCTCCCGTGGAGTGACTGCACTGAACGACGAACAGACCAATCAGGTGCGCGACGAAGTATGGCGTTCCTACGTTAATAACAAACTGGTTGAGAAAGAAGCAAAAGCATTGGGACTGACAGTTTCTGCTGCTGAAATTCAGGATATCCTGAAAGCAGGCGTGCATCCGTTGTTGCAACAGACTCCTTTCCGCAACCCGCAGACCGGTGCTTTCGATAAGGATATGCTCAATAAGTTCCTGGTAGATTACGCTAAAATGAACGAATCTCAGATGCCGGCTCAGTATGCAGAACAGTACAACAACATGTACAAATACTGGTCATTCATCCAGAAGACATTGATTCAGAGCCGCCTGGCAGAAAAATATCAGGCATTGGTAGCAAAAGCGCTTCTCTCTAACCCGGTAGAAGCACAGGACGCTTTCGACGCAAGAGTGAATCAATATGATTTGTTGATGGCTGCCGTTCCTTATTCTTCTATAGTAGATTCTACAATCGTTGTGAAAGAATCGGAACTGAAAGACCTTTATAACAAGAAAAAAGAACAGTTCAAGCAATATCAGGAAAGCCGTGATATCAAGTACATTGATGTTCAGGTGACTGCAAGTGCGGAAGACAGAGCTGCTATCCAGCAGGAAGTAGACGAAGCTACTGCACAGCTGGCTACTACAACAGATGACTATACTTCTTTTATCCGTTCTGTAGGCTCGGAAGCTCCTTATGTAGACTTGTTCTATAATAAAACAGCTTTCCCGTCAGATGTAGTTGCCCGTCTGGACTCTGCATCCGTTGGTTCTGTTTATGGTCCGTACTATAATGGTGCCGACAATACTATCAATTCATTCAAAGTGGTTGCAAAAACAGCTGCTGCCGACTCAATCGAGTTCTGTCAGATTCAGGTGTTTGCAGAAGACGCTTTGAAGACAAAAGCCTTGGCGGACAGTATCTATACTGCTATCAAAGGCGGTGCTAACTTCGCAGATCTGGCTAAGAAATACGGTCAGACGGGTGAGACTAACTGGATGAGCTCTGCACAGTATGAAGGCGCACAGATCGATGGTGACAACCTGAAGTTTATCTCTGCTATCAATAATACAGGCGTGAACGAAGTAGTAAATCTGCCGTTGGGACAAGCTAATGTAATCCTGCAAGTGACTAACAAGAAAGCTGTGAAGGATAAATATAAAGTAGCTGTTGTGAAACGTGAAGTTGAATTCAGCAAAGAGACTTATAATCGTGCTTACAATGATTTCAGCCAGTTCATCGCTGCCAATCCTACTGCTGAAAAGATGATCGCTAACGCTGAAGAAGCCGGATACAAACTGCTTGACAGAAGAGACTTGTATAGCTCAGAACACACTATCGGTGGTGTAAGAGGTACTAAAGAAGCATTGAGATGGGCATTTGCCGCTAAACCGGGTGATGTTTCCGGTTTGTATGAATGTGGCGAAAGCGACCATATGGTTGCAGTAGCTCTGGTTGGTGTTACTCCGGAAGGATATCGTCCGCTAAAAGCTGTACAGGATCAGTTGAGAGCTGAAATCGTTAAAGATAAGAAAGCCGAAAAGATCATGGCTGACATGAAGGCTGCCAATGCAACTTCTCTCGACCAGTACAAGGCTATGTCCGGCGCAGTCAGCGATTCTTTGAAGCTGGTTACATTTGCCGCTCCCGCTTATGTTTCTGCATTGCGCAGCAGCGAACCGTTGGTAGGTGCTTATGCTTCTGTGGCTGAAATGAACAAACTGAGCGCTCCGATCAAAGGTAATGCCGGTGTATTTGTGCTTCAGATGTATGGCAAAGACAAACTGAGCGATACTTTCAACGCTAAAGATGAAGAAGCTACATTGGCTAACATGCACGCACGCTTCGCAAGCCGTCTGATGAACGACCTGTATCTGAAAGGAAAAGTGAAGGATACACGTTACCTGTTCTTCTAAGATTAGTCGTAAAATCGATAACTGCAAAAGGTCGTTCCATGCTTTGGAACGACCTTTTTTGCTAACTTTTACATCCTTGCTATACGGAAATCGACTTTATTTCCTTACATTTGCAAATATAAACCATGAACAGAAAGAATGATGTCTAAATATCCCCTCTTAGGAATGACGCTTATAGAGCTGCAGTCACTGGTGAAACGTCTGGGAATGCCGGGCTTTGCAGCCAAACAGATTGCATCCTGGCTTTATGATAAGAAGGTGACTTCGATTGATGAAATGACTAACTTGTCGTTGAAATACCGGGAGTTACTGAAGCAGAACTATGAGGTAGGAGCTGAAGCTCCGGTGGAGGAAATGCGCTCTGTAGACGGTACGGTGAAATACCTGTACCCTGTGGGCGAGAATCATTTTGTGGAGTCGGTGTATATTCCGGATGATGAACGGGCGACTTTATGCATCTCTTCGCAGGTAGGCTGCAAAATGAACTGCAAGTTCTGTATGACCGGGAAACAAGGCTACTCTGCCAACCTGACCGCCCATCAGATTATCAATCAGATTCACTCCTTGCCGGAACGGGACAAACTGACGAATGTCGTCATGATGGGAATGGGCGAACCGCTCGATAATCTGGAAGAGGTGTTGAAGGCATTGGACATACTGACTGGATCCTATGGTTATGCATGGAGTCCGAAGCGGATTACCGTTTCAACTGTCGGATTGCGGAAAGGATTGCGGCGCTTTATCGAAGAAAGCGACTGTCATCTTGCCATCAGCCTGCATTCTCCGGTGACCGCCCAGCGTGCGGAACTGATGCCGGCGGAGAAAGCCTTTTCTATCACGGAAATGGTGGAACTGTTAAAAAACTATGATTTTAGCAAACAGCGTCGACTTTCGTTTGAGTATATTGTTTTTAAGGGGCTTAATGATTCGCAAGTTTATGCCAAGGAGTTACTCAAACTGCTTCGCGGACTGGATTGCCGGATTAACCTGATCCGTTTCCATTCTATTCCGGGAGTAGCCCTTGAAGGAGCCGATATGGATACGATGACCCGTTTCCGTGACTATCTGACCACGCACGGGCTTTTCACTACCATTCGTGCTTCGCGGGGAGAGGATATTTTTGCGGCATGCGGTATGCTGTCGACTGCGAAACAGGAGGAAAATAATAAAAGTTAATATAAAAATCGAACATCATGAAAAAGTACTTTTTTTATTTAAGCATGGCTTTGGTAGCCTTCGTAGTTGCTTCTTGTGGATTAAAGGGGAATCATACCTCTAGCGGTCGTCCGTATGAACTGTTGGTTGTAGTAGATGCGGGAGTGTGGGACCGTGCCGCCGGAAGGGCCTTGCATGATGTGCTTGATTCTGACATGCCGGGACTGCCCCAGTCGGAACCTTCTTTCCGGATTATGTATACTTCACCGAAGGACTATGATTCTACGCTGAAGTTGATCCGTAATATTGTGATAGTAGATATAAAAGATATTTATACCAAAGGTACTTTCAAGTATGCGAAAGACGTTTATGCTTCTCCACAGATGATACTGACCATTCAGGCTCCGAACGAAGAAGTGTTTGAGAAGTTTGTCGAAGAAAACAAGCAGACGATTATCGACTTCTTCACTCGCGCTGAAATGAACCGTCAGATTACTTTGCTGGAGGAAAAGCACAACAACTTTATCTCAAATAAGGTAGATAGTCTGTTTGACTGCGATATCTGGATACCTTCCGAACTGAATAACTCCAAGACAGGAGAGGACTTCTTTTGGGCATCTACCAATACAGGCAGCGCGGATCGCAATTTCGTGATGTATTCTTATCCTTATACTGACAAGGATACATTCACCAAAGAATACTTTGTTCATAAGCGCGATTCTGTGATGAAAGCCAATATCCCCGGATATAAAGAAGGCGTATATATGTCGACAGACTCGTTACTGACCGATGTTCGTCCGATCAACGTGCACAATGACTACACGATGGAAGCTCGTGGATTGTGGCGCATGAAGGGTGACTTCATGGGTGGCCCGTTCGTTTCCCATACTCGTCTGGATCAGAAGAACCAACGTATTATTACAGCAGAAATATTTGTATATTCACCCGATAAAATGAAACGCAATCTGGTTCGCCAGATGGAAGCATCTCTTTATACGCTGAAACTTCCGCAAGAAGCTCAGCAGAGTCAGATTCCACTGGGGGTAACCAGAGAAGCGGAACCAACTAATAAATAAAAACATGGAAGAAAACAAAATAAGAATCGGCATTACCCAAGGAGATATCAACGGGGTAGGTTATGAAGTGATCTTGAAGACATTCTCAGACCCTACCATGCTTGAGCTATGTACTCCGATTATCTACGGTTCACCTAAAGTAGCGGCTTACCATCGTAAAGCACTGGATGTACAGGCTAATTTCAGCATTGTCAACACAGCTTCCGAAGCCGGATACAACCGTCTGAGTGTAGTGAACTGTACAGATGACGAAGTGAAAGTGGAATTCTCCAAACCCGATCCCGAAGCAGGTAAGGCTGCATTGGGTGCTTTGGAGCGTGCCATAGAAGAGTATCGTGAGGGGCTGATCGACGTCATTGTGACAGCTCCGATCAACAAACATACCATTCAGTCGGAAGAGTTCTCTTTCCCCGGTCATACGGAGTATATTGAAGAACGTCTGGGCAATGGAAACAAGTCACTGATGATCCTGATGAAAAACGATTTTCGTGTGGCTTTAGTAACGACGCATATTCCGGTAAGGGAGATTGCTACAACAATCACCAAGGAACTGATTCAGGAAAAGCTGATGATTTTCCATCGTTGTCTGAAACAGGATTTCGGTATCGGTGCGCCCCGTATTGCAGTGCTTTCACTGAATCCTCATGCAGGAGACGGCGGACTGCTGGGTATGGAAGAACAGGAAATCATTATCCCTGCCATGAAAGAAATGGAAGAGAAAGGGATCATCTGTTACGGTCCTTATGCTGCGGACGGTTTTATGGGTTCGGGCAATTATACTCACTTTGACGGAATCCTTGCTATGTATCATGATCAGGGACTGGCTCCGTTCAAAGCCCTGGCTATGGAAGACGGTGTGAACTATACCGCCGGACTGCCGGTTGTACGTACCTCTCCGGCTCATGGAACAGCCTATGACATCGCCGGTAAAGGACTGGCCAGCGAAGACTCTTTCCGCCAGGCTATTTATGTAGCGATTGATGTATTCCGCAACCGCCAGCGCGAGAAAGCGGCACGGGTAAACCCGTTGCGGAAGCAGTATTACGAGAAACGGGACGATAGTGATAAACTAAAACTGGATACAGTAGACGAAGATTAAGTAATAGGTATTAAGTAATAAGTATTAAGTATTAGCCATGCGGATGGAAGCGAGATGATAATGATGGTAATACTTAATACTTATTACTTAATACTTATTACCTATTACTTAATATTAAGATAGATGACCAAAGCGGAGATACAACAAGTGAAACAGCGTTTCGGTATTATTGGCAATACCGAGGCTTTATCACGTGCCATAGATGTTGCCATTCAGGTAGCGCCTACCGATTTGTCTGTGCTGATTACCGGAGAAAGTGGTGTCGGAAAAGAAAGTTTTCCACAGATCATTCATCAATATAGCCGGAGAAAGCATGGGCAGTATATTGCTGTCAACTGTGGTGCCATACCGGAAGGTACGATCGATTCCGAACTGTTCGGACACGAGAAAGGAGCATTTACCGGTGCTATTGGTGAGCGGAAAGGATATTTTGGAGAAGCTGACGGTGGAACTATCTTCCTTGATGAAGTGGGAGAGTTGCCGTTGCCTACACAGGCGCGTCTGCTCCGTGTACTTGAAAGCGGTGAATTTATCAAGGTAGGTTCATCCAAAGTGCAAAAGACGGATGTACGTATTGTGGCAGCTACCAACGTGAACCTGACACAAGCCATTGCCGAAGGACGCTTCCGGGAAGATTTGTATTATCGGTTGAACACGGTGCCTATTCAGATACCACCTTTGCGTGAGCGTGGAGATGATGTGCTGTTGTTGTTCCGTAAGTTTGCCGCAGACTTTGCCGAAAAGTACCGGATGCCGGCTATCCAGCTGACGGAAGATGCCAAGAAGATATTGCTTGCTTATCCGTGGCCGGGAAACGTCCGGCAGTTGAAGAACATCACAGAGCAGATTTCGATTATAGAAACAAACCGTGAGATAACGGCTGCGATTCTGCAGACCTATCTTCCGGCACAGAATACCCAACGCCTTCCGGCACTGTTCGGCACACGCGAGAGCAAGAGCTTTGAGAGCGAACGCGAAATACTATATTCTGTCTTGTTCGATATGCGTCAGGAAGTGGCGGAACTGAAGAAGATGGTGCACAATATGATGGCTGAACGTGCGGGACAAGTCGGACAGATGGGACAGGTAGTAGCTACTCCGGTAGTGACAACGACGCACCAACCTTCCGTGCCGGCCATTATCCATGCTGTGCAGCAACCGTCTGTTTGTCCCAAAGAAGACGATGACGATATTCAGGACACGGAAGAATATGTAGAAGAAACCCTTTCGCTCGATGAAGTGGAAAAAGAAATGATACGTAAAGCGCTTGAGAGGCATCATGGTAAGCGGAAAAGTGCGGCGAAGGATCTGAATATCTCCGAGCGTACCCTTTACAGAAAAATAAAAGAATATGAATTGGATTAAGAAAATAGCACGACCGCTGATATTGGTTGTTTTACCGGCAGTCATCATCGCCTGTAGTGTGTCCTATAAGTTTAATGGCTCCTCTATCAATTACGATAAGGTGAAGACTATTTCGATTGCTGATTTCCCGATTAAGTCGGAGTATGTGTATGCTCCGCTGGCTACCAAGTTCAATGAAGACCTGAAAGATATCTTCATCAGACAGACCCGTCTGCAACTGCTAAAACCGAACCAGAATGCGGATCTGCAGATTGACGGTGAAATTACGGGCTACAACCAGTATAACCAGGCAGTGTCTGCCGATGGTTACTCTTCGGAAACGAAGCTGACCATCACGGTCAATGTACGCTTTGTCAACAACACAAATCACGCCGAAGACTTCGAACAACAATTCTCAGCTTTTCGTACCTATGATTCCAGCCAGCTGCTGACAGCCGTACAGGATGGATTAATAGCGGAAATGAGTAAAGAGATAACCGACCAAATATTTAATGCAACTGTAGCAAACTGGTAATTTAATGACTTCTGTTAACTTGCAACAATGGATTCAGCATCCCGAGACGCTGAATAGGGATACTTTGTACGAACTG
>ERZ1694966.1199-NODE-1199-length-10687-cov-186.567344_pt1 | contig 10687 bp, 9 predicted proteins | sample MGYA00581611_ERZ1694966 | MGnify/ENA primary metagenome ERZ1694966 (study PRJEB42213, sample SAMN07424282) | human gut metagenome | biome: ENVO:00009003; feature: ENVO:2100002; material: ENVO:00002003 | host: Homo sapiens | place: USA | collected 2014 ...
ATCGACCAGTATCTCAACGAGGCGCACTCGTTCGGTCTTCAATCCGTCCGGGCCCATTTCAACGTGCTGGCCTGGTCGGACGACGTGCAGGAGCTCCGGCATATCCGCAATGATGTGGGCAGCCAGCTCGCTCTGATGGAGTGCCGCCCGCGCCACAACACCGTGGACGCCGCCACGCTCTACTGGGCGGGTATGCCGGGCAATGCGGGGGATTTCCCCGCCGAGGAATCGTTCTACACGTTCATCGAGCCCGCGGTCTGTTTCTTCACGGAGGAAACCAACTATAAATCCTCGTCCAGTCCTTTCGGCATCAAGCTGTGCGACCGCGTAAGCGGCAGGCCCCTGCACCTGGACATCTCGGACGAACCGATGAAAAAAGGGATCATTACCAACAGGAATAAATTCGTGTTAGGCGGCTCGGGGTCAGGCAAGTCATTCTTTATGAATCATTTAGTCCGCCAATACTGGGAGCAGGGCACGCATGTCGTGCTGGTGGATACCGGTAACAGCTACCAGGGTCTTTGCGAGCTGATCCGGCGTAAGACCAAAGGTGAGGACGGCGTGTATTTTACCTATACCGAGGAACATCCCATCAGTTTCAACCCGTTCTACACCGACGATTACTATTTCGACGTGGAGAAGAAGGACAGCATCAAGACGCTGCTGCTGACACTCTGGAAAACCGAGGACGACAAGATCACGAAGACCGAGAGCGGCGAGCTGGGCAGTGCCGTGAACGCCTATATCGAGCGTATCCGCGCCGACCGGAATATCGTGCCGTGTTTCGACAGTTTCTACGAGTACCTGCGGGACGACTACCGCCGCGAGCTGGAGGAGCGGGAGATCCGGGTCAGCCGCGAGGATTTCAACATCGACAACATGCTCATCACCCTGCGGCAGTATTACAAGGGCGGACGCTACGACTTCCTTCTGAACTCCCGGGCCAACATCGACCTGCTCTCGAAGCGCTTCGTGGTCTTCGAGGTGGATTCCATCAAGGAAAACAAGGAGCTTTTTCCCGTGGTCACCATCATCATCATGGAGGCTTTCATAAACAAGATGAGACGGCTCAAGGGGGTACGCAAACAGCTCATCGTCGAGGAGGCCTGGAAGGCGCTCTCTACGGCCAATATGGCTGAATATCTGCGTTATATGTATAAAACCGTCCGCAAATACTACGGTGAGGCCATCGTTGTGACGCAGGAGGTCGAGGACATCATTTCCAGCCCGGTGGTCAAGGAGGCGATCATCAACAACTCGGACTGCAAGATCCTGCTCGACCAGCGCAAGTTCATGAACCGTTTCGACGCGATTCAGTCCTTGTTGGGGCTGACCGACAAGGAGAAGGCGCAGATTCTCTCGATCAACCAGTCCAACGACCCTTCCCGTAAATACAAGGAGGTCTGGATCGGTCTGGGCGGCGTTCAGTCGGCGGTCTATGCCACGGAGGTCAGCGTCCCGGAGTACCTGGCCTACACGACCGAGGAAACGGAGAAAGTGGAGGTACAGCGGCTTGCCGGGGAGCTGGGCGGTGATATGGAACTGGCGATCAGGCAGCTCGCCGAGGGCAAACGTTAAAGGGAGGGCAGGCCATGTATCGCAAGTGTATCGGATCAGACCCCACGGCGGCGCGTTTGGACTTCGCGCTGTACGAGGTGGCGGGCGAGTGGGAAAGCCGCTCGGGTTCTCCCCGGGTTCGCATCTACCGCAACCCGGGACGCCGGGGCGGCGGTTTTTACGTGGAGGTGTCCTACAAGGACGGGACACGCTTCTCCCGTCCCGTGAGGAAGTATTGGGGAGGTATCCGTTACTTCGACCTCTACGGGTATGTCGCCCTGGCCTACGATGCGGGGCGCGAGGTGCTCCAGCTCTCCGCCTACGGGGATTATTACCGGGCGTCGGAATGACCGCCCAAGTATTCACGAATTAAATAATGAAAAGGATGAAACGATTGATTTTAACGCTGTTCGTGGGGCTTCTTTGCTTCACGTACCAGGCAAAAGCGCAGTGGACGGTCATCGACCCGTCGAACCTCGTTCAGAACATCAAGAGCGCGGTTCAAAGCTCGACCACGGCGACCAACATGGTCAAGTCGCTGCAAGAGAGTATCAAGATTTATAACCAGAGCAAGGCTTACTACGACGCCCTCAAATCGGTGCATAACATCATCAAGGATGCCCGGAAGGTGAAGCTGACACTCGAAATGGTCAGCGAGATCACGGAAATCTACACCTCGGGATTCAACCGTATGGTTTCAGACCCGAACTTCACGGTGGACGAGCTGGCGGCGATCTCGGCGGGTTACGCCCGGCTGCTGGAGGAGGGCGGCGCGCTGGTGACGGAACTCAAGACGGTCATAACCGGCGGCAACGGCCTCTCGCTCTCGGACAAGGAGCGGATGGACGTGGTGGATCAGGTTTACACGAAGATGCTGGAGTACCGCAACCTCACGCGCTATTACACGCGCAAGACCATCTCCGTGTCCTTCATCCGCAGCCGCGAAAAGGGCGACGCGCACCGGGTGCTGGCACTTTACGGGAACCCGAACGACAGATATTGGTAACCTGAAAACGGAGGCAGTCATGGATTTCGACAATTTACACCAGGTTCTCCGGAACCTGTATCAGGAGATGATGCCGCTATGCGGCGACATGATCGGGGTGGCGAAAGGTATCGCCGGCCTGGGTGCGCTCTTTTACGTGGCTTACCGGGTATGGAAGGCACTGGCCAATGCGGAGCCTATCGACGTGTTCCCGCTCCTGCGGCCTTTCGCCATCGGCTTGTGCGTGATGTTCTTTCCCACCGTGGTTCTGGGGACGATCAACGCCGTGATGTCGCCCGTGGTGCAGGGCACGCACGCCATACTGGAGGGGCAGACATTGGATTTGCAGGCATACCAGCAACAGAAGGACGATTTGGAAGCCGAGGCCCGCAGGCGCGAGGGCAAGGCTTGGTTAGTGGACGACGAGGTGTATGAACAACGGCTTGCGGATATGGGTATCACGGATTTGGGCGAGATTATCAGCATGTGGGCCGAACGCACGTGGTACGACATCAAGGCCGGTTTCCGGCAGCTTGTCCGGGACTTCTTCGAGTTGTTGTTCAACGCCGCGGGGCTTACTATCGACACGCTGCGGACATTCTTTTTAGTCGTGCTGTCGATTCTGGGGCCCTTGTCGTTCGCCCTCTCCATTTACGACGGCTTTCACTCGACGCTCGCGAGCTGGATTTCCCGCTATATCAGCGTGTACCTTTGGCTTCCCATCGCCGACCTGTTCTCCGCGGTGCTGGCCAAGATCCAGACGTTGATGCTCCAGGCGGACGTCCTGGCCCTGCAAGACCCCAACTACATTCCCGACAGCGGCAGCGGTGTCTATATTATCTTTTTGATTATAGGTATCATAGGCTATTTCACGATCCCCACCGTTGCCGAGTGGGTGATCCAGTCGGGCGGAGCCGGCGGGGCTATGGGCGGTATCAACAAGGCCGGGGCATTCGCCACGGGTGTCGCTGGCGGTATCGCCGGCAACATGATCGGCCGCACGTTCGGGCGTCGCGGCGGTGGCGGTTCCTCCTCCGGTAACGGCGGCGTTGGCGGCCCGGCTTCGGGCAGTGCCCCCAACGGGCGCAACCTGGCAACACAAGGTAACAATAATCATTCATAACAATTTGGACAATGGAATTCAAGTCATTAAAAAACATCGAAACAAGTTTCAGGCAGATTCGGCTTTTCGGTATCGTGTTCCTCTGCCTGTGCGCGCTGGTATCCGTGTTCAGCGTGGTCGCGAGCTTCCGTTTCGCCGAAAAGCAGCGCGAGAAGATCTACGTCCTGGACGGGGGCAAGTCGCTGATGCTGGCGCTCTCGCAGGATTTGAGCCAGAACCGCCCCGTGGAGGCGCGCGAACATATCCGGCGTTTTCACGAGTTGTTCTTCACCCTCTCGCCCGACCGTGCGGCCATCGAGAGCAACATCAACCGCGCGCTGTTCCTGGTCGATAAGAGCGCCTTCGCCTATTACCAGGACATGCAGGAGAAAGGTTACTACAACCGTGTGGTGTCGGGGAACATCAGCCAGCGTATCGAGGTGGACTCCGTGGTGTGCGACTTCAACGCCTATCCCTACCGGGCCATGACCTATGCCCGGCAAATGATTGTCCGCGAGAGCAACATCACCGAGCGTTCGCTGGTCACGCGCTGCGAGCTGATCAACTCGGGGCGTTCGGACAATAACCCGCAGGGTTTCATCATGGAGAAATTCGAGATTCTGGAGAACCGCGATTTACGTACATTAAAAAGATAAGGTTATGGCAAAGAAGAGAATAAAGGCTTTCGGGGAGTGGGTCGAAGACCACCTGCGCCGCGCTTGCGGGGCGCTCTCGCCCGATAAGCGGATTATCGTGATCCTCACGCTGCTCTTGTTCTTTTCCGTCTTGTCGCTCTACTTTACCGTGTCTTCCATCTACCGCTTCGGCAAGGGAGCCGGGGAACGGATGCAGATACGGCATATCGAGCGGCTGGAACTGGAATTAAGACAACGGCAGGAGGCCGACAGTGTAAAACATCTAAAAGATTTCAATTATGACGACGAACGAAAAACAGAATAAACAGCCGGAGGCGGGGAAAAAGGAACTCACGCCCCGGCAGATACAGATGCGGAAGAAGATGGTGGTCTTCCCGCTCTTTTTCCTGGCCTTTGCCGGGTGCATGTGGCTGATCTTCTCCCCCGGCGAAAAAGAACGGGAGGAGCCTTCGGCGGGTTTCAACACGGAGCTGCCGACCCCGGAATCGGAGGGTATCCTCTCGGACAAGCGTGATGCCTACGTGCAGGAGGAGATGCGGCGCAGGGAGCGGGAAAAGATGCGCTCCTTGCAGGATTTCGCGTTCGGGATGGAGGACGAGGAGGAAGAGCCCGTCATGCCCGCTGCCGTGCCGGATAAGTCTTCCGGCCCTGCCGGCGGTTCGTCGGGAGCTTTCCGGACTTCCCGTGCCGCCTATGCCGACATCAACCGCCAGTTAGGCAGTTTCTACGAGGACACCGCCGGTGAAACGGGGGAAGAGCGCGAGATGCAGGCCCGCATCGAGGAACTGGAACGCCGCCTGGAAGAACAGCAGGCGCAGAAAACGGCCCAGGAGGAGCAGGTGGCGCTGCTGGAGAAGTCCTACGAGATCGCCGCCCGCTACATGAATGGCGGTCAAGCCCCTGAAGCCCCGCGTCAGAAAGCCTCCGTTTCCGGCAAGGCTTCCGTGCAGCCCGTGCGCCAGGTGCGCCGTAACATCGTGTCGCTGCTCGCCGCCCCGCTGCCCGATTCGGTCTTCGCCCGTGAGTTCGTCAAGCCCCGGAACTGGGGTTTCAACACGGTGGGGAGCGACCTTCGCGAGCCCGAGCGCAACAGTATCCGTGCCGCCGTGCAGCAAACCGTGACGCTCACCGATGGCGGGGAGGTTACTTTCCGGCTGCTGGAACCGATGATGGCGGGAGAGCTGCTCATCCCCTCGGGTACGCCCGTAACGGGGGCGGCGAGGATCAACGGCGAACGGCTGACGGTCAAGGTCAGCGCTGTCCAGCACGGCGGGGCGGTCGTTCCGGTCGATCTGTCGGTCTATGACACGAACGGCAACGAGGGTATTCCCGTGCCGGGGTCGGAAGAACTCAATGCCGTGAAGGAGATCGCCGCCAATATGGGTGCGGGCATGGGCAGCAGTATCACGATCACGGACGATGCCGGTTCGCAACTGCTCTCCGACCTGGGGCGCAGCGCCATCCAGGGCGTGTCGCAATACGTGAGCAAGAAGATGCGCTCGGTCAAGGTCACGCTCAAGGCCGGTTACAGCGTCCTGCTGCTCCCGCCCCTTCAATAAGGGTACAAACGACGTACTTCCGTACACCACTGAAAAAATCCATTTTTATCAACAATCAAAAAATTATCGAGTATGAAAAAGATTCTTCTGGCACTCGCTTTTATCGGGTGCATGTTCGCTGCCCACGCGCAGGAAAAGCCCTCCACGGGCGATTTGTACGACGGTCTTACCCGTCCGCTGACCTTCAACCGGGTTATCCCGCCCTACGCGCTGGAGGTGACGTTCAGCAAGACCGTTCATGTGATTTTCCCCTCGGCCATCCGTTACGTCGATCTGGGGTCTTCGGATCTTCTGGCGGCGAAAGCCGACGGCACGGAAAACGTGCTGCGTGTAAAGGCGGCCCTGCGTGATTTCTCGCGCGAGAGCAACCTTTCGGTCATTACCGAGGACGGGGCCTATTACAGCTTCAATGTCAAGTATGCCGACGAGCCGGTGAAACTGTCGGTCGAGATGGCGGACTTCCTGCATGGCGGGGAGGCGGTAAACCGCCCCAATAATGCGCTGGACATCTATTTGCAGGAGTTGGGATGCGAATCTCCGCTGCTGGTCAAACTGATCATGCAGTCCATTTACAAGAATGACCGCCGCGAGATCAAGCATATCGGTTGCAAGCGTTTCGGGGTACAATACCTCCTCAAAGGTATCTACGTGCATAACGACCTGCTTTATTTCCACCTCCAACAGAAAAACTCCTCCAACGTGCCTTTCAACGTGGACTACCTGACGTTCAAGATTACGGACAAGAAGGTGGCCAAACGCACGGCCATCCAGGAGCAGGTCGTATGGCCCGTGCGGGCGTACAACAACGTGCAGGTCATCGGCGGCAAGCGTACCGAGCGCATGGTCTTCACGCTCCCGAAGTTCACGCTGGCCGACGACAAGCAGCTTGTCGTGGAACTGCACGAGCAGCAGGGCGGGCGACACCAGACTTTCACGGTGGAGAATGCCGACCTGGTGCGCGCACGTGTTATCAACGAGTTAAAGGTAAAGTGATATGAAACGGGCGATATTCATTCTCACGCTGGGGTTATGCCTCCTCCTTTCGGACGGGGCGCACGCCCAGCGTGCCCTGCCCGCCATGCGCGGGCTGGAAATACGGGGAGGCATGACCGACGGCTTCTATACCCGGGACAGCCGCAGCGAAACGGGCTACTGGTTCGGGCTGGCCATGAGCCGCTACGCGAAGAATGCCGACAAGTGGGTGTTCGGCGCGGAGTTCCTGAACCGTTATTACCCCTACAAGTCGGAACGTATCCCTGTGGCGCAGTTCACTGCCGAGGGCGGTTACTATTACAAGTTCCTCGCCGACCCGTCCAGGACTTTTTTCTTCTACCTCGGCGGCTCGGCGCTGGCCGGTTACGAGAGTGTGAACCGGGGCGAAAGGCGGCTCTATGACGGCTCTACGCTCCGCCACCGCGACCGTTTCCTCTATGGCGGGGCCGTCACGCTGGAGGTCGATGCGTACCTGACCGACAGGATTATCCTCTCGCTGACGGGGCGTGAGCGTATCCTATGGGGCACTACAACGGGACATTTCCACGCGCAGTTCGGCCTGGGCGTGAAATTCATAATCCATTAAACTTGCAAGCGACATGAAAAAGATGAAAAAGATATTGGCCCTGGCGGTCTGGATCGCCGCCCTGGGTCTTTTATGCGCATCCTGCGACAACGGGCTGGATATACAGCAGGCGTACACGTTCTCTCTGGAAACGATGCCCGTTCAGAAGCGAATCTCCGTTGGTGAAACCGCTGAAATCCGCTGCACGCTCGTGCGGGAGGGGAGATATGACGGCGCGCGTTACACGATCCGCTATTTCCAGCCCGACGGGCGCGGTGAGTTGAGGATGGACGACGGTACGGTGTTCCTGCCCAACGACCGCTATCCGCTCGACCGTGAGGTGTTCCGCCTCTATTACACATCGCGCAGCGATGACCAGCAGACCATCGACGTCTATGTCGAGGACAACACGGGTCAGGTCGTGAAGACCTCCTTCACGTTCCAGAGCGAGAACGGGACGGAGGAAACGGAACGATAACGGAATATGTCTAACCAAGAGAAGCGCCCGTCACCCGGGCGCTTTCCATAAATACTGAAAACCATGACAGAGCAAGAGAGAATAGATATAGCCTATCTCGATACGGGGGTGTACGAGAACCCGTGGCGCGAGAACCTTTTCGAGACGCTGCCCGAGGATCGGAAAACGGCGGAAGTCTGCCGTTTCGCCATCAAGAAATCGGCTTTCAACATCGAGTTCGTTCCCGAAGCGATGAAAACGCCGGAACTTTGTCTTGCCGCGGCCGGCCACCGGGGCGAAACACTGAAATTCGTCCCTGACCGTCTGAAGACACCGAAAATGTGCCGTGCCGCCGTCGATAGCAACAGCTACGCGCTGTATTACGTTCCGGAGGGGTTGAAGACCCCCGAACTGTGCATGACGGCCGTGAAGCGCAACGGTCTGGTGCTGGAGGCCGTCCCCGGGGAATTGAGGACGCCGCAAATATGCCGTGCGGCGTTGAAAGCGGTGGACAGTGCCGATTACAAGATACTCCCTTACATTCCGTATCCCGATATATGCCTGGAAGGGCTGAAAAAATTCGGGATGTCGTTCGTGGACAAGTTCGAGATTTTCGCCTCCATTGCCCCGGAGGTCATGACCGGGGAACTGGCCCTTCACGGCGTGGGGATGGACGCGTCCTGCCTTTCGCTCGTGCCGGTGGAACTGCGCACGGAGGCAGTCTGCCTGCGTGCCGTCAGCGGGGACGGCATCCTGCTCCATGAAGTGCCGGAGGAATTACGCACGGAACGGGTCTGCGAGGCCGCCGTGTCCTCGAACTACCTGGCACTGGAGTACGTTCCGAAACATCTGAAAACCGACCGTCTGTGCGGGATGGCGCTGGAGCGCGATCCCCTGGCCATCCGCTTTTTCAACCCCGAACAGCTCACGCCGGAGGTCTGCAACCGGGCGTTGGCCCGTACCGACGACCTGCGTGTCCTCCGCTATATCCCCTTCGAGGAGATACACCTGAAAGTGTTGGGGTTCTATTGCACGAATTACGATAAGACCTTCGATTTTTTGGAGAACATGAACCCCTGGTTCCTCACGCCGAGGGTGGCCCGGGAAATTTTCGCCCTGGAGCCGGAGCTGTTCTACAACCTTCCCGACCACGCCAAGAACGAGGAGATGTGCCGCCGGGCCGTCTGGCACGACGGGAGCTACCTGCAATATGTCCCCGAGAAGTGGAAAACGCCGGAGTTGTGCATGGAGGCCATACGGCGCAGTCCCTATGCCATCGCCCACCTGCCCGAGAGCATGAAAAGCCCGGATCTATACATGAGCCTAGTGCGGGAGAACCCGCAAAACCTGAAAGGCGTCCCCCGCGAAGCCCGGACGCCGGAGATGAGCCGGGAGGCTTTCGAGCGTACCTACGGGAAGGACAAAACCGATTTCTCGGTTATCAGCGCGTTGAGCGACCCCGCCCTGGTCTTGCAGGTGTTCCGCGAGCAGGACGACCCGCAGCAGATACACCGGTTGATGAGTGTCCTGCACCTGAACCGCCGGCTTGTAACGGAGGAGGTGGCGTTGGAGGCCGTTCGCAAGGATGCGGGGGTGCTGTACGACATTCCCCAGAGGGCCATCACGCCGCTCGTGGCCGATACGGCCGTGCGGGGCGACCCGAGGATGATCCAGTGGGTTCCGAGGGAGCTTCGCACGGCGGATCTGTGCCTCTATGCCGAGGCCGCCCATCCCGAGTTGCGGGTTTACGTTCCCGACGAAATAGCAAAGGGACGTAATATCTACTCGTTCCACCGTCAGGTGGACGCGAAATTGCGGCAGCCGCTCGAATACGAACAATACAAGACCCTCTACTCGGGCGGCGCGGTGCGTGTGAACAACGTGTGGACGTCGGTTGCGGGTGAGATTGACTGCTGCGAGGTGCGTTACGACCGTAAGACGGAGAAACTCAAACTGCGGATCGTCGAACCGCCCAGGGAGAAGAAGGCGCAGCCGAAGGTCGCGCCCCGCAAACCCGCCCGGGGGCCGAAATTGTAGGACGGCGGGTAGTTCTTTGGCAGGAAGGTTGTTAAAAATCGCACGTGTTGTCGCCGATACCCGAATGAAATCGTTATATTTGCAATCGAATCCTCCGGCGGCGTGCCGCCGGGCGATTTACATACGGAAGGAACACATTATGGTGGGGCATTGAAAACAGCCAAATTTTAATCCGCTCGCAAAATAATGGGTAGTTCTCTTCTTCATCGTCGTGTCTATATGCGTCAAGCGTATGCGATAGCGGCGTGGGGAGAAATTATCTATCGAGTGGATGGGTGCTTGGCTGTACCTCAATGCCGGTATTTAACGTATTCTCACGCCTTTTTCGTATGGTATTTGTCTGAACCTAAAGAAAAGCGATATGGAAACGAAATCGACAAATGAGGTAAAGGGTGATTACGACCGGGTATCGGCGAGTGAATGCCTGGGGTCGCTAATCGAGTTGCACGGGATTGTCATGGAAGACGATCTGTTCGTCATTCCCGATGCGGATGGCACGGCAGTATTATACAATGACGGGAAGATACGTTTTGACGAGATCGCCGACATCGAGGTCGGCTCGGTGTTTGTGGGCATCCTGCTCCGCAACGGCTATCTGTTCTACCTTTCCCGTACCGAACCGCTCAAGACGTGCATATACACGCATGGCGGGTGGGGTTCAATCTCTGAAATTTCTCCCCGTGGCATTGCCGGACATATCGGGCGTGAACTGCACGGGAAGCTGGGCGACCATACGGCGGTCGATTGACGGGAAACAAAAAAATCGGACGGTTGTT
>ERZ1694966.1221-NODE-1221-length-10483-cov-8.237342_pt1 | contig 10483 bp, 8 predicted proteins | sample MGYA00581611_ERZ1694966 | MGnify/ENA primary metagenome ERZ1694966 (study PRJEB42213, sample SAMN07424282) | human gut metagenome | biome: ENVO:00009003; feature: ENVO:2100002; material: ENVO:00002003 | host: Homo sapiens | place: USA | collected 2014 ...
TAATAAGTAAAATAATATTAAATAATATAAAACGGCAAAACTGTCGAAAGGCAGTGACGCAAAGCTATAGGGTCTACTTCGTATAACGAAATGACAGCCAGTTGCTCACAAGCAGAGATATTCTCGACTTGGACAATTTTGATGCCTGCCCGTTATACGGTCGGGTATTTTTTATTTGTCAGACAGATTTCAGGGAGAGGCTAAAGAAAGAGGAAGGTGCGGGTTCATGTTGAGGAATGGTGCAAGGGAAAAAGCTTTAAGCAGAAAAGTAATGCTTTCATTGCTTATGGCAGGTACAATGTCTGTTTGTATATCTGGGGGGGACGTATGGGCTGAGAATACGGTAAAGCTGACTAGTGATACTGTTTATAATGTTATTGGTGAAATACCAGCGTCGATAGAGATGAACGGGCATAATATTATAAGCAATGTTATGTTAAATGCTGATAATGCCGGGCTGAGTATTATTGGTACAGACATGGAAAATTTAACTATAAATGGCGAAGGACTTCAATTTGCTGTCGCTGCACAAAGTAGTAGCAATGCCAAGGTATTGATTTCAAATGTGAAAAAAGTTGATATTACAGGCAATGTAATAAATGACAGTTTACTTCATAGTAATATTAATGGTGCCATTATATTTGATAAAGTGGGGCTTTTTAATATTACAACAGAAAAAAGTATTGGTTTACATGCTCAAGGAGGACTTATTTATATTGATGCTGATGCAGTTTCAATAAAGTCAAAAGATGAAAATGCTATTTGGGCACAGTTAAGTAATTGTAGTGGAGATTATCCCAGTGATGTCAAAATTAAATCTTCTGGTGATATAACATTGCAGTCGACATCTTCTACGGCAGTAGGTGCTGCTAATATGGATAGTAATGTTACTGATAACAAAGTGACAGTGGATTTGCAGGGGAAAAATATTTATGTGATTTCTGAAAAATCTACAGGATTACTGTCTAACGATTTTCAAACAGGAAAAACAAGCATTATTCTCAACGCTGACGATGTAGTTAATATTAAAGCTGGAAAAAATGGAATTTATGCTGCTAATGGCAGAGATAAAGGCGATGCTTTTGTCAGCGTTGATGCAGGCAAAGAAATTAATATTACAGGGGTCCAAAATGCTATCTATGCTGGTTCTAACGCTTTGGTGAAAATCAGTGACAGGGGTATGGCGAAAGTCAGCCTTACTGGTAATGTCGTTGCTGAAAATGGCGGACAGATAATTGTCAAAAATGCTGATCAGATTGGTGCTTTAAAAGTTGACGGCGGTATATATAATGGCAACAATATTAGTATAAAGTATTCTGCGCCTACTCTTGACGACCGTACGGCCGTTTATGTTGCCAATAACGGTTCGGCAGTATTCGATGGTGATAAAACGGAAATAATTATCAATTCACAGTCTGAAAATGATCCACGTGGTGTTTGGGTTACCAGTGGTGGTAAAGTAGAATTCAACGCTAAAGAAACTGTAATAGATGTTACTGGTGTAGGCGGTTCTTCAAAATGGGGATTTGGGTTATTGCTTAATGGTACTGTAGGAGGATCAGCTGTTTTCAATGGGCAAAATGTCGCGATTAAAAACTATCAGGATCACTATACATCTCAAACGGTAACGGCTAAAGCTGGTTCGGAGATTACTTTTAATAATACTGGCAATGTGCTTATTAGTGCTAAAAGTCCTTTCGGCGTAACTGCTGTTGATAATCAGGGTAATATTACTTTTAATAATAGCGGTAATATTGATATTGTTGGCACAATAGTTCCTGGTAATAAGTCTGCTCAGACTAATGTAGTGGGTATTCAGTCGGGGAGCAGCGGGGCAGAGACAGTAGTTACTGATAAAGTAAAGGATTTTAATATTACTTTGTCGGGAGCTGGTGTGGATAATGATGGTACAAGTTATTCTACCGGAACTTATGGCATCATTCTTGATAAAGATGTTAAGGCTCTTATCAATTCTGCAACCCTTAATATAAAAATGAATATTGCTGATAATGTTGAAGATATATCGCCTGGAGATCATACGACTGAGGAAGCCTATGGTATAGATCCGGATGGTGGGTATATTACAGTAGGTACAGGTACTGTTACTAACATTACTATACAGGAAGGGTTAGGCACTGCGTATGCAGTAAATGCGGCTTCAGCTACTTCTGTTGTAGAGTTATTAGGTGATACGACTATCGTTGCTGCTGGTAAAACTGCTTCTTACGCACTGAATGCCGAAGCTGATGGACAAATCACCGTTGGCAGTACCGGTAAAACCGTTCACTTGACGGGGGACATTGTTGCTAAAAATGATGGTGTGATTAATATTGCTGGTAAAACTAATACAATTAACGGTATAGTCAAAGCGGTTGACGGTGGCACTGTTAATCTGAGTGGCGCTAGTGACGCTGTTTATAATAATATCAACATCAACAGCTTCGTTACCCAAGGGACTGGCAGTAATGGTAGCGTCAAATTGAATGGTGGTACGATGGATTTCGGTACGCTAAATAATCAAAATTTAGCCAGTAATTCTTTTGTGGTGAATGGTGGCTCCTTAAAAGCGGCATCCAAAGACATTTTTACCAGTGGCTTAACAGCGGCAGGTACTGCTATTGATAGTGGTGATGTATTGTCTGTAGTGAATAATGCCGTTAAATTTGAAAGTGGTAAACTGATCCTGAGCGATGAGAAATATAATTTGGCTTGGTTAAAGACAGCTAAAGCGGCACTCAATAACGCTGATAGCGGCACAATGGGACTAGTTGTTACCGGGACTTTAGTCACTACTGACGGAAAAATTCAAACAGAAGCAAGTGCCAGTGATTTGGCTGATACCGGTGCGGTACATGCAGGTGTGACAGGTAAAGTAGATACTAATGATGTAACAATCGGCAGTAGCGGTCTTGAAAATCTGGGCGTTAAAGATTTGGCTCTTGGCGGTTCAGCTGCAGATGCAAGCAAAGTAACTGTAGGTGATGGTAAAGAATTGACTTTGGTTGGCAGCGGCAGCGAAAATGATGCCTTGGTAAAAACATCTGGTGGTACGGCGAAAACTAATGTTGCCGTTGCAGTTGGCGACGGCACTAATGCAGGCACTTTAAATCTTGGAGTCGCGGGAACGGCCTGCGGCGGCAATCTTAATGCGGCAGTTGCCATTGCCAATGATGACAGTAAAGTAAATGTCGATGCCGGAACTTTTAAGGTTAATGAAATCAGCGCTGATAAAGGCACGATCAATGTAAACGAAGGTGCGGAACTCAAGACCGATAGTTTGACTGTTGGCTCAGCAGAAAGTACGGTTAAGTTAAGCGGTACAGGCGCTTTAGAGGCCAAGAGTATGACTGTTAATACAGGAACGATAGAAGTTACAGGTACGGCTAAAGCAGGGACTCTTACGGTAAATGACAGCAATGCAATAATTAGTGTCGGTACTGGTAACAGCGCGGGCAGTTTAGTTGCCGGTAATGCTGATCTCAACGGCGCGGCTGTAGTTTTAGACCCTGTATGGCAGGGTAATGATACGATTGGGAATGCTTCTAAGGCGGCATTAGCTTTTACAAATAATAATGTCAATGGATTGATGACAGTAGGGCGCAATTCGGTTTTGAGCCTGGGAACGGACGATACAGGTAAAGCCGAGCAGGCTTTTGCAGAATCTGAATTGACCTGGGGGAAAACTGGTGTGAGTGCGGCGTTATACATTGACCAGGCCCAGAAACTGCAAGGTCAGGGCGGCATATTGCTTGACGGCACTAAGACCGCCGCATCAGCGGAAGCTAATAAAGCAAGTTTTGCCGACGGCTCGCTGCTGATCGTTAACGGTTCTGGTATAGGAACAAGTGGAACTGCAGCGTTGACAGGTGGATCAGGTTCCACGCTTACAGTCAATCAGGGAGCCAAGCTGTACCTGACCAGTACTAATGCCGGAACTTATACGATCACCAAAGGTTTTGCCAATACTACGATTGATGGCTGGTCCTGGTCAGCAGATGCTGCAGCTGTTGACGTCAGTGTAAATAAGCTTTCTGAAATCGAGAAAATCGAGAAAAATACTGCTGACGGTGATTTTACAGTAACTGTCAGACAGACGGACGTCCAAAAGAAATATGATGGCATCGCATTGCCGAACATTTTGCAGGCTATGGATCAAAGCAGGACAGAATATGCCGGGATCAAATATCTAACTGATTTGGCTAATGACAATAAGCTTGATAAAGAGGGTTTTATCGCTGCAGTCAACTCCTTCGCCCAGGGAGCGGAAAACAGCGGCGCTACCCGCACGGGTGCTTTAGCAGCCCTGGATCTGGGGACGGCGGTGCAGGAACATCTGTCCTTAGCCAAGGCGGCTGCAGAACAGAGCGGCGGTTTCGGCAAAGCTGCTGTTGATACTGCTGACAACGGCGGCATCTGGGCACAATATATCAACAACAAGGATAAAGTCGATAACATGGGCGGCGTCAGCTATGACGGACAATACAACGGTGTTATCATAGGCGGCGACTTTGCAGACCGTGGCAAATACAGCAGCGGCATAGCTTTCAGTTACGGCAGCGGTGACAGCACCGGCAGCGCCTCTAAAAATGAATTTGACTTCTGGGGCCTCAGTTACTATGGCGGTATCCAAAACGGCGATACCAATCTGATTTTCGATGTCGGTTACAGCAAAACCAGTAGCGACGTCAAAGGCTTAATCAAGGCCGAACCTGACACGCAGGTCATCAGTATGGGCATCAAAGGTGAAAAAGTTATCAGCAATGGACATGGAACGAGCTATGTACCGTATGCGGGCCTGCGTTATCTGAACGTGGACGGCGGCAGTTATAACGGGACTATTGGCGGCGAAGTGGCTGCTCATTACAGCACTGATAAAGCAGATCTGTAGCTGCTGCCGGTAGGCATCAGCATCAGCCATGAAAGCGTTACTGCCGGCGGCTGGAAGGTGCGTCCGACAGCCGATATCGCTTATGTTTGGATTTTGGGTGATAAAAATACTGCGATGGATATTACCGTTCCGGGTGTAAATGCAACCGACAGACTTGGCTATGATATCATGGACAGCGGGTTCTTTGTCGGCAAACTGGGCCTGGAGGCTGAAAAAGGTGAGTGGACTTATGGCTTAGGCTATGCCTGCCAGAAAGGCAGTCATGCTCAGAACAGCAAATTTATGCTCAATGTAACTTACAGTTTCTAAAAAACAACTTTTTCAAAATCTCTTTTTCCTGTTCACCCTTTTGTGTACCTGTGTGGAAAGCCTGCCTTTTATCGGCAGGCTTTCTGCTTTTGATGCGGACGTTTATTTGTAAATGTCGGGTCATATTTTATATTCGCATGATTTATGGTAAAATAAAGATACAATCCAATGGCTTGAGCGTACGGTTTCTTGCATGCTGAGAACCGTTTTTTTATTTGGAGCTTGCCTGTTATGTTTTGAAAGAAGGAAAAGTAAATTGGGATCAGTCCATAATCAACATTTTAAGCCGCGGCTGGCGATGTTTGCCGTGGGGATATTTTTAATGACTTTTGGTATCGCTCTGTCCTGTAAGGCCGACTTAGGCACATCGCCGATTTCCAGTGTACCGTGGGTTATGAGTATGTTTTTACCTTTTAGTTTGGGTGATATTACGATCATGATGAACATTGTTATGATCCTGGCGCAGCCGCTTATTCTGAGGGCGCTTTATGTAAGGGAGCTGGTGGGCCAGCTGCTGACGACGCTGGCTTTTGGCTGCAGCATTGATTTTTCGATGGGTCTGTTGGACTGGTTTATACCGGGCAGTGCACTGGAACAATGGCTTGCTTGCCTTTTAAGCATTGTTGTCTTGGCTTTGGGTGTTTTTCTGGAGGTGCGCGCTAAAATCTTTTTAGTTGCGGGCGAAGGTGTGGTCAGTGTACTGGCGTTTGTTACTCAAAAAAAGTTCAGCCTGATCAAAAATTGTTTCGATATATCGCTGGTCACTTTGGCGATTATTATTTCCTGGGTGGAATTCGGTACATTACAAGGAGTTGGAGCCGGTACAGTAGTGGCCGCAGTTTTAGTAGGGCGGTTTGTACATTTGTATGAAAGCAGGCTGAGCTTTTTCGATCGCTGGAAAGTAGAAGCTTAAGTGGCTGCAGCTTGATTTTCCTGTAAAATATTTTAAATTTTTTGGTTTCAAAATATTTGTCTTATCTGTAAAAAATATTTTAAGTGCTTGCCAAAAAAGCAGGAACGTAGTACAATGTGGTTAGCGAAAGCTAATCTAAGCGAATTTAAATTTATGGTGCAATAAAGCGTCTGCGGCAGAAGCCGTAATGGCGCAGCGTGAACGAAAGCAGGTGTAAAAATGGCTGATTATATTATTGGCGGTATTTTAGTGGCTCTGGCAATTTTGGCACTGCGCAGCGTCTTCAAAAAAACATCTTCCGGCGGTTGTGCCGGCTGCAGCGGCTGTAATGGCTGCGGACCCAGCTGTCACGGACAGGATCAGGAAACTGCCTCCAAATAAGCGGTGGAATGGCAGACGTCTGCGGCGTCGAAGCCTTGCAGATTATTGACAAATCATTTTAAAAAGCATATAATTTGACCATAAGGTCATTGGATTTTGTATCAGCCGCAGGCGCACGCAAACGTACGTGTCCTGCGTTTTTTTGTGAAGGTGGGTTTAGTTTTATGTATCATATCGACCGGGGCGCGTGGGCCGAGATCAATCTTGATGCCGTGGCGCATAACGTGCAGATCGCCAAAAGCAATCTTGATCCCCATACTAAGCTGTGTGCCGTTGTCAAGGCTGATGCTTACGGACATGGCGCGGTAGCGGTAGCCCGCGAAGCCGAAAAGAACGGCGCTGATTTTCTGGCCGTAGCGCTGCTGCAGGAAGGTCTTGAGCTGCGTGAAGCAGGTATCAGGCTGCCTATTTTAGTGCTGGGTTCGCTGCAGCCGGGAGCTGCCAATGTTGTAGTGCAGTTTGATATCAGTCACGCCGTTTTTGACGAAGAACGTTTATATGCCCTTAACGAAGCGGCTGTTAAATTGAATAAAAAAGCCAGGATCCATATCGCTATTGATACCGGTATGCATCGGATCGGCGTACATGTTCGCGATGCGGGTGAATTTGCGGCTAAGGCCGCGGCGCTGCCTGGCATTGAGATCGAAGGAGTGTTCTCGCATTTTGCAACGGCAGATGCTGATGACAAAGCCTATGCCGCGCATCAGTTTGAACGCTTCCAGGAAGCGCTGGAGCTGATCAGGGAGAAGGGTATCAGGGTACCGCTGGCACATATCGCCAACAGTGCCGCTTTGACAGAACTGCGTGAATATCAGATGGATATGGTGCGTCAGGGTATTACTTTGTATGGTTTGCATCCTGCGCATATGAGCGATTGTTATAAAGATTTTGAGCCTGTCATGACGGTCAAATCGACGGTAAGCTTTGTCAAAAGCCTGCCTGCCGGTGCGACTATCGGTTATGGGCGTACTTATACATTGAGCCGTCCCAGTGTTATTGCCACGGTGCCGGTCGGTTATGCCGACGGCGTCAACAGACGTCTTTCCAACGTGGGCTATATGCTGGTTGGCGGCGGCAGGGCTCCTATCGTGGGCCGCGTGTGTATGGATCAGGTGATGCTTGATGTTACCGACCTGCCTCCGGTCAAAGTGGGCGACGAAGTCACCGTTTTCGGCGGCAAAGATTTGCCGATGGAACTGGTTGCACAGTGGGCAGGTACTATCTGCTACGAGCTGGTCTGCAGCGTCAGTCCGCGGATGCCGCGCCGTTATGTGCGCAACGAAAAGTGAGTCTGCTTTAAAAACGCTTTCCCTTATTTATGGCTGCTTTTGGCTTCGGCCGGGCAGCCGCTTTTTTATTTGCAAAGGCTGTAAAAGCAGGAGGGCGTTATTTTTATTTAGGCCGCTGCGGCGGCAATATGCTACAATAATAATATAAGAATCAGTAAGGAGTGTGACTTGACTATGAACGAACAGGAATGGCAGGCGTGTGTGAACCATGTGGCCGGCGGTGAATATCCGGTCCCCCGCGGTATGATCAGCAACTATAACGACTGGCGCTGCCGCTCGACGGTGGGGCGCGCTTTATATTGGATGGATGAGGTAGAAGCCGCGATGCATGTCCTGGCAACGATACTTGATGTGGAGCCTGATATGGAGGATGCACCGGAAATGGGCCTCAGCGAAGCTGAACATAAAGTGCTGTGCCTGCGGGATATAGCTGAAATCGTTTGGAAGTTGGCCCGTAATGAGGATGCTGCTTTGAATTATCTGGATCAGGCCTATGCATTGAGCCGGGCCTATAAACATCCCTTCCGCAGCGCTTCCCGCGGCGATATGTTTTATCGCCGGCTGGCGATCCTGCGTGAGGTAGGCAAAGAAGAGCAGGCTGTACAGGAAGCGGAAAAGATGCTGGAGCTGGAAGCTGGAAACGACGGTATCAATCCTTACCGTTATTTTGCCTATAAATTTTTAGCTGAGCATGAACATAATAATGGTGATGACGAAAAAGCGGCACAGCTGTTTGCGGAGGCTTTCAGGTATTATCCGGTCAGTGAAGCCGGTGAGCGTGATCTGGCCAAAGCGGCAACGGCTGAAACAGCTGCCGACCGTTATAAGGCTTATGTATTTTGCAGCACGATTCAATACAAGCCCTGGGAAGAATTACCGCCTGCCATCATCAGGCGCGATCTGTGACGGAGGTTGCAGTATGAAAAAAGTAGTGTTATTAAGCGGCGGTATCGACAGCACCACCTGTCTGGCGCAGGCTGTGCAGGTCTGCGGTGCGGAAAATGTCACGGCGCTGTGTGTTTTTTACGGGCAGAAGCACAGCAGGGAAATGGCAGCAGCCCGTAAGGTTGCGGCTTATTATGGTGTACGTTTACTGGAGCAGGATATTGCCGGTATCATGTCCTATAGTAATTGCTCACTGCTGGCAGCCAGCAGTGAAGCCATCGAACATAAAAGCTACGCGCAGCAGCTGGCTGAGCATGGCGAAGGTACGGTAGCGACTTATGTACCGTTTCGCAATGGCCTTTTGATCAGCGCTGCTGCCGCTATTGCCATTTCATTGGGAGCTGATGCGATCTGTTATGGCGCTCATGCTGACGATGCGGCTGGACGGGCTTATCCGGATTGTACGCCGGAGTTTTATGCGGCTATGGATACTGCTATTTATGAAGGCAGCGGTAAATTGTGTCATCTGGAAGCACCGCTGCTGAATAAAAATAAAGCGCAGATAGTGGAGCTGGGACTGAATTTGGGTGCTCCTTATCAATATACCTGGTCGTGCTATGAAGGCGGCGACAGGCCGTGCGGCGAATGCGGCACCTGCATCGACAGGGCCAATGCCTTTAAGGCCAACGGCGTGGACGACCCTGCTTTATAAGTAAAAACACACCCTTTTTAAAGGGTGTGTTTTTATTTTACAGTACTTTTTCATAACAGTAAAACTGGTGCTCCATTTTACGGAACTGGATTTCACCGCAGAAATGATAGCCGTGCTTTAGAAATAGCTGCTGAGCTTTTTCGTTCAGGGCGTAGGTATCTGTTTTTAAATAACGCAGTCCCAGGCTGAGAGCGAGCGTTTCAGCCTGCTGCAGCAATTCAGAGCCGGTACCGCGGCCGCGCAGGGCCGGGTCAACTGCCATGCGATGCAGGACCAGGGCTTTTTCCGCCAAAGTCCAGCCGGCATCAGCATAAACAGCTGGTTCGGTCTGATTGATGCAGATCAGGCCGCAGATCTGTCCTTCAGCTTCTGATACAAAAAGATCGCCTTGGGTGATGTCTGCGGCAAAATCCTGTTCAGTTGGATAAACCTCGTCCCACTGGTAGTTGCCGTAAGCGTGCATTTCCCTGACCGTAGCCTGCACGATAGCCATGATCCGTGTTAAATCCTGCATAGTTGCCAAACGCAGCATCATTGCACCTCGATTCTTTGTTTTTGACCCTTTGTTTTTTGCCAGTGTGTTTCCAGATTGGCACACATTTTTTTGAACAGCCTGTTCAGTTCTTTGCGTTCTGACGCTTTAAAATTTTGCAGACACAACTGCAGGCAGGTGTTTTCTTCAGTGATGATTTGATCGTAGAGCAGGAGAGCTTTTTCTGTTGGGAAAAGCTGCCAGTGCCGCTGGTCTTCGCTGCTGCGCTGCCTGTTTATATAACCGGCAGCGGTCAATTTTTGGACAGCTTTGGCAGTCGTAGATTTATCGACTTTTAATAAGAGCGATAAATCGTTTTGATTGATACCCGTATTTTCGCAGATCCGGGTCAGAAAAATAAACTGTCCCCGCTGCAGCGCCAGTTCCTTAAAATGCAGATCGTGAAGATAGTGGATCGTGCGCGCCAGCGTGCCGATGTCACGCAGCAGGTCATTATGCAGTTTTGTCATAATATTCACCGCCATATTAGTTGAACTTTCAACTAATATTATGACGTAAAAGGTTGAAAAATGCAAGCTAACTATCTGTCTCTTATACACATCTCCGAGCCCAC
>ERZ1694966.1227-NODE-1227-length-10458-cov-3.971739_pt1 | contig 10458 bp, 13 predicted proteins | sample MGYA00581611_ERZ1694966 | MGnify/ENA primary metagenome ERZ1694966 (study PRJEB42213, sample SAMN07424282) | human gut metagenome | biome: ENVO:00009003; feature: ENVO:2100002; material: ENVO:00002003 | host: Homo sapiens | place: USA | collected 2014 ...
CACTTCTCGAAGTTTTCGTTGTCTATATACATTTTGCTTCAATTTTAAGTTCAACATTATTGTTTTCAATCGATTGATGAAGCAAAGTTCTGCAAAACAAGGTTGCAGAAAAAGAGGAGTAGTTACCTACTCCCCGAAAAATGGTTTATAAACTACTATAAATAAACAACTTGCAAAATCATCTTTTCTAATCTTTATTTGTTCTTGCGTTTACGGTCTTCTCTGGCAATAGCATTTCGCAAAGCGTCCAATGTTTTAGTAAGATTGTATGGTTTACGAGTAAACACTTCACCGATCTTATCGTAGATACTACCAAATTTCAAATTGAAAAGCTGCTCAAAGCCACGAGCTAAACAAGCCTCTGAAACAGGTTTTCCATTCTTTCCGATAATCTCTCCTTGAAGAAACAAACCAAGTACAATTTCAGCAATACCAATAATTCCCAAGTCTTTTGACTTAGGAATTACATACAGGTCTGATTTGAACTCTGTAGACACAGGATAATTAAACTGTTCGGGATGGGTAATTTTTAGGTTGAGTAACTCTAATTCTGCATCAATCAGGGATAATGCTTTATGAATGTATAGATTTTTAGGCGCATTTTTCCCCCTGCCCATCCTGATACAACCCCTTTAAAGGGGCTATCTCAATATGGGTGAGATTCAGCATTCGGAAGATATGAGTGTAATCTTCCGAATGGCTAATTGTTACTATTTGCTTCACAAAATCTTCATAAGCATCTTGCATTTCTGTGTTAATAACTTCTTGTGAGGTGTCAGCCAGTAAGATGAAAAACCTCGTTCTCAATAAATCATTCATAGGCATAAAATTTAATTGTGAATAAATTATATATATCAAAGCACTAGCTTTGTATGCTGAATGATTTTTTGTTTTGTTTGTAGTTCCTCTGCTAATCAGAATGATTCAAGGGGTATTCAGCCTTATTGGTCGCAATTCCAGAAATGGTGAACTTCAAATTCCTGCTTCTTACAAATATAATCCACTGGCATGAGTTCTAAAATAGCGAAATGTAGCTATATAGGAGAACTGAAACTTGCATCAATCCTTGTCAATCGTTTCTTTATATAGTTCATAATCTATCTTTCTTCATGGCAAGTAATTCATCTAGTTTACCCTCTGCAATATATGGCAAACACTGATGTATCTTATCGGTAGACCAATCCCACCATTTCTGTATTAGCAGTTGTTCGATTACCTCTGCATCGAAGCGTTTTCGTATTTCTTTGGCAGGAGTTCCACCCACAATCGTATAAGGCGGAACATCTTTGGTCACTACGGCACGTGCGGCAATAATAGCACCGTCACCGATATGAACCCCTGCCATAATCACAGCTTCGTAGCCGATCCATACGTCATTGCCGATCACAATATCACCTTTGTTGTCCCATGCAATAGTAATATTCGACTTTTCCAATTCCCATTCTTCATAGAATAGAGGGAAGGTATAGGTAGACAGAGATTTCAATGTGTGATTGGCGCAATTAAACAGAAACTTCGTGCCACAGGCAATAGAACAGAATTTGCCAATGATTAACTTCTCCCGATGGATGGGGTAATGATAAAGTACATTGTTCTTCTCAAATAGCAAGGGATCGGCTACAAAATCATTGTAAATAGTATAATCGCCTACCTCAATTTGTGGATCTTTAATCACGGCATTCAGATAGACTGTTTGCTTATCTCCGGTACGCGGATATATTTTTGTCATCATAACTTGATTCGATTTTAATAGTGTTTACTTTTCAGATAAATAATAGATTGCAGTGCTAGCAGGATCACAAATAGATATTCTGCCGTCAAGTAGAGGGGTAAAGATGCATCCATACAGAAGCTCAACCAATAGAGATATACTAAATACACACAGGTAGTTGTCACCTGAAACAGAAAGGTGATTTTGGTTTTCCCCGTTCCTCCGACCGCGTTAAGATATACATAGCCGGGTAGTGCAAAGGTGTAATTCAATAGCATCACCACGAAAGGAGTAAATGCTAATTCCACCAATAGTTCGCTATCGGTGTAGAAGTCCACAATCCAACGATTACAGAGCAACGCAATTCCTACCAATGGGAAGCCAATAGCATAGCCTAATTTCAGAACCTTGTGACAGATCGGGAAAAGCTCGTTTCTCGATCCGGCTCCAATAGCATTACTCACCAATGAACCTGTAGTGACAGCAAAGGAATTGGCAATTACGAAAAATATTGCTGATACGCTTCGGGTGATATTGGAAATAGCCAACTCTGTTTTTCCTAAATGCTCGATTGCCACGAAAAATAGAAACCAAGGGGCTACACTGATAAAAGCATGGAGCATACTCCACACAGACAGATTCAGGACTTTGATAAGTAACCGTCCATCATAAAGGGGCTTCAATCCGTATTTGTCTTTGTCAATCTTCGCTTTTGTGTAGATACAAAGCACAATCAAAGAACCCATTTCCGCTAAAGATGAAGCGATGGCTGCTCCCGAAATACCTAATTCCAGTTTGAAAATTAAGAAGTAATTCAGTGGGATATTAATCATTATCGCAGTAACAGCCGACCACGACAAGGCTTTTGTGTGCGTTATTCCAACGAATAAAGAACGGATAGCCAGAAAAGGAAATGAGAACAACAGCCCGAAGCTACGCCAGTCCAAATAGAGGACTACTGCCTGATAAATTTCCGGTGAAGAAATTAGCTGTTTCAATAGATACGGAGAAACGGCATGAATCAGCAGGCAAAGTAAGACGGCTAATCCCGATAAAAAGAATAGCCCTTGAAAGAAAGTCTTTCCGGTTGCCTTATAATTCTGTTCTCCGTTTCTTCGGGCAATCATTACTTGCAATCCGATGCTGAACCCAAAGCCCAACATATAGACTGCCAGATAATAAATTCCGGCAATAGCGGATGCTCCCAATTCCACCTCGCCTACGTGACCTAAAAAGACAGCATCCGTTATATTGATTAACTGCTCCATTAAAATGCTCATCATTACCGGAAAGTTGATGAGCCAGATTTGTTTATATGTATAATTCATTGCTCAACTGCAAAATAGCACGATACGAGCAGACTGCATAATATAGTCTGCCAGCTCGTAAATTCATAAATAAAAGGATATAAAATCTCTGTGGCAAATAAATCGTTATTTGTCAAATAGCTGAATAGCTTTCTTGAAGGGGGCTATTCGCAGGAGCGTAGCTATATACAGAGTTTCATAAGAAGTGAATACTATTTGTTAGTTGATATAACGCAAATGTATGAAAAATTAATAAATTCAATCTATCAATTCATGGATTTCTTTTATATGCAGGTGCAAATGTCCCAAATATCCCTCTATCATTTCTCTTAATGTAACTTTTGTTCCTGTAAAGTCGCACCAGTAACTATCCAGCTTGTTCTTATCTACCGAGTTAATCATCTGAATGATGTGCAAATTATAGAACTTCCATAACTGGATTAAGTTAGCCCAGTCTGCATTCTGATAATCTTGCAAAGCTATCCACAAGTCATTATCCTGTGTATAATCAGGGAAGAAAAGCAGGTCTTTGCTATATTGTAACCGAACCATGCGTTGATGATTGTTGGATGCCGAATCAATCAAGTGACCAAGAATCTGCTTGATGGTGCGATTCTGCGTATTTCGCCTTTGAGTGATAACCTCTACAGGCAAACTACTTAACAACTTCTCTTCTGTTTCAATAACCTGTGCAATGCCAGTGATTATGTGAGTAAAACTATTTTCTTGCATAACTTTCTAATTTTAAATACTCCTGCAAAAGTAGGTTCTTTGCCTATCATCCACTTGTAAAAAACTGACTTTATAACAAATGACTACGCACGACTATGCGATTTAATAACATTCAGCCTGCAATCTTCGGAAAAGAATGTAGAATACGGAAAACGGGAAGATAGATATTGAGTAGGCGAACAGCCTGTAAACTCTTTAAAGTCTTTCACCAAATGCGAAGGATCGTAAAAGCCACACGAATAAGCCAAGTCTACGAACTCCATCTTCGGATGATTCTGCAACAGATACAGTGCCCGCTGAAAGCGAACTACCCGATAATATTCTTTAGGGCTCATTCCTACATAGTTGGTAAATACTCGCTTGAATTGCCTATATCCCAAACAAGCACTTTCAGCAAGGGTATTCACATCTATTTGCGGTTGATTGATTATATGGCAGATAGCATGATGCGTTCTTTGGTAGTTACAATTTGCATCGACTAACCGTTGCATGAAAAAGCTTTCAATCAACCGGATGCAGGTTTCAACGGCTGGTTCGGCAGAAATATTTCGTTTCAGGTGATTCAGTTCAATATCTTCCAAATCTTCTACATCTATATAATGGTTATAAAGTTCACTCATAGAGCATCGCACAAATGGATTCAGCCCCAGAGGATGAAATATAACGGCAATCATATCAATGTTGCCCTCTGAAATCAAACTCCCATAAGTTGAGAACTGTCCACGGATAAAATTCTTTGGCTGTAAACCTTTTGATTGGATATTCAGATTCTCACCCCGATGGAAAACAAGATGTACGCACCCCGATGGAATAGTCTGTACCATTACTGGCTCTACCTTATCGGTCTTTAGTACCCAATAGTATTTAATGTATTGGGAAAGTACAGGTGACGGATATAGAACTTTGCTTTCTCTCATCGTTATTTCGTTCATCTGCTATGCGCATGGCGGTAAATATAGAGGTTAATCCCCGCATGACAATAGAGTAAGCCGAAAATTTAGATGAATGGCGTGTGTTTTGTTCCGCTATATGTCAGTGTTAAACGGTGCATCGCCCTCGTTACCGCCACATATAGCATACTCCGGTCTATTTCCGAATGATAATTCCTATCATCCACCTGTGGGATAATCACCTCATCGAATTCCAAACCCTTTGCCATGTGTGCAGAGGTGATAACGATACCTTGTACAAAAGCCGAACTTTGGTTCGATAAGAAATGAATATCGGGAATTTGTAATTTATCTGCCATCTCATGGGCTTGCGATTCGGTTTTGCAGACAATCCCCAGTGATTTATAGGCGGATGCCTGATAGGTGGCAATTAATTCTTTAATAGCAGATCGTTCTTCTTTCTCATTATTATATTGTAGTACTCGTGGTTTCTCTCCGTGCCGTGCGACTGGTTCAAGATCGGTATTTGTCCGTATTTTCTGTGCAAAATCTGTGATCTCGCAAGTAGAGCGGTAACTTTTGCACAGCTTCATCACTTCACCCATGACAAGAGCTTTCTGAATCATATCCGCAGTAGACGAGCCATAAGGATTGACCGACTGGCTGGCATCGCCCAACACCGTTTTCCGACAAGGGAATAGCTTTTGTATTACCTTATACTGGATTGGAGAATAATCTTGCATTTCATCTACCAGCAAATGTTTAACATCGTTCTTTGTACCACCATCTAAAGCGATATGCAGATACGCCAATGGTGCTAAGTCGGCATATTCAAGCGTGCGATTCTTCCGCACTTTAAACAGTTCCGGCTTATCCATCCATGCAAAGAAATCTTTATAGACTTGCAGATCATTGTTTCCGGCAAACATTCGCTTTATCTCTTTCTTTAGGAAATTCCGTTCGGCAGTCGTCACGGTAAAAGCATACTGTATTTTCATCATATCGAGAATATAATCCGTCATTGCCTCAAACCGCTGGCGCATGGGGTAGCGGTTGAAACGGTGGAATTGCTCTTCGATAAATTCAGCCGGGACGGTGATGTGTTTGGTTAGTTTCACATCTTCCGCTCTAAAGTAGTGGCTTTCGATGTGCAAAATAAAGCGATCCAGACTGGCGATGAAGTCGAAAGATGATTTATATTCGATTCGCTCGATAAAGTCCGGTGTTGGTTTTGTCAGCAATTCATTCACTTGCTCGAAAAAACTAAGGTATTTGTATTTGTGATTCAGTACTTCAGAAAGTATCTGCTCCATGCTGGTTTCGGGTACAGTTTCTTCGCCCAATTCTGGCAGCACGTTAGAGATGTAATCGGCAAACACCTTGTTCGGAGAAATAATCAAGATGTCTTTTGAAGAGATACTGCCCTGAAAAGCATACAGCAAGTAGGCGATGCGGTGCAGGGCAATAGAAGTTTTGCCCGAACCCGCTACACCCTGAATGATGAGCGTCCGGGCTTCCTCATTACGGATAATCCGGTTCTGCTCCCGCTGGATGGTGGCTACAATGTTCTTCATTTTATCATCTGCATTAGCACTCAGTTCCTTTTGCAGAATATCATCGTGGACGGTCAGTGCACTTTCAATCATAAATTCCATCTTTCCAGCCCGAATCCGGTATTGGCGTTTCAGGGAAATATCCCCTTTTATCTCTCCCGATGGGGATTGATATGATGCTTCGCCCAGTTCGTGATCGTAGAACATACTCGAAATAGGTGCTCGCCAATCATAAATCACGGTTGTCCGGCTTTCAGTATCGTGAAAAGTGTGGATGCCGATATAAACAGGGATTATCGGACGGTTCTCGCTCTTCTCTTGAAAGTCGATTCGTCCGAAGTAGGGAATATCCACTATTTTGGCAAGCCGTCGGCGTTTGTCAATTACGCTTTCACCTATGGCAAAATGATTAAGGATGCTTTCACGCATGGAGCGTATCTCATGAGGATCAATATCTTTATTGCTCCAAAGGTAGTCTTTGTACTCCGCCAATGTATCTACATAGTCTTTCACAGACACATCTGTATGGCTGATTATCTGTTTCAGCCGGGCGATTATTTGCTGCAAATAGCTTCTTTCTTGCTTTTCTGTTTGATTGAACATCGTAGTAATTTATTGCTAAAGGATGAAAATAGAGTCAAAACGGTGCGCAAAATTACTGCAATCCATTGGGGTAGGAAATGGCTATTTATAGCTATATATCCATAAGTTTTGTATCTTTGCACGCTCAAAATGAACGATATGGATATTCTTGAACTTGCCCTGCATAATCAGCAAACCGCTTGGAAAATACTGGTACATACCGGTATTATTCCGGCATGGGAACGTATTGGGGCAACCGTTCATTTGGTAGGCTCGCTCAAATCCGGTCTGTTGGCAAAGAGTAGGGATATAGACCTACATATATATACCGATACATTGGATATTGCAGCCAGCTTTTCTGTGATGCAGGAACTTGCCGAACGGCTCTCTTTAAAGGAAGTCCACTATAAGAATCTGATTCAGACAGAAGAAGAGTGTATCGAATGGCACGCTATTTACGAAGATAAGGACATGAACACGTGGAAGTTTGACATGATTCATATTCGCAAAGGCTCAAAATATGATGGGGTGGTTGAAAAAGTAACTGCTGCCATCACGAACCGACTTATCCCTGAAATCAAGCAAACTATCCTTCAAATTAAATTCGATGTGCCGGACGGTGTACAGATTCCCGGCATAGAAATCTATCATGCCGTTTTTGTAGGTGGAGTCCGCAGTTACGAAGAACTGGAACAATGGAGAAAAACCAATCCGCTGACAAATAGCTTGGATTGGTTGCCGTAATCAATAGAGAATACCGAAACTTTCCGCCCGGTTGATAGCTTCGATCACATTATCGACATTCAGTTTTGCCAATATATTCTTGCGATGATTGTTCACCGTGTAAATACTAAGGTTCAGTTTAGATGCAATCTCTTTGCTCAAAAAGCCCTGTCGGATTAATAAGAGTATTTCCTTTTCTCGCTTGGTTAATTGTTGGTCTGCCGGAACAACTGCCGATGCAAGTATCTCACCCGTTTTCCAATTTATAACCGTCCGCTTGATCCGCTCTATAGGTGTTTGATCGGGTGAAAGATCCATCACTCCCATAATCATCCATGCCTTTCCGTTCTTGTCTTTCTGAGTCACTTGGTGACGACTGATTACATTCACATATTCTTGCCGGGCATTCAGCATACGAATCTGGAATATCTGCTGATAATCATTCCTCTGTTCCTGCGGAAGTGAATAAATGAACTGCCCGTGTTCAATCTGGTGTTCGATGAGTTGTGCCCGGTCGTCCGGGTGAATCCGTTCCTCTAATAAATCCCCCTGCTTCCGAATCGTCTTTATCCATGTAGGGTTATATCCGAATATGTTAGCGAAATTGTCGGATGCAAAATCATACCGTTCTTTGAAAACATCTACCGTAAAGATGCAACTTTGGCTCATTTGTGAGAATGTCTGTATAGATGCTCTGCGTTCATTCCACAAATCATAGTCCACATCCAGTGGGCTGATCTGCTGTCTTGCCCATAATTCTTCGGGGGTTATCTTATTGGTAGTCATGCGGCAAAGATAAGCGATAAATCTTTTCGTATCTCTATCTCCATTTGACTTTCTATGTAAATGCGTTCAAAAAAAGAATATCCTATGAGTATATTCCAAATGAATTGAGCCAATACTAACCATTTCATACCACTTTCAGACAGTTTAGAAAACAGCTCTTGATTCTTCTTTCATTTGCCGATGAAAATAGAATCAACACGTTTTATAAACCATTAAAAATTAGAAGTATGGAAGTAGTAACCATTGAAAAGAGAACCTTTTCGTATGTCTGCGAACGGTTCACCGAGTTTGCCAAACGAATAGAAAGTTTGTGCAGCACTCATACCCAGAAAGTAGAAAACTGGCTTGATAGTCAAGAAGTGTGCTTGTTGTTAGGTTTTAGCAAGCGAACACTGCAATATTACCGAAGTAGTGGACGGCTGGCTTATTCTCAAATCGGCAGCAAGATTTATTATAAATCTTCCGATATTGAAAGAATTATTGCGGACAGTGAAACACAAAATCAATCACCCAAACAAATTATGCCTTATGAAAAGAACTAAAGAAGATTATCCATCCTTCAATCTGTTTTCCATTGTCGGCACATGGGAAAGCGTTAATCTGAATCCTACGGTTATTATCTACCGGAACGATAAAGAGTATCTTCTTTCTATTATATATGTATCGGAAACCACCAAACAGGCTTCGCCTGCTACTTATGAGATACAGCAAGATGGTAGCCAGTATTTTATTGCCAATGCATCCAAACGGCTTTATGTAGATTATGATTCGGCAAAAGATGTACTTAGCATTTCATCACTGGGTGACTATCTGCGTAACTAACCAGCTATCTAGCCATCTTGAAATCAATATTTCAATAAAACAATCTTTCAATCATGGAACTAATAAATAAAGATACCCCACAAGTCAAAGAATTTATTTCTTCGCTCGATTCGATGCTGAATGGCATTGAATCTATAGTTAAGCATTACAAGCCTCACCTGAACGGGGAACGCTTTCTTTCTAACCATGAAGTTTCCAAGAAACTGAATGTCAGTTTGCGAACCCTGCAAGAGTGGAGAGATACAGGTCTAATCCCCTTTATCCAGATAAAAGGTAAAATCATCTACCGTCAGAGTGATATTGATAAACTGCTCCAAAAGCACTATTTTGAAAGTTGGAAAGAGTAACCTGCCAAGCCCAAAAACATTGTTTTTCGGAATTTAATTTGAATCATTGACTTTTCCAGTGAAGTATTTAGTCTGTGCAAGTCTTTGGATAAAAATACGCTCGGAATGAAATGGAGAGGAAGATTTTTATTCAAACCGAAGGCTCGGACTTGAACAGGCTAAATGCGGAACTTACCTTTGTCAATGCTTCATATTGAGTTTTGGAAAACTTACCTTAAAAGAAAAGGATTGAGAAAATGAAATGTCATTCTTCTCAATCCTTTTTCTATATTGCCTATTACCTTTATTATATAGTTAATTCTGACAAACTGCTATTTACTTTTTGCATATCCTTGAAAATATTCTGATCCAATACCCTTGCATAGTGTTTTGTTACGCTTGTATCTGCATGACCTAACATCTTAGCAACATTCTCCATACTCACGCCATTTGCAAGGCAAATGCTTGTGGCATAGCTATGACGGGCGGTATGTGTGCTAAGATTTTTATGAATTCCGCACACATCGGCAATCTCCTTCAAATAACTGTTCATGCGTTGATTACACAATACAGGTAAAAGTTTTCCAGTACAGTCTGACACATCTTTATATTTATCAAGAATTGAAGCTGCCACAGGTAGCACAGGAATGTTGCACATAATTTTTGTCTTTTGGCGGTTCTTCCTTATCCAAAGTTCTCCTTTGTTATCTTTTACTAAGTGTTCAGGTGATAAGTCTTTCACATCGCTGAACGCCAAGCCAGTAAAAATGCAAAAGACAAAGATGTCACGTACCTGTTCTACTCGTTTAATTGTGAACTCTTTAGCGAGAATGATTTTAATCTCGTCCATCGTCAGAAATTCGGGATCAGTTTCTTCCAGTTTGAAGCGGTAGTAAGCAAATGGATCTTTCTTTATCCAGTCGTTTTCCAGAGCAATGCGGATAATCTTCTTCAAATTCTTCAATCGAGTGATAGCGGAGTTTTGCGCACAGCCTTTTTCTATTTTCAAGAAAGCATCGAACTTAG
>ERZ1694966.1234-NODE-1234-length-10427-cov-5.664674_pt1 | contig 10427 bp, 4 predicted proteins | sample MGYA00581611_ERZ1694966 | MGnify/ENA primary metagenome ERZ1694966 (study PRJEB42213, sample SAMN07424282) | human gut metagenome | biome: ENVO:00009003; feature: ENVO:2100002; material: ENVO:00002003 | host: Homo sapiens | place: USA | collected 2014 ...
TAGAAGGAACATCAAGAGGTGAGGGCATATAGTCAACGATTGCATCGAGGAGCTTCTGTACGCCCTTATTCTTATAAGATGTACCACAGGTTACAGGAACGATCTCATTGTCAATCGTAGCCTTTCTGAGTACAGCCTTGATTTCTTCAACGGTGATTTCTTCACCTTCGAGGTACTTGTTCATAAGTTCCTCGTCCTGCTCAGCAACAGCCTCGATGAGTGCATCGTGATATTCCTGAGCCTTCTCCTTCATGTCGTCCGGAATTTCTTCCACACGCATGTCCTTACCGAGATCATCATAGTAGATGTCAGCTTTCATTTCGATAAGGTCTACGATACCTCTGAATGTATCTTCGGCACCGATAGGGAGCTGTATCGGAACAGCATTACATTTAAGTCTGTCCTTCATCATGCTTACAACATTATAGAAGTCTGCACCCATGATGTCCATCTTGTTGATGTATGCCATTCTCGGAACATGATACTTGTCTGCCTGACGCCATACAGTTTCTGACTGGGGCTCAACACCGCCCTTAGCACATAAAACTGTAACAGAACCGTCAAGAACTCGCAGCGAACGCTCAACTTCAACAGTAAAGTCAACGTGTCCGGGAGTATCGATAATATTGATTCTGTGCTTCTTCCAGTATGCAGTAGTAGCAGCAGAAGTAATTGTGATACCTCTTTCCTGCTCCTGCTCCATCCAGTCCATCGTAGCAGAACCGTCGTGGGTCTCACCGATCTTGTGGTTGATACCGGTGTAGAACAGGATACGCTCGGTCGTAGTTGTCTTACCTGCGTCGATGTGAGCCATGATACCAATATTACGGGTCATTTCAAGAGTTACGTCTCTAGCCATATTTCCTCCGTTTTATTGATTACCACTTGTAATGTGCGAAAGCTCTGTTAGCTTCAGCCATTCTGTGTGTATCATCGCGCTTCTTGCAAGCTCCGCCCTGACCGTTCATAGCGTCGAGGATCTCGTTTGCAAGTCTTTCCTTCATTGTCTTTTCATTTCTCTGTCTTGCGTACAGAGTAATCCATCTCAGACCTAAAGTTCTTCTTCTTTCGGGACGAACTTCCATAGGAACCTGATATGTGGCACCGCCGACACGGCGTGCCTTTACCTCTAACTGAGGCATGATATTTTCCATAGCTTCTTCAAAAGCTTCAAGTGCGCCCTTACCTGACTTCTCGGCTACGATGTCAAATGCACCGTATACGATCTTCTGAGCAACACCCTTCTTGCCGTCGAGCATGATATTGTTTACGAGTCTTGTTACGAGCTCTGAGCCGTACATAGGATCGGGTAATACATCACGCTTAGGAACATTACCTCTTCTTGGCACTTTACTTCCCTCCTTCATAAATAATGAAAATCATCGGTACTCGAAAGCGATTAACTCCCGCCGTCCAATTGCAGAGGTAATATAATATATTACTCCACAAAAGTGGCTAAAAGTCATCAGTTACGCTTTTTTCGCACCAGCCTTCGGACGCTTAGCTCCGTACTTTGATCTGCCCTGCATTCTTCCGTCAACACCCTGAGCATCAAGTGTGCCTCTGACGATGTGGTAACGTACACCGGGGAGATCCTTAACACGGCCGCCACGGATCAGTACAACGCTGTGTTCCTGCAGTTTGTGTCCGATACCCGGAATATAAGCAGTAACTTCATAACCGTTGGAAAGTCTTACTCTGGCAATCTTTCTCATAGCAGAGTTAGGCTTCTTAGGGGTAGCAGTACGAACAGCTGTGCATACGCCTCTCTTCTGGGGAGAAGACATATCTACTGTTTCCTTCTTCAGAGTGTTCATGCTCTTCTGCAGTGCAGGAGCCTTAGACTTCTTTTCTGCAACTGCTCTGCCCTTACGAACGAGCTGGTTAAAGGTTGGCAAATGTTACACCTCCTTGCAAAATTATTAAAAATTTATGCCACAGAATAACGCTTTTACGCATTTATTCTGCACACATTTAAATATTATATACAAAAAGGCGGCGATTGTCAAGCCTTTTCGTTTTACCGAAAAAACTTTGTAACAATCGTCGCCTTTGGACTGAATTACAACTTAATTTTGTGCAGTTTCGCCAACTTCTTCGCTGCCTGATTCGTTTTCATCCGATTCAGCAACAGCTTCGGCAGCCTTTTCTCTTTCTTCTTTTTCCTTCTCCATTGCCTCAAGACCTGTGCCTGCGGGAATAAGCTTACCTATGATAACATTTTCCTTCAGACCGAGCAGCGGATCTACCTTGCCGTGAATTGCAGCATCGGTAAGAACTCTTGTGGTTTCCTGGAATGAAGCGGCAGACATAAAGCTGTCTGTTGCAAGTGCAGCCTTTGTGATACCGAGAAGAACAGCTTCGCACTCTACCGGTTCAATCTGTTCGCCGGCTTCCTTACGCTGTTCAAGCTCATTGTTTACCTTGACAAGCTCATTCTTGTCAATAACCGAGCCGGGAAGCAGATAACTGCTACCAGGGTTGGTTACACGAGCCTTTCTCATCATCTGACGAACAATAACTTCGATATGCTTATCGTTGATATCAACACCCTGTAAGCGATATACCTTCTGTACCTCGGCGATAATGTAGTTCTGAACTGCTTCCTCGCCCTTTACCTCGAGTACATCGTGAGGATTTACGCTTCCTTCTGTAAGTGTTTCACCGGCTTCGATGAAATCACCATCCTGTATTTTCAGCTTGTAGCCGAAAGGTACGGGATAAGGATGCTCCTCGCCGTCAGCTGTTGTAATTATAACGTGTCTGGTTTTCTTTATCTCGTCGATTCTTGTCTTACCGGAATGCTTAGCCATAATTGCGGCATTCTTGGGACGACGTGACTCGAACAGTTCTTCTACTCTGGGAAGACCCTGTGTAATATCTTCAGCCGATGCAATACCACCGGTATGGAATGTTCTCATAGTAAGCTGTGTACCGGGCTCACCGATAGACTGTGCGGCAATGATACCAACTGCTTCGCCGATTGTAATCTTCTTGCCGTTTGCAAGTGAAGAACCATAGCACTTTGCGCAGACGCCGTGTTCTGCGTGACAGGTAAGAACTGAACGAATTTTAACGGTCTTTACGCCCGATGCAACTATCATCTTGGCATCGGCTTCCGTTATCAGCTTATCCTTTGAAACGAGGACTTCACCGTTGTCATCAGTGAAATCTTCGGCAAGGTATCTGCCTGTAAGACGTTCTTCAAGCGACTCGATAAGCTCCTTGCCTTCACGGATCTCGTAAATGTCGATACCGTCTGTAGTACCGCAGTCATCAGTTCTTACGATAACTTCCTGTGATACGTCAACAAGACGTCTTGTAAGGTAACCTGAGTCGGCTGTTCTTAACGCCGTATCGGCAAGACCCTTTCTCGCACCTCTTGAAGAAATGAAGTATTCGAGGATGTTAAGACCTTCACGGTAGTTAGCTCTGATCGGGATTTCAATCGTTTCACCCGATGTATTTGCGATAAGTCCACGCATACCTGCAAGCTGTCTTATCTGGTTTGTACTACCACGGGCTCCTGAGTCTGCCATCATATAGATGGGGTTATAATCGTCAAGACCCTTTGTCAGTGCAACTGTAACATCTGTTGTAGCCTGGTTCCATACTGAAAGCACTGCAGATTTTCTTTCGGCATTCGAAATGAAACCGTTGTTGAAATACTCGTTGATTTCCTGAACCTGTGCATCCGCATTTGCAAGAATATCCTTTTTCTCGGGCGGTATTGTAGCATCGCATACAGCTACTGTGATTGCCGCCTTTGTCGAGTATTTGTAACCCATTGCTTTTATTTTATCAAGAACCTGTGCTGTCATAGGTGTTCCGTGAACCTTAAGGCACTTGTCGATGATTTTTCCAAGCTCTTTCTTTCTTACCTTGAAGCCGATTTCGAGATCAAACTTCTTTTCAGGATCGTTTCTGTCAACGAAGCCAAGATCCTGAGGAATATGCTCGTTGAAAAGAATACGTCCTACAGTAGCATCGATTATCTTTGTTTCGGGATGATCTCCGCCTACATCCTTGGTAACTCTAACCTTGATAGCCGAGTGGATCGTAATATCGCCTTCATTGTAAGCCATAATAGCCTCGTTGAAGTCACGGAATACTTTACCCTCGCCCTTTTCGCCGGGCTTGTCGATAGTAAGATAATAAGAACCGAGTACCATATCCTGAGTAGGAACTGTAACAGGACGGCCGTCTGAAGGCTTCAGCAGGTTCTTTGCGGCAAGCATAAGTGTTCTTGCCTCGTTCTGTGCTTCCTCAGACAGAGGCAGATGCACTGCCATCTGGTCACCGTCAAAGTCTGCGTTGAACGCTGTACAAACCAGCGGATGCAGCTTGATTGCACGACCCTCGACCAGTACCGGCATAAATGCCTGAATTCCGAGTCTGTGCAGTGTAGGCGCACGGTTGAGCAGTACGGGGTGGTCCTTGATAACTTCTTCAAGAGCATCCCATACAGCAGGATCCTTAGCCTGCTCTACCATCTTTCTTGCACTCTTTATATTGTTAGCGATACCACGCTTGTCAAGTTCCTTCATTACAAAGGGTTTGAACAGCTCGATAGCCATTTCTTTGGGAAGACCGCACTGATCCATCTTAAGATCAGGACCAACTACGATAACAGAACGTCCTGAATAGTCAACACGCTTACCGAGAAGGTTCTGACGGAAACGTCCCTGCTTACCCTTAAGCATATCCGAAAGAGATTTCAGAGGACGGTTTGAAGGGCCTGTAACCGCTCTGCCGTGTCTGCCGTTATCGATAAGTGCGTCAACGGCTTCCTGGAGCATTCTCTTTTCGTTTCTGATGATAATGTCGGGTGCGTGAAGCTCCTTCATCTTTGTAAGACGGTTGTTTCTGTTGATAACACGTCTGTACAGATCGTTAAGGTCGGAAGTGGCGAATCTGCCGCCGTCCAGCATAACCATAGGACGCAGATCCGGAGGAATTACGGGTATGCAGTCGAGTATCATCCATTCGGGACGGTTACCGCTGAGTCTGAATGCCTCAACAACATCAAGTCTTTTTAATAACTTTACTCTCTTCTGACCCTGCTGAGTATCCTCAAGCTCTTTCTTAAGCTCCTCGGACAGCTTGTCAAGGTCGATTTCGCAAAGAAGCTCCTTGATAGCTTCGGCGCCCATCTCGGCTCTGAAATCATCCTCATAACGCTCTCTCATATCAGCATACTCTTTTTCTGTGAGTATCTGCTTCTTTGTGAGAACTGTATCGCCGGGATCGACAACTATATACTTTGTGAAGTAAAGAACTTCTTCAAGTCTTTTGGGTGAAATATCAAGTACCTGGCCGATACGGCTGGGTGTACCCTTGAAATACCAGATATGCGATACGGGAGCCGCAAGCTCTATGTGACCCATACGCTCACGTCTTACCTTGTTGCGTGTTACTTCAACGCCGCAACGCTCACATATTTTACCTTTGAAACGGATTCTCTTGTATTTACCGCAGGAACACTCCCAGTCCTTTGTAGGACCAAATATCTTTTCGCAGTACAGACCGCCTCTTTCGGGCTTCTGTGTTCTGTAGTTGATTGTTTCGGGACGCTCAACAACGCCGTAGCTCCATGCACGGATCTGATCCGGAGAAGCAAGACCGATCTTCATTGAATCAAATGTTTTATATGCCAATTTACAGACCTCAATTCTTTCTATAGAAGTTTATGTGTGATAACACACGCTTTTCTGTCAATGCCTATGCTTAAATCATCGTCTGATTATTCATCAAACGAGTCGTCAGCGTCATTTTCGTTGAAGTCGATGTCAAAATCATCTTCATCGTCCTTATCGGCATAGAATTCGCTGTCTTCGTCTATATCCTTAGTTGTGAAACCGTCATCAAGAGAGCCGTCCTCGGCTACATACTCAAATGTATCCTCGCCTGCTGCCTGACCGTATTCATCGTCTTCTTCATAAGTCTGTCTGAGATCAATCTCATTCTTATCTGCATCAAGTACCTTGATGTCAAGACCGAGTGACTGAAGCTCCTTGAACAGAACCTTGAAGCTCTCAGGAACGCCTGCCTTAGGAACGGGATCGCCCTTGACGATTGCCTCGTAAGTTTTAACACGTCCTACTATATCGTCCGACTTTACAGTAAGGATTTCCTGAAGTGTATAAGCCGCACCGTAAGCCTCAAGTGCCCAAACTTCCATCTCACCGAAACGCTGTCCGCCGAACTGCGCCTTACCGCCGAGAGGCTGCTGTGTTACCAGTGAGTAAGGACCGGTTGAACGTGCGTGAATCTTATCGTCAACAAGGTGGTGAAGCTTGAGGTAGTACATATAACCTACTGTTACAGGGCTGTCAAACTTCTCGCCTGTACGACCGTCTGTAAGCTGTGTCTTGCAGTCAGAACGCATAGGAATCTTAGAGAAGTCTATCCTTGCGGAATCCTTATCCTTGTAGTTTTCACGTTCAGCCTCAGCCTTTTCAAAGCAAGCTCTGATGTCGGCCTCGTGAGCGCCGTCAAATACAGGGGTCATTATCTGCCAGTCAAGTGCCTTACAAGCATAACCGAGGTGTACCTCGAGAACCTGACCGATGTTCATTCGTGAAGGAACGCCGAGGGGGTTCAGTACAATATCAAGCGGTGTACCGTCGGGAAGGAAAGGCATATCCTCCTGCTTTAAGATACGGGAAACGACACCCTTGTTACCGTGACGACCCGCCATCTTATCGCCGACAGAAATCTTACGCTTCTGTGCGATGTAGCATCTTACCACCATATTTACGCCGGGCGAAAGTTCATCACAGTTCTGTCTTGTGAACACCTTAACGTCAACGATGATACCGCTTTCGCCGTGAGGTACACGAAGTGAATTATCTCTTACTTCTCTTGCCTTATCACCGAAGATAGCACGGAGAAGTCTTTCTTCTGCGGTAAGCTCTGTTTCACCCTTAGGTGTAACCTTGCCGACCATAATATCGCCCGAGTGAACCTCGGCACCGATACGAATGATACCACGCTCGTCAAGATCCTTAAGAGCGTCCTCAGAAACGTTGGGGATCTCTCTTGTTATCTCCTCCGGTCCAAGCTTTGTATCACGGCATTCGAGCTCATATTCTTCTATATGGATTGATGTGTAGACATCATTATAAACGAGTTTTTCATTTATAAGAACGGCGTCCTCGTAGTTGTAGCCTTCCCATGTCATGAAGCCGATAAGAGCATTCTTACCGAGTGAAATCTCACCCTGGCTTGTAGCGGGACCGTCAGCAAGAACATCGCCGACCTTTATCTCCATACCCTTTGAAACAGCAGGACGCTGGTTCACGCAGGTGCCCTGGTTTGAACGCTTGAACTTTATCAGCTTGTAGCTGTGTTCAACACCGTTGTTATCGGTAACAACGATTTCGTCGGCACTGCACTTTGTTACAACGCCGTCTTCCTTTGCTACTACAACCGCACCCGAATCAACGGCTGCCTTGTATTCCATACCCGTACCTACGATAGGATTCTGTGTTACCATAAGCGGAACTGCCTGACGCTGCATGTTTGCACCCATAAGAGCACGGTTTGCGTCATCGTTCTCAAGGAACGGAATCATCGCAGTAGCGACAGAAACGACCATCTTAGGCGAAACGTCCATGTAGTCTACACGGTCACGGTCAACTTCAAGAATTTCTTCACGGAAACGTGCATTTACACGCTTTCTTGCGAATTTTCCCTGCTCGTCAAGAGGTTCGTTGGCCTGTGCTACAACGTAATTATCCTCCATATCGGCAGTCATATAGGTTACTTCGTCAAGTACAACGCCTGTTTCCTTGTCAACCTTACGGTAAGGAGCTTCAATAAAGCCGTACTTGTTTATCTTTGCGAATGAAGCAAGGTAAGAGATAAGACCGATGTTAGGACCTTCGGGAGTTTCGATAGGACACATTCTTCCGTAGTGGGAATAGTGTACATCTCGAACTTCGAAGCTCGCACGGTCACGGGAAAGACCGCCGGGGCCGAGTGCTGAAAGTCTTCTCTTATGAGTAAGCTCTGCAAGAGGGTTGTTCTGATCCATAAACTGTGAAAGCGGCGAAGAACCGAAGAACTCCTTGATAGCCGCAACAACGGGACGGATGTTGATAAGAGCGTTAGGGGTTACCTTGTCGCCTTCCTGTGACTGAAGTCCCATTCTTTCACGGATAACTCTTTCCATTCTTGCAAAACCGATTCTGAACTGGTTCTGTAAAAGCTCACCTACGCTACGGATACGTCTGTTTCCGAGGTGGTCTATATCGTCAACTTCACCGACGCCTTCGCAAAGGTTGATGAAGTAGCTTACTGTTGCGAATATATCGTCAAGAGTGATGTGCTTTGGGATAAGGTCTTCTACTCTGTTTGAAAGCTCGGCTGTGAGTGCCTCAACATCATCGCCACACTTGTCAAGTATCTCACGCAGAACGCTGAAGCATACCTTCTCATTGATACCGAGTGATTCTGCATCTATAGATTCGGGAATGTAGCCTGCTATATCGACCATTCCGTTTCCGAGAACCTTTGCTATTTTTTCCTCGGAGAAGATTACGCACTCCTTAACGCCTGCCTGCTCTACAGCCTGTGCCTTTTCAGCGTTGATGAACTCGTTCTCGTCAACAAGAATCTCGCCCGTGGTAGGATCTATAATCGGCTGAGCGGCCTTATGACCGGCGATTCTCGAAGCAACTCCGAGCTTCTTGTTGTACTTGTAACGTCCGAATCTTGCAAGGTCATATCTCTTTGCGTCAAAGAACAGATTGTTGATATGAGTATTTGCGGAATCAACCGTAGGAGGCTCACCGGGTCTTAACTTTCTGTACACTTCAAGCAAAGCCTCTTCGGTGTTCTTTGTAGCGTCCTTTTCCTGAATCGTCTGAACTATTCTGGGGTCTTCACCGAACAGATCGATGAGATCGTCATCGCTGCTGATACCGAGCGCACGGATGAACGTTGTTGCCGGTATCTTTCTGTTTTTATCTATACGGACATAGAAGATGTCGTTTGAGTCCATCTCATATTCGAGCCATGCACCTCTGTTAGGGATAACAGTTAACTTGAATAACTTCTTACCCGTTTTATCGTAGTCAAAGCCGTAATAAACACCGGGAGAACGAACCAACTGAGAAACAATAACACGCTCGGCACCGTTAATCACGAATGTGCCGCTTTCGGTCATCAGCGGGAAATCGCCCATGAATATCTCATTCTCGACAACTTCTCCGGTTTCGTTGTTTCTAAGCTGTGCCTTTACACGAAGGGGTGCCGCATACGTTGTATCACGTTCTTTGCACTCCTCTATAGAATACTTGGGGTCCTCATCAAGACGATAATCAACGAAACTCAGCACCAGCTTGCCGTTAGCATCGGTAATAGAAGAAATATCCTTGAATACTTCTTTTATACCCTCGTCCAAAAACCACTTATATGAATCCTTCTGAATTTCGATGAGGTTCGGCATCTTCTGAACTTCATTGATTTTGGAAAAACTCATACGGGTATTTCTACCCAGCTTTACCTGCTTGACATTCACCATGGGCTTTACCACTCCTTAATTTATTCATGGATATTTATACGCTCGTGTTTTCCGCATAATAAAGGGAAAATCTACGCTTTTCGACACTGCGGGATTTCATCCTGAACGCATATCAATCCATTATGATACATTTTAGTATTGTACCACATATAAAGGGCAAAGTCAATAGAAAAATCGCTTAACTTTTGTCTTATTTCTCATTTTCGTATCGTTGTTTTAACCGAAAATATGTCAAAATGCTGATTTTGCCATATTAAATTTACATATGCACATTCCTGTTTTATATGACGATACCGCAAACCCGTCCTGTAAGCAAACCGGATTTGCGGTATTTAAAATAATGTTCTGAAATGCCCGATTTCAAACCAATCGAAATATATTTATGAAACGTTGATCGGTATCTCCTGATGCCTATCTTCCCTTCATTGCTCAATACAAATCGGGTAGCGTGTCCTTAGTCACGGCATATTCGCTGTTATACACCTTTTTAAGCTGTTCGAAGGTATTGAACTTTTCGCTGAGGCAGAACGGTTTTGACCAGGTCATATAGGACGACCAGCCGACTTTTTCGGATACTACCGCTTCGGGACATGGCAATGTGCCTGTTTCACCGATTATCGTTATTTTCTTAGCAGACGTTATCTCGCACAGGTTATAGTACATTTCACTCTGCGAGGTATGCTCGTGTTCAGGCGGATACATATCCCTCGAAATTATATCCACTACATCATCGCCCGGATAACATTCGGGAATCTGTGAATTCCACACCCATATAAGATTGTCAAGATGAAATATGTTTGTGTATCTGTCGTGCATAAGGCGGAACAGCTTTTTAACGGTATCCGCTCCTTTTTTGCCCCACCAGAACCTGTCTCTTATACACATCTCCGAGCCCACG
>ERZ1694966.1279-NODE-1279-length-10129-cov-29.028886_pt1 | contig 10129 bp, 10 predicted proteins | sample MGYA00581611_ERZ1694966 | MGnify/ENA primary metagenome ERZ1694966 (study PRJEB42213, sample SAMN07424282) | human gut metagenome | biome: ENVO:00009003; feature: ENVO:2100002; material: ENVO:00002003 | host: Homo sapiens | place: USA | collected 2014 ...
TCACAACAAATTCATCATTGGGATTGATTTTTTCTTTTCGGTTCAGATATTTTTCAATATCAAAGGTGTTTTTGGGGTCGTAGTCCGAGGTCAACTTGTAGTTGGGGTGCTGGGTCAGGTCGTACTTGTCGCTCAAAAACGGGCGCACACCACGAAGCTGCAGGATGCACTTGCCGCCGTCCAGCACCGCAAGCTCATCCCGGCTCAATAATTCGTGCCCCATCTTTTGGAAGGTGGTGCCGTAGCTGGGGCTGTTTCCACGGGTGTCCGAGGTGTTGAATGCGTCGATGGTCTCCTTGCCCAGCATCTCGGACAGGTCTTTCAGGGTGGTAGGCTCGCTACCGCCGAGGAAAATCTGGCTGTCCATGTTGCCCACGATAGTATCTGCGTTGTCCTTGTAGATGGCTTTCAACTGGCTTCTCGCCTGCAAAACAAGGCAGGCGGAGATCTCACGGCTGCGGATGGTAGCTACCAGCTTTTCCAGATTGGGAATCTGCCCGATGTTGGCACACTCGTCGATCAGGCACCGCACATGGACGGGCAGCTTGCCGCCGTACACATCATCTGCTTTATCGCACAGCAGATTGAAAAGCTGGGTGTAGACCATGCTGATGAGGAAGTTGAAGGTGGAATCCGTGTCCGACATGATGAGGAACAGCGCCGTTTTCTTATCGCCCAGCGTGTCCAGCGCCAGCTCATCGTACATCGTTAAATCACGCAATTCTTGGATGTCGAAGGGAGCTAATCTGGCACCGCAGGAAATCAGGATGGATTTTGCGGTCTTTCCGGCAGCCAGCTTGTAAAGTTTGTACTGCCGTCCGGCAAAGCTGTTGGGCTTCTTTTTTGCCAGTTCTTCAAACAGCAGATCCACCGGATTCTGGTATTCCTCGTCGTCCTCCAGCACCTGCATGGTGTTGAGCATTTCCAATAACGTCGCAAAATTCTGTTCCTCTACCGGGGCTTCATAATGCAGATAGGCGATCAGGGCGGTCAGCAAAAGACGCTCCGATTTCTCCCAGAATGGGTCTCCCCCGGACCCTTCGCCCTTGGTGTTGGTCATCAATGTCGTGACCAGTTTCAGAATGTCCTTTTCGCTGTGGACATAGGCGAAGGGATTATAGTGCATACTCTTGGAAAAGTTAATGGTATTCAGGATTTTCAGCTTGTAGCCGTTCTTCAACATTGCATTGCCACATTCAAGCACGATAGTTCCTTTCGGGTCTGTTACAACATAGGAGCTGTGGCATTGTAAAAGGTTGGGCTTGAGCCAAAACCGGGTCTTGCCGCTGCCGGAACCGCCCACCACCAGCACGTTTTTGTTCCGGGCGTTCTTTGGGTCAGGCGGACGGTTGGACATCATCAACCGTTCCGTTTTAGTCAGGATGATGTTGTCGGCAAACTTGGGTGCCATGAACGGTTCAATGTCCTTGGGCGTACCCCACCGGGCAGAGCCGTACTCCATGCCATGGCGGTACTTTTTGGCGTTTTTGCCGCGCAAATAGACCGCCAGCCGTAACCCTGCGCCGCAGCACAAACCCACCAGCAAATCAAGCGGATGCAGACTGGGCAGAGGGTTCGCAAACGCCACCGGGATGGTGCCCATCAGCGACATGATCTTATCGCCCAGTTCCTTGCCCTCCGCAAGCCGCCACGCTTCACCGAAGTTCGTTGCCACCAGCCCTAGTAAAATATAGGGCAGGTACAGCGCCAGCAGCTTTGTCAGCTTTTTCGTGGTCACAGCCCACGCTCCTGTTCCTTGTGCCGGACTTTGCCGGGGAGTTCTGCCGCCGCCTGCACCAGCTCCTGCAATCGTGCCAGCACGGAAGGGCGTTTGTCCTTGTTCAGCAGGGATGCAGAATACTCCGTGAACGCCGATTGGAAGGCTTCTGCGTCCGGGGCTTTGAAAAAGACCAGATACCGGGGCGGCACTTCGGAGGTGTCCTTGCGGATGGCGTAGTCGATGCCGTACTTTTTGGCGTAGCGTTCCAACCCACGGATGCCGGTCTTGCTGATCTCCACGCTGGACACGCCCCGGTTCTGCCGCAACAGGGTGCGGACGCTTTGCTTGCCTTGGGATGCCTTGGACTGGTACAGCCGGATCGCCGCCTTTACCGCCCGGAGAACAGTCCGGGCAGACAGCTTGGTGGTGGAGATCATAATATTGAAGGATTTCTGTTCGATTTCTTCCTGCACTGCCATCACCTCCCGTGCAGCAGGGGGATTTTAGCGGTCATGCTCTGCCGGGGGCTTGGTGCGGGGCTTTTCTGCCGGAGGTTCATCTGGCACCGGCAGCACCAGCAGACGGTTGCCCAGCTTCAGAAAGGCTTCCGGCTGATGGAAAAGCTGCTCGTACTTCTGCGCCAGTTCCGGGGTCAGGGATGCGAAATCCTCCTCGCCCAGACCCACCACCAGAAAAGTCCCGGCAACGGCATCATACATTTCTCCGTTTTCATCCCGAAGGGCACGGTTCAGCGGCAGACCCATGAGCTTGCCATCATCGTTGTAGACGATGGCGACCGGATCTTCAAAAGGGTAGCTTGCGCCGATGGAGCCGCCCACCGCCTGCTGCAAGGCTTTCAGGTCGTTATTGATCTCGACCTGCTGCGGATACTGTCCCGGTGCAATTTTCAGCACCGACAGAGTGTTCTCGTTCTGTTCCATTATCTTCCTCCTCGAATTTGATAGTGATTTCCTGCCCAGTACGGGCGGCGTTCAACAGAGCTGCCACAAAGAAGCCGAAAAAAGCGCCGGCTTCAAACAGCATAAACTCAAAGACAACTCGCATCAGTCAACCTCCGACAGTTCCACACCAATATATCGTTTTCCGTCTTTGTCGTAGAAAAACAGGTGTGCCAGAAGCCAGTCATCCAAGTCCAGCTTCTCATAAATGCTCGGCAGAATAAGGAAGTGATCATTGTCCTTCCGGCAGAGAAAGGCTGTATCCTCTAGGATGCGTTTGCCATCCACAATGCGAATCTGCTCCGGCTGATAGCGGATCTGGAAATCCGTAAAAGGAATATTGCAGGCTTCGTAGGTGCCCTCCCAATACGGAGATTTTTTCTGCATTTCCGCATCGTAAAGTACATAATGGATACCCTCTGCGGCACTGATAGTCACAACTTCCGGGCCGTGTTCAAAACCGTATATGCTGACTTTGATAAGTTCATCAATGACTTCACCATCGGACAGCCCCGGATACATACTCTGGAAAAATTCCGCTCTTGTTGACATAGCGGCACCTCAGTCGATGCAGATGCAGGGCAACTTCTGGTCGTCTGCCATCAGGGTGATGCTGTGGCCTTCCAGATACTTCTGGAACAGGTAGACCTCATCAATGGTCAGCGAGATGACTTCGCCATCCATGTTGGTGCGAGCCAGAATCACCGGGCCGGTCAGGTAGTGCTTGCCGCCCATCTTCAGCACCTGCGCCGGGTTATAGCAGAGCAGCAACGAGGTATTGGGGAGGTTCAGGCAGGCATCGTCCTCCTCAAAGCAGGGCAGGATGCCCGAAACCTCGTCCAGCGTGATGACGGTCAGCTCCATGTCCGGGGCGATAGCTGCGAGGTAGACCTCGCTGCCCCGGTTTGCCGCCAGTGCAGCGCAGATACGCACATCAATGGTAATCTCCTCGGAGCGGATGGTACGGTTGGAATAATCATTCATAGGCTGTTCTCCTTTTGTTTGCAAAAGAAAAAGACCCCATCGGGTCTTTCGTTACGGTATGAGTCAGCGTTCATTCTGCCGCTGCTGTTTGCGCTGCCATTGTTCCAGCAGCTTGATGATGGTGTCCTCCATCTGTTTGGGCGTGTAGCTGCGAGGAAAGTATTTCCGTAGGGTGTCGTTTTTGATGACCACCTTGTCCAGCTCGTCCTTTTTTTCTTCGCCCATGACAGCAAAGGCAACGTCATACGAGAAGTGCCCTTCCTGCGCCAGCTTTTTAAGCCGCTGCGCCTGCGATAAGGACGGCGCATTCTGGGTGCCCTCCATGGCTTCTAAAAAATCCCGCTGTTGGCTTTCGTCCAGATAGGACAGCTCCACAGCGGGATTGAAGGCAATCTTCTTTTCATCTACCATGTCCAGCAGTTCCGGGATAAGGTTTGTCAGGCGGATGAAACGCTGGACTTGCTTATAACTTTCACCTGTTCCTTCAGCAACAACCTCTGTACTGCGTTTCCCGAAATAATCTGGGACAACTTGTCCCACATTTTTTGGTCGTCCAACAGTTCGTTCGATTGCTTCCAGCTTCATTTTGTAGGCGAAAGCCCTCTCGCTGGGCAAGATGTTCTCACGTTGGAGATTGCTGTCCACCATAAGCAGAACTGCGGCATCATCCGACATCTGTCGCACAATGACCGGCAGGGTGTCCAGCCCGGCAAGCTGTGCAGCGTGCTGACGGCGGTGCCCGGAGATGATCTCATAGCCACCTTCCGGGCGGGGACGGACAATCAGCGGAGAAAGCACGCCGTACTGTTCTACGCTCTCTACGGTGCGCTGCATGGATTCATCGTCCAAGACCTTAAAGGGGTGGTTTTTGAAAGGAAACAGCTCTCCGATGGGAATCTGCTGCACCTGTTCCCGCTGCTGCTCCTGCCGGGATTCTTCTGTGGAGAAAATGTCATCTGCCCCTTTCAGCGATACGTTTAAGCTGCCTTTCGGCATTCGCCACCACCTCCTTGGTCAGAGATTTATAGGCTTCTGCCACCTTGCCTTTGGGGTCATGCTGGAAAATGCTCTTGCCCACAGCACTAATCTCCGCAGCACGGACAGACCGGGGAATGGTCTGCTCAAACACCTTCAGGTGCTTTCCGTATGCCTGCCGGATCAGATTGCTGATCTGCTTTCCGTAGTTGGTGCGGCTGTCTGTCATAGTCAGCAGGATGCCCTCGATTTTCAGCTTGGGGTTGATCTGCCGCCGGACCTTCTGCACGGTCTGCAAAAGTTGTTCCAGACCCTTTGCGGACAGGTACTGCGCCTGCACAGGAATCAGGGTGGTGTCGGCTGCTGCCAGTGCATTGACGGTCAGCATCCCAAGGGAAGGGGTACAGTCTAACAGAATGAAATCGTAGTCGTGCTTCGCCCCTTCCAACACCTGTTTCAGCATTTTTTCCCGGTTCATGCAGTTGACAAGAGACACTTCCAGCCCTGCCAGTTCGATGTTCGCCGGAATCAGGTCAACGCCCTCCGCATGGTGCAGAATGCCTTCACCGGGCGGAATGCTCTGGTCGTTCATGGCTTTTACCATCAGGGTGGAAAGGGTCGTGGGCAGTTCATCGGGCTGCTGCCAGCCCATGCTAATGGTAAGTGACCCCTGTGGGTCAGCGTCCACCAACAGGACTTTTTTGCCCTCCATCGCCAGCCCGATGCCCAGATTTTCACAGGTGGTGGTTTTGCCGGTACCGCCTTTCTGGTTGACGATGGCAATCGTGGCTGCTTTCTTTGAAATTCTCATCACCTCCGATTCGCTAAGTCGTGGTTGGTTTGGTTCTGGTAGGAAAGCTGCATCGTGGTGGGTGCGTTGTACAGAGAAGCGAGCAGGTATTGTTTCATGTTTCGGATCGGGCTGCTGTTCTCTGCAAGGCACTTCAGCACAAAGCGGATATGGTCGGCGTTCAGCTTCATAAACCGGCCGCGTACCACCTCGGCAGGTTTATCGTCCCCAGCGATGTGCAGCAGCTTGCGGTTGGTAGCACAGGTGTCCACCAGCAAATCTACGATCTGATAGAGGGTATCTTCATCATCCGGGCAGAGCCGGAGCAGAAGGTCTACCTCCAAAGACTGCGAAAAATATTCTTCCAGTTGGGCGCGCTTACTCATCCCATCCGATTCTTCGGAATAGAAGAGATTAGTCTCACTCATTTCAGTATCATTCTCTTTAGTCTTATTACATCGTGATTTTGCAGGGTCTTGACTTGCGTTTTTGAAGCCTCCAGAATCGTGAAAATCACGATTCTGGAATATTGATTTTGACGATTCTGCTGAAAAGTTCTTCACATACACCAAACTTGGCTTTCCCAGACCTCTGCGTTTTCGTTCAATCAGACCAAACTTTTCGAGTTCCCGGAGCAGCTTGGTCGCTTTGTTGTCTGCGCAACACAACGCCCTCTTGACATCCTCTATCGTGAAGATAATGAACACTCGGTTCTGCTCATCCAGCCAGCCGTTTTTCACGGACAGGCTCATGCGGTCCAGCAGGATACCGTACAGGGTCTTGGCATCGGTTGACAGGCTCTGGAACCGTGGCTCCTGAAACAGAGCCTTTGGAATGCGGTAGAAGGAGAACAGCTCTCCGGCTTGTCCGTAGAAGTAGTCAAGGGTCATGTGGCTTTTTCAACGTTTTGCTCCAGCTTGTGTTCAAAAAATCGACCGCCTTTCGTTTGAAAATAAAAAGCGCACTCTTTTCTTATTGAAAAGTGGTGCGCTATGTAATATAATGGCTGTATAATTTAGCTATCCAAAAGATAGTCGATGAGATATTCTTTCGGAATCATGAAAGATCGTCCGACTTTCAGGCAGCGAATTCTATGTTGATGGATTCTTCTGATGATGGCAGTCTGGCTTTTGAAACCGAGTAAAGTTGTTGCTTCTTCGACAGACAGCACATCAGGATAGTTCACAAATAATTTTTCATAATACTCTTTTGCTTGATTTTGATTCATTATCCTTGACTTTCCTTTCGTTTTGTGCCTAAGCAGAGGAGCGTTTTGCCCTGCATCCCTCCTGAACATCCCTCCAATTTCCATTTGGGCGGTCCAAATCGAAAAAACAGAGTAGAGGGAAAACGCATCGAAAAATCGTGGATATTTCAAATTATTGTTCGTTGAAACGTGAATTTTGCCTTTGCACAGTGGGAACCAGATATCACTAGATATCACCGGATGACACCAGATGGAAGATGAGGATAAAAGCTCAAAATCCCTTGTGCTAATAACACGTGTGGGTTCGACCCCCACCACCGGCATTGAAAAGCAGCTTAGAATCGTAAGATTTTAGGCTGCTTTTCTTTTTTATCCCCCGCATCCGGCTCATTTTCACACTTTTGTCTCCTCCGGGAAGATCCTGACGATGGCATTGGCAGAAGATACCTTGCTGGAGAAATCCAGATGTGTATAAATGTTGCTTGTTGTGTTGATGTCACTGTGTCCCAATTATTGAGCATCTGCTCACAGGCAGGAATCAGGGGAAGTGTCCGGCAGCTCGACTTTGTTTTTGTCTTATCTCGTGCGATTTCCGTTACTGTTCCGTTGATCTTTGCGGTCACAACCGTATGCTGAATGCTGATTTTCTTGTTCTCAAAGTCAATGAAAATCAATATAAGTTGCGGTTTATAATCGCAAAACATATTGATTTTTTTGTGTGCTTGCGGTATCATGGAACCATGGAGGTGGTTCCTATGATAAACAGACCGCTTTACGTCGATAAGATTATGGCATACACCGACACACCTTTTGTAAAAGTGTTGACGGGGGTTCGCCGCTGCGGAAAATCCACAGTTCTAAAAATGATCATGGAGAAGCTGCAACAGGAGCATGGCATTCCGTCTGAGCGGATTGTCAGTATGCGTTTCGATTCCATGGATTATGAGGATATGACTGCGAAGGATATGTTCAAAGCTGTCAAAGAAAAACTCGATCCAACTGGGAGAACGTATCTCTTTCTGGATGAGGTTCAGGAAATTGAAGGCTGGGAGAAAGTGGTAAACTCCCTGGCAACGGATTATGATGTTGACCTTTATGTGACAGGCTCCAATTCCAGAATGATGTCTTCGGAAATAGCGACTTACCTGACCGGACGATATGTTTCCTTCCGTATCTATACGCTTTCTTTTCAGGAATATCTGGAATTCAAAAAGCAGTATACACAGGTAAAGGATATCCATGCTGAACTGGCAGATTATATCCGCTTGGGCGGCTTCCCTGCAATACACCTACGAGAGTATTCACAGGATGAGGTTTATACGATTGTCCGGGACATCTATAATTCTACGATTTTTTCGGATATCGTAAAGAGAAACCAGATTCGTAAGATCGACCAGCTGGAACGGGTGGTTCGGTACACGTTTGCGAATGTGGGAAATTCATTCTCGGCAAAATCAATTTCGGATTATCTGATATCGGAGCATCGTTCAATCGACAATGAAACGGTGTACAGTTATCTGGAAAAGCTGGAGAAAGCATATCTTCTTCATCGTTGTTCTCGATACGACCTGCGCAGAAAGGAGATTCTGAAAACGCAGGAGAAGTTTTATCTTGCTGATACCGCTTTACGTTACAGCGTGCTGGGCTATACACCAGACAGCGTTGCTTCCAGTCTGGAAAATGTGGTGTATCTGGAACTTTGCAGACGAGGATATACCGTGACGATTGGGAAAACACCGGATGGTGAAGTCGATTTTGTGGCGCAGAAGCAGAATGACCGGTTGTACGTGCAGGTCACACAGGAGATCAAATCTGAGAAGACAGAAAAGCGCGAATATGAACGGCTGCTGGAAATCCGAGATAACTATCCGAAGTATGTTTTGAGAACCGATGAATTTGCCGGAGGAAATTACCGGGGCATTAAGAGTATGCACATTGCAGATTTTCTATTGAGCACAGAATATTAACGATGAGGGCGGCGGTGAGCCGCCTTTTTACATAGCCAGGTTTCTGATGGAAATTGGAGACCTGGCTATTTTTTTGCCCTTTTGCAGGTGCACATGTTGGAAGTATGGCGCAGGACCGCAGTTTAGAATCGCACCGGCTGATAGGCCGGACAAGTTACAGGAGGACAAATCTATGGCGTTTCTTACTACAACTGCATCGGCACTGTTTCTTTTCTCACAGCTGTTTATTGTGGAGGTTGAAAAACGATCATCATAAAACCGCCGAGGACTATTTATGGGATATCCGCGCCGGAGGAATCGTTTTCCGCCCCTGCCGGCAGCTCCACCGCGATGGTCGTGCCCTTGTCCGAGCTTTCCTCCACCCAAACGGAGCCGCCGTGGAGATCGGCGATCTCCCACACCAGAGAAAGTCCCAGTCCCGCGCCGCCGTACTCGCGGCTGCGGGATTTGTCTACCCGGAAGAAGGGATGGAAAATGCTCCGCTGATACTCCTCCGGAATGCCGCAGCCAGTGTCGGAAACGCGAATGATGCACTTTTCCTGCCCCTGTGCAAGCTCGACCCGCACCGAGCCGCCGAGGCGGTTGTATTTGACAGCGTTCTCCGTCAGGTTGAAGAGCATTCGGTAGATCAGCGCGTCGCTGCCGGTCAGGGCGGCATCGCCCTCCGCTTCCAGCGTGATGCTTCGCTTCTCCGCCAGCGACGCAAGATCCGTAAAGATCTCCTCGACCATGGGGGCGAGCTGGAGCTGCTCGTTCCGCGCCACCTGCTGCAAATTGCTCATCTCCAGCAGCGTCTTGGTCATCTGTATCAGCCGTTCCGTCTGCTCACGCAAAAGCGTGAGGAATTCCGCCGTCTCCGGCTGCACATCGGGATGCTCCGCGGAAAACAGCTCCAGCTGCGCCTGCATCAGCGCCAGCGGCGTGCGCAGCTCGTGGGCGGCGTTGCCGGTGAACTGCCGCTGGGCGGCAAAGGCGTTGTTCAGCCGCTCCAGCATCTGGTTGAACGAGCGGCTCAGCTGCCGGAACTCCGAAATGGAGTCTTCATCGATCCTCATATCGGCAAGATTGTTCAGCTGCACCTGCTCCACCTGCGAGGCAAAGCAGCGAAGGGGCTTGAGAGCGCGTCCACTGACAAAATAGGCGAGGAAACCGCTGAGCAGCGTTACCGCCGCTGTGATGTACCAGTTGGTGGTGCGGAAGCGCCCCTGCACCCCATCGACGACGATGGTCAACTCCTCGTTGGGCGCTATGAGCTGCGGGTCAAAGCTCGCCGCTCCGCTATCATTCAGGATCACCGTGCCGCCGCCCTGTAAGCTGTCTGCAATGGTGTCCATATAGTACACACCGGAGGAGCACAGCAGCAAATTCATGGCCACGCAGGTGATGCCGATGAGCAGGACGGACATCAGCGTGATGCGCCACTGCAAGGAAAGCCGCTTCATTCCTCCTCGCCTCCCATCAGATAGCCCTCGCCGATGCGGTTGCGGATGGGGTCATAGCCCAGCACGGCGCGGAGCTTTTTGCGCA
>ERZ1694966.1287-NODE-1287-length-10067-cov-6.675589_pt1 | contig 10067 bp, 5 predicted proteins | sample MGYA00581611_ERZ1694966 | MGnify/ENA primary metagenome ERZ1694966 (study PRJEB42213, sample SAMN07424282) | human gut metagenome | biome: ENVO:00009003; feature: ENVO:2100002; material: ENVO:00002003 | host: Homo sapiens | place: USA | collected 2014 ...
CGCGTAAGATCGTCGGCAGCGTCAGATGTGTATAAGAGACAGGTGTTATCTTCATACCTTACTGTTAAAGTTGCGTTCATTCTAAAATCTTTTAATATATATAATTTTATTTGTTTTTCTTGTCCATAAATATCTTCTTCAATCCTAATATAACTACTGGCTCTTAAAAGACGCGCTGGCAAATTTACTACTACTTTTCTGTCTGCTACAAATATATTTTTATTGGGAGTCAATAAATCTTCACAAGATGGAAAATCAATAGTATACGACTTTGGAATCAAATATATAGAGAATATCTTTCTAATATGTTCATGCCAAAACAATACCAACAGAATAATAGTACTAATCCCGAGAACAATGGACCAATCTTCTGATATCTTATATAAGTACACAATATCTAAAGTAATGGCAGAAATGAAACACCCACATGCGCAATAAATTAATGTCCAATACAACTTGCCTAAGTTCATTAAACTCTCATTTTGGTCTATGAAATGTTCATATAATTTATTATACTTTACAAAAAAAATCTCAATATTATACTGATTATCAATAACAGTATTAAAATCATTCTTATAATTAATATACAAATTGGAATTTTCTTCTAAATAATCTTTAATTACCTCTGCTTCTCTATCCATATTATAATTAATAATTCCAGCTAATATTGCTATTAAAGCAAAGATAATCGTACCAATAGCAACCAAAATAGCTATAGTATTACTCACAAAAACTTCATCAAATAATATATATGGAATAGACGGTATATGAAACTCTAAATCCCAACCTACATCTGTTGATTTCAAAAATATAACCTCACATACTTATTTCAATTTTATCTACTATCAGTCCATTACATAATAATAAAGAACAATCCATCAATCTTACTAGTGTTTATTATATCACAAAGAATAAAACAGGTCAGATTCTAATATATCTGACCTGTTGCATTATGCAGTTAAAATTTACTTTTCAGTAGCTATTCCTTCAATATATGCTCGCTTAAAAAGCTCTACTTGTGATTTTACATCAATATAGATATCATTATCACGCTCTATACCAATAATGTACATTTCCCAGTCTTCCCTGCTAATTTTAGCTCTGTTATCAAACAGTAATCTTTCTAACTCTAATTTTGCATCAGAAGCCTTTAATAATTCTCCCCATTTTGAAAAGCCAGCCATACATGCAATAATATGTTGGGCTTTCATCAACGTGAAATTATTCTCATCATAAATATCTTCAAAATCAAAGAAGATACTGCTAACATCAAAATACTTTCCATTATACTGATAAAGCGTACTATCATCTATATCAGTATGCGTAGTCCTCGTTTTCCAGTCCTTAAAAAGGTTTTTGGCTTGCATTTTGAAATACTCAACATGGGTCATAATATAATCATCCTTTCTGTATTGCCTAAGCTCATTATCTGACACTATGCGTTCGTAATCTTTATAGATAATAAACCTGGCATTATAAAGGTTAATTATATTATCTTGTTGGTTGATGAAATCTTTGCACGAACGAGCTAGCATACCAACGGCTACATCTACATTTTAAATGATCCGGTAAATAAAATCAATATCATACTTATCTCTTTGCTCTTTAAATGATATTCTAGTATAATAGCAATTACTAACAACAAAAAAATAAACCCCGTACGATTTGTGCGGGGTTTATTTTTTATATTATGCAGCTGTCAAATAAAAATAAGACCGGAAAATCCGGTCTTATTTTACTGTCCGCTTCTTGCTCAAAACACAGTATATTTTATTTCTTTTTCAATAACAGTGCCTGTTTCAGGGTTGAATTTCATTTCGCCCCGTACCTCCGGCGTGTAAAAATCTGCTTCATATTCATAAAGCCCGTCACCGCGGTCTAATTCTACTTTAGTAAAAACAGCATTCGGAAATTCCTTACGGACCAGATTTTGCACATCATTTACTGAAAGGACGATTTTATGGCTGCCTAAAGCGGTCTGCGCTTCCATTTTAAACTCTCTTACCTTGCCGCCGTTTCTTAAAACTTCTATTTCATAGGCGGTATTGGTTTTATTATCATAGAATTTAACGTCATAATGAGGCACGAATTCAAAGCTTTCGTCCTTAGTCACCAGATGTGTGCTGCCTGCCGGTACCCATTGAGCAGCAATACTGCGCGCCTGTTCCGCATTGATGAGTTCGGCAGCTAAAGCTGTAACTGTGATCGCCAAGGTGCAGAGAGCTGCTGCCAGCATAGCTATAGATTTTCTTTTCATATCCTTTACCTCCTTAACGGCCGTTACGTCGCCGGCCTTTGCTTTGTCTTTATTTTATAACGCCAAGATTAAAACCAGATTAAAAGCCGCATTACCTGTCAAGGCCTGCTGCGGCTGCCTTTTGAACCTAAAACATATAAACAGCTCCACTCTGTTCAAAAGATGATTTCCAGTAAATTTTTTTGAAATTTTAAAGCTGTTTCATTGTTTTTTGTTGACTGCTTTTATGCAGATCATCAGCCGTGCTGTGCTGCTCCTATCCTCAGAATAAAACCCCTGTCTGCTAAGCAGACAGGGGTTTTGCTGTTAGTTTACTTTTGCTTTCAGTTCTTCTATTTCCCGGCTTTGTTCTTCCAGCTTAGCCAGCAGCAGTTTGATTTTTTCATCCTGCGCTGCCAAAGAGCTGTCTACCTCTTTACGGGTATAAACTATATCTCGTGCTTCTGCCTTACGGTCTCTAGAGCGATCCAGCGCAAAGTTGACGCCGAAGTTGCCCATTTTGCTGCCGCCTTCAGAAACACCCAGTCCCAGTGAGAACATTACTTTTTCATTAGGGGCGTAGAAGCCGCCGACTGCTAATGCGCTTTTACCGCCGTAACCGCCGTAAGCCATGGCCAGCTCGCCCTTGTTACCGTCCTGGAAGCGCGGATGCAGCCCTGCCATCGCTGCTGACAGCGCGCCGACCGTATCGATCTCGTCACCCAGCTTATTGATATCTCTGTGGATATTGCCTATATCCTGCTGTACTGCATACAGCTGACTGCCGTTGATGGCGTCCATCGAGGTGGCGCTGACTTCGCCCGCCGCTACATTGCCGATCGTGGTGCCATTGCTGCCTTCCAGCGTGATTTTGTTTTTATTGATAGTGCCGCCGCTGTCCACATCGTATTTGATAGCGCTGTCAGAAACAGTTTTCAGCTGGTCTTCGGTCGCCGCCTGGCCGCTGGTGATATTCTCTGCGTCCCAGGCAGTATTGGTCAGACCGCCGATCGTGCCTGCACCGCCGTCGATAGTGATCTTATCGGCAGTTATCATGCCGTTAGTACCGTTCATATTGATATTACCGGTACTGATCGTACCGTTATTGCCGTCGATAGTGACTTTATTGGCGCCGCTGCCGATCTCGACTACTTCATTCAGCTTCAGCTCGTGATCGATGCCGCCGCTGTCATTAGTGGTTTTTGTGACGATAAAGTTACTGTCGCCTGTCGATACCGAGCTTTGCTGCGCGGCCAGTTCGACTGCTTCCGCCGCCGTATCGTAGATCGCTTTCAGCTGGTCTTCCGTTGCCGCCTGCCCGCTGGTGATATTATCCGGGTCCCATGTAGTATTGGTCAGGCCGTTGATCGTGCCTGCATCATCTTTATTGATCGTCACACCGCCGGCAGTTATCGAACCGTCGCTGCCGTCGATGACAACATTGCCGTTACCGACTTCGATCTTACCGTCGCCGGTGCCGTCTACTTTGACGCCAGTACCGATCTGCAGTTCGTCAGCCAGCTTCACTTCATAATCGGTGCCGCCGCTGCTGTTGGTAGTTGACGTAACGACGACATTGCTATCGCCTGCCGAAACAGTAGCCTGCTCGGCCGCTTTCTGCGCTACTTCATACAGCTGGCTGCCATTGACGGCATCGGTAGAAGTGGCGCTGACCTGCCCTGCCGCTACGTTTTGTATCTGACGGGTCGCCCCGGAGCTGCCTACGCTGACAACGCCCACAACATCGCTGACGCCGGCCCATTTAGTATAGCTGCTGTTGCCCGTAACGCTGTTGACCGCCGTCGCTGTAGAATTATTTCCCAAAGCTACACTGTCTTTTAAGCTGATACTGATATTATTTCCCAGCGCCGCCGAATTTTCTGCACCGGAGCTGATCGTATTGTTATTGCCGATAGCAGTGCTGTTTTCAGCGGCAACTTCATTAGCAGTGCCGACTGCGGTACTGCTGCTGCCGGAAACAGTATTTCCCGTTCCGAAAACATTGCTCTTGGAACCGCTGGCAATATTATTATAGCCAAAAGCATTGGCATTATCGCCGCTGGCAGTATTACTGAAACCAAAAGCGCTGGACGCCAGGCCGCCTGCTGTATTACCGTAACCAAAAGCACTGGCATTTTCATTCGTAGCCGTATTATTATAGCCGATCGTACTGGAACCTACGCCGCCTGCTGTATTATTGTAGCCAACTGCACTGGCAGCCAGAGCATTAGCATTATTGCCATAGCCGACAGCGCTGGCATTCTCACTGGCCGCTTTATTCCTGAAACCAACTGCGCTGGACGCCAGGCCGCTCGCCTCATTGCTATAGCCAAAAGCACTGGCATAGTCCACTTTAGCAACATTGCTGAAACCAAAAGCACTGGACGCTACACCGCCGGCATTATTGCCATAACCGACAGCGCTGGCATTTTCATTGGCCGCTTTATTTCTGAAACCGAGCGCGCTGGACGCCAGGCCGCTCGCCTCGTTGACATAACCAAAAGCGCTGGCATTTTCGGCGCTGGCAGTATTGCTCCAGCCAAAAGCACTGGATGCCAGGCCCCCGGCAGTATTGAAATAACCAAAAGCACTGCTGGAATTAGCGGAAGCTGTATTATTGACACCGGCAACAGTGGAATCAGAAGCACTGCCACTGGAAAAAACGGGCGCCGCCTGCACATTACTCGCATACAGGCCTGAAAAAATAAAGACACCGCTGCTTAAAAAAATCATAATTTTTTTCTCTAACTGAACTTTTCGGGATTTAGACAATTCCCCACCTCTTTTCCTTAAATAGTTACTTGCTTTGTATAGTATGCTGAAACAATAAATCTGCCCCGCATCTATTTTTTATAAAGCTGTTCTGTTTTTTAGGCTGACCTCTGCTTTCTCCATCGTCTTTTCATTCGTAATAATTTAAGTAATTTTAGTTTAATTAATTTATAAACCTTAATACTTAATATTATTTATATGGATTATTTTTGCCATATTAACATATTTTCTTTGCACCTTGCAAGATATTTTTATTACAATTAAGCACTTTTTTATAATTCTTATAATTTTTATAACTATTACATTTAAAATTTCAAAAAATGATCCCTTATCTGCCGCTGTGGCAAAGGGATCATTTTTTGAAATCAGATGAGCAGCAGCAAGCTTTCTGCTGAAAATATCGCTGCTGCTTTCTATTTAAATGCTGTGAAACGGGCAAAACTGTACTGTTACTGCTGTTGTTCGCCTATGGGCTGAAAGGAAAACGCCCCTAGATCGTTCTGCTTATCGAAAACGAATATAAACAGCAGAGCTTTCTCCTTACTGTATTTAGCCAGATAAGTCAGGCGGTCGCCGTCAGCATACCGCTGATAGGCCAGAAACCTGTTTTCGCGCTGCTCGCCGTAGCTGCGGCGCAGATTATTTTTCACACTGCCAAAAGTTTTTTCATCCAGCTCTGTTTGCAGCTTCGCTGACATCAGCTGGCGTATGCCGGTATATTCCATCCCGTTCTGACCGTTTAAGGCGGCAAATACCTTAACTACTGCCTGCTGCTGTTTGTTCAGGTCAGCGCCGTCGCTGGCCAGGCAAACGCTGGTCATCGCCAGACTTATGACCAGACATAAGATAAAGCTCCAGATCTTTTTCATACTTACTGCTCCTCTGCTCAGAAAGTTTGCCCCAGCCTTGCAGGCCGGGGCAAGTATAGTATTTTCTGTATTTACTTTTCTACCTGTGCTCGCAGGTATTCGATTTCACGGCTTTGTTTTTCCATTTCTCTGCTTTGTTCTTCGACCTTGGCCAGCAGCAGCTGGATCTTTTCATCCTGCGCCGCTAAAGAATTATCTACTTCCTTACGGGTATAGATGATATCTCTCGGTTCTGCCTTGCGGTCTCTAGAGCGGTCCAGTGCAAAATTGACGCCGAAGTTGCCCATTTTACTGCCGCCTTCGGAAATGCCCAGACCCAGCGAGAACATTACTTTTTCGTTGGGGGCATAGAAGCCGCCGACTGCTAATGCGCTTTTGCCGCCGTAGCCGCCGTAAGCCATGGCCAGCTCGCCCTTGTTACCGTCCTGGAAGCGCGGATGCAGCCCTGCCATCGCTGCTGACAGAGCACCGACCGTATCGATCTCGTCACCCAGCTTGGTGATATCCTGATTGATATTATTGATGTCCTGCTTGACCTGATACAGCTGGCTGCCATTGACGGCGTCCATCGAGGTAGCGCTGACTTCGCCTGCCGCTACATTGCCAATCGTAGTGCCGCTGCTGCCTTCCAGCGTGATTTTACCGGTGTTGATATTACCGCCGCTGTCCACGTCATATTTGACTGCGGTATCATAAACGGTTTTCAGCTGATCTTCCGACGCAGCCTGCCCGGAAACGTAATTATCTGCGTCCCAGGTAGTATTGGTCAGACCGCCGATCGTGCCGGCACCGCCGTCGATAGTGATCTTATCGGCAGTTATCATGCCGTTGGTGCCGTTCATATTGATATTACCGGTGCTGACAGTGCCATTTGTACCATCGATAGTGACTTTATTGGCGCCGCTGCCGATCTCAACGACATCATTCAATTTCAGTTCGTGATGGTCGCCGCCGTCAGCGTTAGTGCTTTTTTCGATCAGGATATTGTTGTCGACAGCTTCCATCGTTGTATGCTTAGCTGCCAGCTCAGCCGCTTCCGCAGCTTTATCGTGGATCGCTTTCAGCTGATCTTCGGTCGCTGCCTGCCCGGATACATAATTGTCCGGGTCCCAGGTAGTATTGGTCAGGCCGTTGATCGTGCCTTCATCATCTTTATTGATCGTCACACCGCCGGCAGTTATCGAGCCGTCGCTGCCGTCGATGACCACATTGCCGTTACCCACATCTATCTTGCCATCGCCGGTGCCGTCTACTTTGACGCCCGTACCGATCTCCAGTTCGTCGGCCAGCTTCACTTCGTAATCGGTGCCGCCGCTGCTGTTCGTGGTAGGTGTAACGACGACGTTGCTGTCGCCTGCCGAAACAGTAGCCTGCTGCGCTGCTTTCTGCGCTACTTCATACAGCTGGCTGCCGTTGACGGCATCGGTAGAAGTGGCGCTGACCTGCCCTGCCGCTACATTCTGGATCTGACGGGTCGCCCCGGAGCTGCCTACGCTGACAACGCCCACGACGTCGCTGACGCCGGCCCATTTAGTATAGCTGCTGTTGCCCGTAACGCTGTTGATCGCAGTCGCTGCAGAATTACTGCCCAAAGCTACGCTGTTAGCCAGCGAGATACTGGTATCGTTACCAAGCGCGAAAGAATTATCAGCGCCGGTGCTGATCGTATTACCGTTGCCGACAGCGGAACTGGAATTGGCAGCAATATTATTGCCATAGCCAAAAGCATGGGACGAATTGCCGCCTACATTATTAAAAAGGCCTACCGCCGTTGAATAATCGCCGCTGACAGCGTTATCATAACCCAGGGCATTGGAAACATAGCCGCTGATATTATTGCTGTGGCCAAAAGCGCTGGCGAATTCAGCAGTCACCTCGTTATTGTTGCCGAAGGCACTGGAGGCGTAGCCGCTGACTCTGTTGCCGGCGCCGACAGCATTAGTGTATTCTTCTGATGCTGTATTTTCATTGCCGATAGCGTTGGATTTGACGCCGCTGGCTGTATTTTTATAGCCTACGGCGCTGGCATAACTGCCGGAAGCCGTATTCATACTGCCGATAGCGTTGCCGACATAGCCCGAGGCCGCATTGCCATAACCAAAAGCACTGGCATAATTAGCAGACGCGTTATTGCTGGCGCCCACAGCACTGCCGAGATAGCCGGCCGTTGTGTTCTGATAGCCCAGAGCACTGGCAAAGGACCCCGAAGCGTTATTGTTGACGCCGAAAGCGCTGGAGGAAGAACCCGACGCCTTGTTCAAAGCACCGAAAGCATTGGCATATTCGTTGCTCACTTCGTTGGAACGACCCACGGCGCTGGCCGAAACCGCGCTGGCCGTAGCCCTGTTCTGATAGCCGATCGCCGAAGCGGCAAAAGCCTGCGCCTGGTTATTATAGCCGATCGCGTTAGTATAATTGCCGCTGGCGGTATTATTATAGCCAAAAGCATTACTGATCTCGCCGCTGACGGTATTATTTGAACCTACGGCCGCACTGCGAATATTGCTGACCGTATTCTCCGTACCGAAAGCGCTGGCAAAATTACCGGCGATATTATTATTGTAGCCAGACGCGATAGCATGCTCGCCGCCGACCTTATTGCCGTAGCCAAAGGCACTGGCATAGCTGGCAGTAGCTTCATTATACACACCGTAAGCATTGGCATAGGCGCCGGAAGCCACATTCGAGGTACCGATGGCGTTGGCCAGATAGTTGGAAGCCGTATTATCATAACCGACCGCCGAACCAAAATCGCCTGTAACCACGTTTTTCACACCCAGCGCACTGCCCGCATAGGCCTTAGCCTCATTTTCATGCCCAAAAGCGCTGGCATAACGCTCCGTCGCTTTGTTCTGCGCACCGAAGGCCTGGGAATCCTGAGCCGTAGCTTCGTTTAAATAACCGAAAGCCTGGGCATTATGACCGCTGGCAGTATTGCTGATACCGACAGCGCCTGCCGAGATCCCCGAAGCCGTATTCTTGTTGCCCAGCGCCGTAGCATCGTTAGCTGTAATATTGTTGCCGAGCCCGATCGCGCTGGAATTCTCTCCGATCGCATAGTTATCATTGCCGATCGCAGTAGAATACATCGCCATTGCCTGATTATTATTACCGATCGCACTGCCTCCGGTAGCGATCACCTGATTATTGCGTCCCATTGCTACGGCCTCTGCTGCCGAAATTGTATTGGTAAAACCAAACGCCACTGATTCATTGCCGCTGACATTATTCAAATAACCAAAGGCGCTCGTACCGATACCATCCGCCAGATTGCCGGTACCGAAAGCATTGGAATTATCCGAATTCGCCTTATTGGCAGTACCAAAAGCGTTACTGTCCAAGCCATTGGCCACATTATCCTTACCAATAGCATTAGACCCGATGCCATTAGTGATATTGCCGCTGCCGATCGCGTTCGATTCATTGGCATAAGTGTTGTTTTTACTGCCGATGGCATTGGAATCCTCGGCCAAAGCCTGGTTATTCGCGCCGATCGCATTGCTGTTATCAGAAATAGCATGATTGTTATAACCTACAGCATTGGTATTCTCACCGCTGGCGTTATTATTTACGCCGGCAACAGTCGAATTGGTCCCGGTTCCATCCGCAAAAACAGCCGCGGCATAAACGTCGCCTGCACAAAACCCCGAAATCGCAAACAAACTGCTGCTCAAAAAAACTATGATTTTTTTCTCTAACTGGTATCTTTTGGATTTAGACAACTGTCTCACTCCTTCATCATCAATTTTTACTTCAAATTTTTATCTTTTATCGCACAGGGGCAGCAGGCGTGTTACAGCCTGACTTCTAATGAAAATGATTGCCCTGGCTTTTGCCTTTCCCGCTCCTTTCTGTAAATTTTTCACGCTGATTGCAAGACCCCGATTATACATAAAGGGTTGTTTGGAAATAATATTTTAAACAAAGGAAGCGACTGTATTCCCTGTCTAAAAACGTTCATTAAAGCTGCGTCTTTAAAACGCAGCGTGTATTTGGGTTTGCCGCTCTGCTTTTTTCGCAAAGCGGCACTTATGGGGAAATATTTTCAAGCAAGACGGAGGGTCGCAACGTCTTGGTGAAAACCTTACTCATCCTGTCTACTTTCGCAATATTTTAATTAATTCTTGTTTTGATAATTTCTTATTCCTTATACTCTGTCTCTTATACACATCTCCGAGCCCACGAGACCG
>ERZ1694966.1303-NODE-1303-length-9889-cov-25.933903_pt1 | contig 9889 bp, 10 predicted proteins | sample MGYA00581611_ERZ1694966 | MGnify/ENA primary metagenome ERZ1694966 (study PRJEB42213, sample SAMN07424282) | human gut metagenome | biome: ENVO:00009003; feature: ENVO:2100002; material: ENVO:00002003 | host: Homo sapiens | place: USA | collected 2014 ...
AAAGTATCTGGCTAAATAACATCATGCCCGTAAGCAAGAATACAAATATCGTTATTCACAAAAAATGATAGGAAAGGTGAATGGACCATGACTGCATCATTATTTGTTCAGGGCCTGATCAACGGCCTGAACCAGGGCGCTATTTATGCGCTGATCGCGTTGGGCTACACCATGGTTTACGGTATCATCCGCATGATCAACTTTGCCCACGGCGATTTTATCATGATCGGTGCTTACACATTGTTTTACACCATCCCGCTGATGGTCGATGCGGGAATGCCCGCCTGGATGGCCGTGATTGTGGCCGTTGCGGTGTGCGCGCTGGTTGGTGTGCTGGTTGAGATCCTGGCTTACCGCCCGGTGCGCAAGGCCGGGCCCATGTCCGCCTTGATTACCGCACTGGCCATGAGCATCTTTTTGGAAAACCTGGCCATGGTGCTGTTTGGCGCCAAGCCGCACAACGTGCAGGCTATTTTCAGCCTGCCCACCATTACGGTCGGCGGGGTATCGCTGCCGCTGAACGTGCTGCTGACCATTGGCATCGGCGTTGCGATGATGCTTTGCATGCAGCTGTTTGTAAAAAAGACCAAGCTGGGCAAGGCCATGCGCGCCGTCCCGCAGGATAAGGATGCTTCCACCCTGGTGGGCATCAACGTGAACAAGATCATCACCCTGACCTTTGCCATCGGCTCCGGTCTGGCGGCGGTGGCAGCGCTGATGTACTGCTCTACCTACCCCCGCGTTACCACCGATATGGGCTCCATGATGGGCATGAAAGCCTTCATCGCCGCAGTTCTGGGCGGCATTGGCATCATCCCCGGCGCCATGATCGGCGGCATTCTGGTCGGCCTGATTGAAATTTTTGTCAAGCTGTTTGCCCCCGGCTGGTACGAAGCCGTTACTTACGGCACATTGATCGTGATCCTGCTGGTCAAGCCCGCCGGTATCCTGGGCAAGAACACCGGCGAAAAAGTGTAAGGGAGGGAGCAGAGCAATGAGTAAAAAAATAAAAGGCTCCTATCTTTTGAACGCTGTGGGCGTGGCGCTGGTGTTTGCCCTGTTGACAGGGCTGTTCGCCGCCAATGCGTTCGGCACCTCCACCACCTATATTCAGGGCATCTGCACCACCGCCTGCTACACCATCATCATGGTCACATCGCTGAACCTGGTAGTTGGCTTTATGGGCGAGTTCTCCTTGGGGCATGCGGGGTTTGTTTCGGTCGGCGCTTATGTCTCCGCCATTGTATCCGGCGCGCTGGCAGGCAAAGGGCTTTCGGATTTGGGGCTGTTCCTGGTCGCGCTGCTGGTCGGCGGCCTGGCTGCGGGCATCATGGGCGTACTGGTCGGCATCCCGGCACTGCGCCTGCGCGGCGACTATCTCGCCATTGTCACCATGGCGTTTGCCGAAATCATCCGCGTCTGCTTCTGCAACTTTTCCATCACCGGCGGCGGTAAAACAATGAGCGGTATCCTCAAGCTGTCCACCTTCCCGCGGGTATTCTGGATCATGGTGGTCTGCGTTACCATCATGTACCTGTTCGTCCGCAGCAAATATGGCCGCACCGTGCAGGCCATCCGTGAGGACTACATCGCGGCTTCGGCTTCCGGCATCAACGTGACCTATTACAAGGTCATGACCTTTGCCATCAGCGCATTCTTTGCCGGCATCGGCGGCGGTATTTATGCCCATTACATGACGGCAATGATCCCCACCAACTTCAACTTTAACTATTCCGCAGAGCTGTTGAGCGAAGTGATCATCGGCGGCACCGGTTCGCTGACCGGTTCCATCATCGGCGCAGCGTTCCTGAGCGCTTTACCGGAACTGATGCGTGAATTTTCTACCTACCGCATGCTGGCCTACTCGGTGGTTCTGGTGCTGGTCATGCTGTTCCGTCCCGGCGGCATCTTTGGCCGGTGGGAGTTCAGCCTGACCCGCGCGCTGGAAAAACTGACCGGCCGCGGCACGGTAAAAGCAAAAGCAGAAAAGGGGGCCTGAACCATGGCACAACCCGTTTTGAAATGCCAGCACCTTGGCATCCAGTTTGGCGGCCTGAAAGCCGTGGATGATTTTAATATGGAAATCGGCGAATCCGAGCTGGTGGGGCTGATCGGCCCCAACGGCGCAGGCAAAACCACCGTGTTCAACCTGATCACTGGTGTGTATAAGCCGACCGAAGGCTCCCTTTACCTGAATGGTGAGCGGATGAACGGCAAAAAGACCCACCAGATCGTTCATGCAGGCATTGCTAGAACCTTCCAGAATATCCGCCTGTTCAAAAAAATGACGGTGATCGAAAACGTCAAAGCTGCCATGCTGGAAGAACTGACCTACAACATGCCGCAGGCCATCTTCCGCACCAAGGCGTACTGGCAGCAGGAAGCCGCCGCCACCGCACGCGCCAAAGAGCTGCTGCAGGTGGTGCACCTTTCCGGCAAGGAGGACCTGGAGGCCGACAACCTGCCCTATGGTGAGCAGCGCCGCCTGGAGATTGCCCGCGCGCTGGCCACCAACATGAAGCTGCTGCTGCTGGACGAACCGGCCGCCGGTATGAACCCGACTGAAACGGAGGAACTGCTGGAGATTATTGATTATATCCGGAGCGAATTCAAGGTATCGGTGCTGCTGATCGAGCATGACATGAGTTTGGTCATGAAAATCTGCGAGCGAATCCAGGTGCTGGACTTTGGTACCACGATCGCTTCCGGCACACCGGCAGAGATCGCCAATGACCCCCATGTGATTGAAGCATACCTGGGCAAAGACAAAGAGGAGGAGGTCGAAGCGGATGCTTGAAGTAAAAGACCTTCATGTCAATTACGGCGCGGTACACGCGCTGAACGGCATATCGCTGCATGTGGATGACGGCGAGATCGTATCCCTGATCGGGGCAAACGGCGCGGGCAAAACCACCACCCTGCGCACCATTACCGGGCTGAAAAAAGCTGCGTCCGGCAGCGTGATGTTTGACGGGCACGACCTGCGCAAGGCGGAACCCAGCAAGATCATTACCTACAAGCTGGCCCATGTGCCGGAAGGGCGGCATATCTTCCCCCAGATGACGGTGGAAGAAAACCTGGAAATGGGCGCTTATGCCGACCCGGCCGGGATGGAAGAGACGATGAAGGATGTGTATAAGCGCTTCCCCCGTCTGGATGAGCGCCGCCGCCAGCTGGCGGGCACCCTTTCCGGCGGCGAGCAGCAGATGCTGGCCGTAGGCCGCGCCCTGATGGCAAAGCCCAAAATGATTTTGATGGATGAACCTTCGATGGGCCTTTCGCCCCTGCTGGTCAAAGAGATCTTTGCCATCATTCAGGAAGTAAACAAGCAGGGCATCACGATCCTGCTGGTGGAACAGAACGCAAAGATGGCGCTGGCCATCTCGGACCGCGCCTATGTGCTGGAAACCGGCAACATCAGCATTGAGGGCAACGCCGCGGATCTGCTGAACGACCCGCGCGTGAAGAAAGCCTATCTGGGCCAGTAAGGAGGGGTGGAAAATGTATCCCGATTATCCGTATTTTGCAGTCGCCATTACCCGCACCTGTGGTTCGGGCGGCGGCAGCTACATTGGCAAGCAGCTGGCAAAGGCATTTGACATTGACCTATATGACCGCAAGCTGCTGCGCCTTGCCTCAGAGGACAGCGGCATCAGCGAGGAACTGTTTGCCCGCGCCGATGAGAACACCCGCAAAACCATGCTGTACCGGGTTTCGGAACGGGTGTATGACGGCAGCATCATCCCGCCGGAAAGCGGCAACTTTATCAGCGATGAAAACCTGTTCAACTACCAGGCCAAGGTGCTGCGGGAGCTGCTGAACGAGGAAAGCTATATCTGCGTGGGCCGCGCGGCGGACTTTGTTCTGCGGGATAAGCCCAACGTGCTGACCGTGTATGTGGATGCCCCCTATGACTGGCGTGTGGAGCGCGAGATGAAGCGCCAGGGCATTGGCAGCAGCCAGGCCAAGCACTATATTGACAAGCTGGACCGCTACCGTGAAAGCTATTACAAATACCACACCGGCCGCCAGTGGAAGCGGGTGGAAAATTATGACCTCTGCCTGGATTCTGCCGCCATTGGGCTGGATAACTGCGTGGAGCTGATTAAAAAAGTGATTGAACTGAAATTTGATGGGAAAGCCAAATAACGGCTGAACATAAAGGCAACCAAGATGAGAGGAGTAAGGGAAAATGGAATCCATTGCATATTATGATGGCAAAATCGGCGCACCGGAAGAATTGATGGTGCCGTTCAATGATCGCGTTCACTTTTTTGGCGATGGCTGCTACGATGCCACCGTTGGCGCGAACGGCAAGGTATACCTGCTGCAGGACCACCTGGACCGCTTTTTTACCAGCGCCAAGGCACTGGATATCAACATCCCGATGAGCAAGGCCGAGCTGGGCAGGCTGCTGACCGACCTGCTGGCCAAGGTGGACAGCAAGGTCAACTTTGTATACTGGCAGGTCACCCGCGGTGTGGAGCCCCGCAACCATGTGTATGAGGAAGGCGTGCCCGGCAAGCTGTGGGTTTCCATCCGGCCCAACACCCTGAACGACCCCGACAAGCCCATCCGCCTGAACTCTGAGGAGGACACTCGCTTTTACCACTGCAACATCAAAACGCTGAACCTGCTGCCCAGCGTTATGACCGCCCAGCGCGCCAAGCTGGCCGGCATGAGCGAGACCGTGTTCCACCGTGGGGATATTGTAACGGAATGTGCGCACTCCAACGTTTCAGTGCTGAAAGACGGGATTTTCTATTCCCACCCGAACGATGAACTGATTTTGCGCGGCATTGCCAAGACCCATATGCTGCAGGCCTGCTACCGCCTGGGCATTACCGTGATGGAAAAACCGTTCACGGTGGATTTCCTGCGCGATGCGGATGAGATCATCGTGACCTCCTCCTCCAACTTCTGTCTGCATGCCTGCGAGTTTGAGGGCAAGCCCGCCGGCGGCAAGGACCCCGCTACCCTGAAAGCCATCCAGGACGAAGTGCTGAAAGAGTTCTATGACTATACCGGCTGCGAAAGTCTGTGGGGCTGAAAAGGGGGAAAACACCATGACCCGTGACGAACTGGAAAAACGCAATGTAGGCGAAAACCTGGATGCCATCATGTGTCTGGACCCCCGCGGTTACGGGGTGTGCCGCATTTTATACGCGGGCAGCCGGGCATATACCGGGGAGCCGACCGCCATGCACGCAGCCGAAGCGTTGTGCAAAGCCATCCACCCCGGCGACCCGGTGTATATCCTGGTCGGGTTTGTATTGCTGCCCCACAAGGTGCCGGAAATGGACGGTTCTGTCAGCGCGATCCTGCTGGCGCGGTCTCTGGTATTGGCCTTTGGGGCAAAGCCGATCATCGTCTGCCCGCAGGACAGCGTGGAAGCCTTTAAGAAATGCGGCAATGTGGTGGGTCTGCATGTGTATGAGGACCTGGATACCGCCATGGAGCTGCCGCTGAGCCTTGGCGTTGTGGCCTTTACCAAAGATAAGGCCAAAGCCCCTGCCCAGGCCAAAGCGCTGGCGGATAAGATTTTACCCACAGCGGTGATCTCGGTGGAAGCCTGCGGCGGCAACGCCAAGGGTGTTTACCACAATGCGGTGGGCAAGGATGTGACCGCACTGGAAGCCAAAAGCGATGTGCTGTGGAACGAACTGCGCGCCCGCGGCGTGCCCAATGTGGCCATCGGTGATCTGGGCAATGAGATCGGCATGGGCACCATTGGAGAGCACATTAAAAAATATGTGCCCTTCACCGCCCCCGGCGAATGCCAGGACGGCTGCTGCGGCGGCATTCTGGCCGCAAGCAGCACCGATAACATCATCACGGCAACCTGCTCTGACTGGGGCTGCTATGCGCTGATGGCCGCGCTGGCCTACCTGAAAAAGGATATGGACATCCTGCACCGGGAGGAGATGGAAAGCGAGGTCATGCGGGTGCTTTCCCGCAATGGCATGATCGATATGACAGGCTCGCTGCTGCCGGGTGTGGATGGGTTTGATACCCGCATGAACGTTGGCATTGTCAGCATGATGCGGCAGTGCACGGCGTATGCGGTGCGGTATTCCCACAATTCGGACCACTGGTTCGGCCCGGTGCTGGCAAAGAAATTTTTTGAGCAGGCATAAAGCAGGTTGTGCTATAATAGGCACATTGGCCTTGGTCAGGAAGCAGTGAACCCAAAACGGCACGTTTAGGGACCGTAGGGGCGCACAATGCGCGCCCGCTAACCTAAGGCAACACCGCACACTTCCTGACCAGCCCCAAAATACCGGACGCAAAGGGGATTTTTGTTATGATCCAGTTTACCCCCGTGGGGGACAGCGGCGTGCTGGCCGTCTGCGGCAGTGAGATCAGTGAACAGGTGAACGCGCAGGTTATGGCGCTGGATGCCGCTGTGCAGGCGGCGCAGCTGCCCGGCGTGGTGGAAACAGTGCCCACCTATGCGGCGCTGCTGGTCACGCTGGACCCTTTGCAGACCGATGCCGATACCCTGATCCCCGCGCTGCGCCGCCTGTGGGACGCTTTGCCCCCGGTCAGCAGCACCGCAGCCGGGCGGCTGGTGGAGGTGCCGGTGTGTTACGGCGGAGATTACGGCCCCGACCTGGCCTTTGTGGCACAGCACGCCGGGCTGACCGAACAGCAGGTCATCGACATCCACTGCGGGCGGGACTACCGCATTTTTATGTTGGGGTTCCTGCCGGGGTTCCCGTACCTGGGCGGCATGGATGAACGCATTGTCTGCCCCCGGTTGCAGACCCCGCGCACCAAGATCCCCGCGGGGGCGGTGGGCATTGGCGGCAAGCAGACGGGCATCTACCCGCTGGCTTCCCCCGGCGGGTGGCAGCTGATCGGCCGCACGCCGCTGCGCCTGTTTGACCCGGCTGGCGGCGGCAAACTGCCTTACGCGGCGGGGGACCGCATCCGGTTTGTGCCCATCAGCCCGGAAAAGTTTGAAACCATCCAGAAAGAACGGGGGGCGGCACTGTGAACTTGCATGTGATAAGCCCCGGCCCGCTGACCACCGTGCAGGATGCAGGCCGCACCGGCTATGCCGCGCGTGGGTTCCGCACCTGTGGAGCGGCGGATGGTTACGCTATGCGGACCGCCAACCTGCTGGCGGGCAACCCCCAGGCAGCCGGTGCCGCCGTGCTGGAAATGACCCTGCAGGGCGGCAAGTATCAGTTTGACGGGGACACTGTTTTTGCCCTGGCGGGGGCCGATATGCCCGCCGCGCTGGATGGCCGCCCGGTGCCCGCCTATACGCCGCTTTTGGCCCGCGCGGGGCAGGTGCTGGCAATCGGCGCGGCCCGCAGCGGGCTGCGCGGCTACCTGGCCGTGTTTGGCGGCGTGGATACCCCGCCCGTGCTGGGCAGCCGCTCCACCGACTTAAAATGCCGGATGGGCGGGCTGGATGGCCGCGCACTGAAAGCTGGGGATGTGCTGCCCATTGGGGCGGCACCCGCCATGGTGGAACAGCGCTGGCAGCAGATCTGCGCCAAAGGGGCAAACCGCCCGCTGGGCACGGCGCGCACCCCCGCAAGGCCGTGGCGCTTTTTGGGCGGGCGGAAGCTGCCGCTGTTCCGTGCGGTGCCCGGCCCCCAGACCGATGCCTTTACCGCAGTGGGGCAGGCCGCATTTGTACACGGGGTATATGCTTTGACAGCAGACTGTGACCGCATGGCCTGCAAATTGCAGGGGCCGCAGATCGAGACTGTGGATGGGTCGGACATTGTATCGGACGGCATTGTGGCGGGTTCGGTGCAGGTATCCGCCAACGGGCAGCCCATTGTGATGCTGGCTGACCACCAGACCACCGGCGGGTATGCCAAAATTGCAACCGTCATCAGCGCTGACCTTTCGGCCATGGCGCAGCTGCGCCCCGGCGAAAAGCTGGCGTTCCAATATGTGACCGCGGCGCAGGCTGTTGCAGGAGCCAGGGCGCAGGCGGCCGTGCTTGACAAAATCAGGGAGCGGATGAAATAATGGACTTTGCAGCCATGAAACCGGCCGACCTGCGCGGGCTGATCCGCAAGGGCGAACTGACTGGCCCGACCACCGGCATGTGCAACGGTTATGCCCAGGGCAACCTTGTGGTGCTGCCCAAGGCGCTGGCGTGGGACTTTTTGCTGTTCTGCCAGCGCAACCCCAAAGCCTGCCCGCTGCTGGAAGTGGCGGACGCAGGCGAGCGAACCTTTGCCCAATTTGGCAAAGGCAGCGATATTGCTACCGATATCCCGCGCTACCGGGTGTACGAACACGGCGAGCTGACCGGGGAATACACCGATGTGAGCAAATTCTTTGAGGAGAGGAACGACCTGGTCAGCTTTTTGATCGGGTGCAGCTTCTCCTTTGAATCTGAACTGCTGGAAGCGGGCATCCCGGTGCGCCAGATCGAAGAGGGCGTGAATGTGCCAATGTACAACACCAACATTCCCTGTACCCCGGCGGGGGTGTTCAGCGGAAACATGGTGGTCAGCATGCGGCCCATCCCGTACCGGCAGGTCCCGGCGGCAGCTGCCATTACAGCGGGCATGCCCCGCGTGCACGGTATGCCGGTGCAAATCGGTGAGCCGGAATCCATCGGCATCCATGATTTGGCTCACCCGGATTACGGCGATGCCGTGACCATCAACCCCGGCGAAACACCGGTGTTCTGGCCCTGCGGCGTGACCCCGCAGAACGTTGTGATGCACTCCAAGCCGGAGTTCTGCATCACCCATGCGCCGGGGCACATGTTTGTGACCGACGTAAAAAATGTGGAGCTGAAATATTAAGAGCAGATAGTAAAAACCGCAGGGGCGCACACTGTGCGCCCCTGCGGGGCAGAAACATTGCCTTATGCCTGAAAGTGGAGGATTGAGCTATGCCGCATATTGATTTGAACTGTGACCTGGGCGAAAGCTTTGGCGCGTATACCATCGGAATGGATGAAAAGGTGATCCCGTTTATCACATCGGCCAATGTGGCCTGTGGCTTCCATGCAGGCGATCCGCTGGTGATGCAGCGCACCGTGGCGCTGTGCAAACAGAGCGGCGCGGCGGTGGGGGCGCACCCCGGTTTCCCTGATCTGCAGGGCTTTGGCCGCCGCCAGATGAAGCTGACCCCGGCGGAAGCCAAGGCCTGTGTGCAGTATCAGATCGGTGCGCTGAAAGCGTTCTGCGATGCCGCCGGTGTGCCGCTGCACCATGTAAAGCCCCACGGCGCTTTGTATAACATGGCGGGCAAGGACCGCGCGCTGGCAGATGCCATCTGCGCCGCGGTGAAGGAGAGCGCCCCCTGCGCGGTGCTGCTGGCGCTTTCCGGCAGTGAGATGGTCAAGGCGGCCCAGGCCATCGGCCTGCCGGTTGCCAACGAGGTGTTTGCCGACCGCGGCTACCGCCCGGATGGTAGCCTTGTGCCCCGCGGAACCCCCGGTGCCATGATTGAGGATGAGGACGAAGCCATTGCCCGCGTGATCCGCATGGTAACCGAGGGCAAAGTGACCGCCAACGACGGTACGGATATTGCCATCCAGGCGGATTCCGTCTGCGTACACGGCGACGGCCCCAAGGCTCTGGCCTTTGTAGAAAAGATCGGCGCGGCCCTGCAGGCAGCCGGGGTGGAATTGAAGGCGTTTTGAGAAAATGAGCAGGGGCACCGTTCAGCAAATGCCGTTTTCCCCTATAGAGACCGTAAGGGCGCGCAGTGTGCGCCCGCAGGTGTGCGCCGGGTGATGAGGTGAAATACCCGGCAAAGCCCGTCATGCGGGACGATGCAGGTGTCGTTCCCTGCAAATTTTTAGCCTGGCAGCGGGAAAACGCCCCTCAGGCCGCTTCGCGTCCAGCTCCCCTCCAGGGGAGCCATCGCATACCTAAAGTAAGATATTGGCTCCCCTGGA
>ERZ1694966.1308-NODE-1308-length-9828-cov-3.510386_pt1 | contig 9828 bp, 8 predicted proteins | sample MGYA00581611_ERZ1694966 | MGnify/ENA primary metagenome ERZ1694966 (study PRJEB42213, sample SAMN07424282) | human gut metagenome | biome: ENVO:00009003; feature: ENVO:2100002; material: ENVO:00002003 | host: Homo sapiens | place: USA | collected 2014 ...
CGGCAGCGTCAGATGTGTATAAGAGACAGGTACCTACACCGTTATCCGGCCCCCATACGGCGGCGAACAACTCGCTACAGCCATTGATCACATAAGGATGCTTTCCGAAATCGGGCGTACAATTTACCATACCCAATACCTTGATCACTCTCTTTATCTTGTTGAAGCTACCAAGGTTCGCCTGGATGGTCGCCAACATGGTAAGTCCTACTTGCTGGGCGGCGAGTTTGCCTTCATCCATCGTCAAGTCCTTACCGATACGTCCGATGATCAAGGATTTATCATTCCGCACAGGCCCGTGACCGGAAAGATACAGGTATTTGCCATCTATCACACAAGGCTTGTAAACTCCGGCCGGAGCCGGTGCGGGAGGTAAGGTCAACCCTAATTTCTCAAAATTCTCATCTGCGTTAATCATGCTCATAATTTCTTTCATTTATATGTTAGTAAAAAAATATATTGATCTATTTCCTGACTCTTTCCGTTACCGGTTGATTCGTGGCGACAGAGATTCCTTGTAGCTCTACATACTCGACGCTTAAAGGATTCTTGGAGCTGGCTTTAACGTAGAGGGATTGGAGAATCGCCTGTTGGTTGTTGATCGTTATGTAGCATACATAGCGGGAATCACGTTTGGTAATCGTCAACTGGCGGGAGGGATAAGCGGTCAATGAGCATACACAAGCATTATCACTCGCCGAGATCAGTTTATACCCATAAGCCATTTTCCGTTGGATATAGCTCAAGCCATTGGTTTCCCCCGGATGCTTTTCCCGATTGACCCAATAAACGTTCAAGGGATCATGTGTATCCAGCTTACCATCCCTCAGATTCACATCGTAACAAACCAAGTTCTTATTCACGCTTCGTGCTATATGAAAAAGCCTCCCGACCGTTGGATAAGTACCTTCCTCCGGGTCCGCCGCAAACGAGGCGACGAAAGGGAAAAGCATAATAACGATACTAAGCAGCCATCTCTTTCTCATTGCTCAATCATTCTTTTGTTATACAATCAAATTTAAGATCATTACCCCGATCAATCCTACGACCGACACGATCGTCTCCATGATAGACCATGAGCAGATCGTATCCTTTATGCTTAGGTTAAAATATTCCTTGAACATCCAGAAGCCGGAATCGTTGACATGCGAGAACATCAAGCTACCCGCTCCTAAAGATAAAACCATCAAGTTCGGGTTCGCACCCGTTTGCGTAACTAAAGGCATCACCACGCCCGCCGCCGTCAACGCCGCCACCGTAGCCGATCCCACGCACAAACGGATCACGGCAGAGATCAACCAACCCAAGTTCAACGGATGAACGGGCAATTGCTCCAGACTTGTCGCCAGCTCATTGCTTACCCCGCTATCCTCCATGATCTGCTTGAAGATACCGGAACCCGCGATGATCAAAAGGATCATAGAGATATCTTTCACGGCCTCCCCATAGACTGCCATAACCGACTTGATACTACGTCCCTGCCGGATGCCCAGCGTATATGTAGCGAACAACAAGGCGATCAGCATTACAATGGAAGGAGCACCAATAAAAGAGACTATCCCGCTCGCCATCTCGCCCATATCCTTAAAGCAATAAGGAATAACCGTCACGATAATCAGTAAAAAGACAGGCAACGTAGCGCTGATAAAACTATTCGCCTTGCCCGGCATGCTATATCTCCCGCTATCCTCTTTCTGCTCGAACAACGTGACCGGACCGGATTTTATATGTTTCAACCGACTGCCGAACACCGGCCCGGCGATAATGATAGCCGGAATCGCCAAACATAAACCGTAGATCAGCGTAAGGCCGATATTCGCGTTGAATTGTACCACCAAGGCTACCGGAGACGGATGCGGGGGCAGGAATCCATGCGTCACGGACAACGCCGCCAACATCGGCAACCCGATATAGACCGCCGGAAGCTTGTATTTATACACGATCGAGAAGATCAATGGCACCAACAACACAAATCCGATCCCATAAAATAACGGAATACCCACGACAAAGCCTGTCACCATCAGCCCCCATTGTATATGCTTAGTACCAAAAAGCGACACCATCACGGAAGCGATCTTCTGTGCCGCTCCGCTCTCGGCCACCAACTTGCCTAGCATAGCGCCTAATACGATAATCAACGTCAACCCACCCAAGATACTCCCGATACCGTTATTCACCGAGTCCGGCAGCTTCTCCAACGGAATGCCCAAAGCGATGCCCGCCAAGATAGAGGAGATCAGAAACGCGATGAAAGCATCCACCTTAAAGTAGGATATCAAGACAATCAATAAGGCCAAACAAAGTACGACAATGATAAATGACATGTTTTTTCGCTGTATTAGTTTATAATCCGTAAACGGGATACAAAGAAAACATTTATTTCCGAACTACCCCTTTTTACGATAACTAATTACCGCTAACAGATTAAAAAAAACAGCAAATAGACAGACAATCACAAAATGTCCCCGTAAATCGGCAAAGCCGCTCCCCTTTAAATAGACCATACGCATCACCTCCACGAAATAACGCACCGGATTCGCCAGCGTGATCTTCTGCGCCCATTCCGGCATACTGCTGATCGGCGTGAACAATCCGCTTAGCAAGGCGAAAATGATCAAGAAGAAAAACGCCGTAAGCATCGCTTGTTGCTGTGTGGACGAGAAGGAGGAGATCGCCAAGCCAAATCCCGTAAAAGCGATCAAATATACGGCGGCAAACAAATAGATCACCCCGAAACTCCCCTCCGGCACCAAGCCGTAGATCAGCCAAGCGATGAGGATCGCCACCGTCAGCAGGACAAAGCCTATCACCCAGAAAGGGATCAGCTTCGACAGCAGGAACAGGGACTTGGGTACGGGCGAGACGTTTATCTGCTCGATCGTCCCTTTCTCCTTCTCGCTCACGATATTCAAGGCGGAGATCGATCCCCCGATAATCGTCAGCAAGAATACCATGATGCCGGGAACCATATAGATCTTGTAGCTCAAGTGGGGATTGAACAGGTTAATCGAAGCCACTCCCCTGCCCGATCCCATAGAGGCGAAACCTTTCTCCCTATTGAAATCCTGTATAATCGAGGAGAGGTAGGAGCTACCCAAGCCGCCCTTAGTTCCGTTCACGGCGTTAGCGGCGATCATCACGTCCGCCCTGCCCTCCTTACCCAAGTCCCGCTCGAAATCAGAGGGGATTTCCAGAATGATATCGGACTCATTGCTCTCCACCGAGGTCAGCGCCTCGTCGTAACGATCCGACCGGTCTGTCAGGCGGAAATATCCGGAGGATAGTACCTTATCTACCAATTGCATGGAGGTGACGGAATGATCGTTGTCCACGATGCTAAGGTTAATATTTCGCATCTCGAAATTAGCGGCAAAAGGTAAGATGATCAACTGCATGATCGGGATGATGAAGATAATCTTCGGCATGAACCGGTCCCGACGGATCTGCTTGAACTCTTTCTCTAACAAATATCGTAACATAGCTTATAATCGTATTTTAAAACGTTTCACACTCAAGAACACCAGCACGACCGCCATGAACGACAATATCCCGATCTCCTTCAAGATCGACACGGCGGGAAGCCCCTTGATCATCACGTCCTTCACGGCGATGATATACCATTTGGCCGGAACGATATGGGAGAACCATTGCAGGATATCCGGCATATTCTCTATCGGGAACATCATGCCGCTCAACAACATGATCGGAAGCATCAAGGCGATACCGCTGATCAACATAGCCGCCTGCTGGGTATCGGCTACCGTGGAGATCAGCAGGCCCAGGCAGAGGGATACGATCGCATACAGGATGGACACGGAAACCAGCAACAGCAGGCTGCCTTTTATCGGAACGTCCAGCAGAAAATAGGATAGTAGCAAGATCGTAGCGATATTCACCATACTCAGCAATAGGTATGGGATCGCCTTGGCCAGAATGATGTAGATGGGTTTCAACGGGGAGACCAGCAGGACTTCCATCGTTCCCATCTCCTTCTCTTTCACGATGCCGATCGAGGTCATCATGGCGCATATAAGGATAAGGATCAAGCCCATCACGCCGGGAACGAAGTTGTAGGCGCCTTTCATTTGAGGGTTGTAGAGCAAAGAGGTAACCGGGGTCACGGCTTTACCCTCAACCGCCGACTCGCCTTTCAACTGTTCCGCGATGATCGCCGAGCAATAGGCGATTAGCTGCGTGGCCTCGTTCGGATCGGTAGCGTCCGCCAAGACTTGTACTTGGGCATCGGCCGTGGAAGCGTACCCGGGGGGGAAGACAACTATGACGTGTACCTTTCCTTGCCGAAACAAGGCCCCGGCATCCTCATAGCTATCGACGGTCGTATACAGCTCGAAGTACTCGCTGGCATTCAAGCGGTCTGCCATCTTCAGTGTCAGCTCATCCCGGCTTTGGTCGAAAATAGCGATCGGCACACGCTTGATCTCGGTCGTGATGGCATATCCGAACAAGATGATCAGGATAACGGGCATGAGCAAGAGGATCATTGTCGTGCGTGCGTCCCTGAAAATGTGATAGAACTCCTTTCTAACAAAGGATATGAATTGTTTCATCGTTTATTCTCCTCTCGTTGCTTTTCGAGCCAAGGCGTGGAAGACTTGGTTCATATTCGTTGTCTTAAAATCCCGTTTCAAGGCGGAGGGACTGTCTAACGCTTCGATCTTTCCGTCTACCATGATGGAGACACGGTTACAATACTCCGCCTCATCCATATAATGGGTGGTGACGAAGATCGTGATCCCCCGGGCAGCCGCTTCATAGATCAACTCCCAGAACTGGCGGCGGGTGACGGGATCGACGCCTCCGGTAGGCTCATCCAAGAAAACGATCTTGGGATCATGGATGATCGCCACGGAGAAGGATAGCTTCTGTTTCCAGCCCAAGGGCAGGGAATCGACCAAGGTGTTCCGCTCCTTTTCCAGCCCGAGGATATCCAGCAACTCATCCGTTTTCTGGGACAGCTGCCGTTTAGACAAACCGTAGATACCGCCGAAGAGACGGATATTCTCCCATACCTTTAGATCGCCGTAGAGGGAGAATTTCTGGCTCATGTATCCGATATTCCGTTTGATGGACTCGCTCTCCCGGTAGACATCGAAACCGGCTACCCGGGCCTCGCCGGATGTCGGGACCGACAGGCCGCAGAGCATACGCATGGCGGTGGTCTTCCCTGCCCCGTTTGCCCCGAGGAAGCCGAATATCTCGCCCGGCTCCACCTCGAAACTGATATGATCGACGGCGGTGAAGGTGCCGAAACGTTTGGTCAGTTGTTTTACTTCTATCGCTTTCATTTTTTATCCTTATTTCATAATTACAATGCCGCATTTCCCCTCTCTTACAAGGCCATGAAACAATCCTCAACGCTTGGCTCAAGGCGTTCGATGCTTACGTCCGCGTAACCTTTGCCTTTCAGATATTCCTGTAATCGCCTCATGACATCCTCCCCATCCCTCCTCAACGTAAGATGATGAGCATCTCCAAAAGCGAAACACGAGTTTGTATCCGGGAACTCCCGCAAGTCTCCCAACAACTTATACATCGATGCGCATCGCACCGCGTATAGCCGCCTATCGAATGAGGTACGGATACCTACCGGCGTATCGATAGACAGGCATTCCCCAGAACGCACCAAAGCGATACGGTCGCAACGGGAGGCCTCATCCATATAAGGCGTAGAGACAAGTATCGTAATGCCTTGCCGTTTCAGACGATCCAGCATATCCCAGAACTCAGAGCGGGAGACAGGATCGACCCCCGTCGTAGGCTCATCCAAGAACAAGACATCCGGACGATGGATCAAGGCGCAACTCAAAGCCAGCTTCTGCTTCATACCACCGGACAGCTTCCCCGCCCGCCGATGCTTGAACGGCTCTATCTGACTATAGATATCCCGTACCAGATCGTAGTTCTCCTCGATCGTCGTATTGAAGACCGTAGCGAAGAAGTTCAAGTTCTCCTCTACTGTCAGGTCTTGGTAGAGCGAGAAGCGGCCGGGCATATATCCTACCCGCCGACGGATCTCCTTCAAGTCTTTCACCACGTCCAAGCCGCAGACAGAGGCGGTACCGCTATCGGCCAGCAACAACGTGGTCAGGATACGAAACAGGGTGGTCTTTCCCGCCCCATCCGGACCGATCAACCCGAACAACTCACCGGAGCCGATCTCCAGCGACAGATTCCGCAAGGCCTCGACATCGCCATAACGCTTGGTGATATGATTTATATGAATCTCGTTATTCATATTTAATCTCCCCATATTGCCCGATCTTCAGATAACCATCGTTGCGGACGGCGATCTTGATGGCATATACCAAATTAGCCCGTTCGTCCTTCGTCTGGATACCTTTCGGGGTAAACTCGGATTTATCGGAGATCCACGTGATCGTACCGGGGTATTCCCGGCGATCATTCCCATAGTCGGCGAAGACCTTGAGAGATTGCCCTAGTTTCAGGTGGGATAACTGATCCGCCGTCACATAGGCACGGAGATAAAGCAAGTCCGTATCGGCGATCTTGTAAAGCGGTTTGCCTGCCGCCGTCACCTCTCCCGGTTCGGCGTATTTCACCAATACCGTACCGGTCTGGGGATTGAGGATACGGCTTTTCATCAGTTGATCATCCAATTGCATGATCTGGTATTGCAGGCCCTCCGCCTCGGCGTCGGCAGCTCCCGTCGTCTTGCTTAAGGAGGAGTATTGGGCATCCAGTTGTTTCTGGAGATATTTGATGTTATTCACGATATCGTCCAGTTGCTTTTGGTTACCCGCTTTCGCACGCACCAAGTTTTCCTGTCGCTGTTGCTCGGTCTTAGCCGTGGCGATTTGTTGTTCCAAGACAGCGATCTGCTTACGGATATCCGGCTTGCGAATATCTACCGAGCGAAGGCTGGCAGAGAGTTGCATCTTCCGCAGAAAAAGCTGGGTGCTATCCACGTAACCCACGATGGCGCCGGCATCCAAGCGATCGCCCTCCTCGATATTCAGTTCCATGATCTTTCCGTTGGCTTCCGAAGATACCAAGATCTCGGTTGCCTCAAAGGTACCGGAAGCGTCAAAATCATTGTCTGTATTACCGCAAGCCGTCCATAGAAGGCTACATAAGCTGATAAAAATCAAATGTCTCATAAATCAATTGTATTTGTCATACTCTATTTAATTCGTTGTATACATATAATTATAAATAGTCATCAAGCGCTGTACACGGTGCGCCGCGGCGGTTTGCCGGGCCATGTCCTCGGCGTTGATCTCCCGGATTAGGTCCGTGACAGAAATCACGCCATTCTCCAGCTTCACCTCCGCCGCCTGCTTGATGCTTGTTCTCAGACGGATGATATCGTCATCGGCACGCATCAGGTCCGTCATTTTCTTTATCTCCGTGTTTTGCTGCAAAAGTTGCAGGCGGGTATTGAATAAGAAGGTCTCCCGTTGCACATCAATCTGGCGACGGCTTACCTCGATCTTCCTCCGGTCGTTCTTCAGCGTGTACAACTTCCCCAGATTCCAAGAAAGACGGACACCGGCCACATAATAAGGCTCGAAACTATCCTCCAGCATGTTCAAGCCCGGCCGTCCGTAACCACCTTGTACGAAAGCTCCGATACGAGGCATCAAGCCCGCCGTTACCTGCTTGTTTTGCGTCTCGATCCATTCGCTCTTAGCATCCAAGGCCCGTAATTCCGGACGGTTGATTTGCGTGGACAATGAACGCTCGGGTGACTCCGGAGTCTTCAAGACGACTTGATCCGTCAGCGGTTTATTGATAAAGGTCGCCAACATCTGCCGATATGCCGTGCGAGACGCCCTTAGCTCAATCTCATTTTGGCGGGCATTCAGCAGTTCCACTTCCATACTTTCCAGATCCGATTGATTCGCCACGCCATTGTCCATCATCGCCTTGATACGCTCGATATTGACCTGCAACTCCTTTTGAAGCAAAGCGTTCTGACGTATCAACTCGTCTTGCAGCAGGCAACCGAAGTAGATTTGATTCACCCGGTCGTTCAGCGCATACAACTCACTTTCCAATTGCTCCCGGTTGGCGATCGCCTCGGCACGAGTCAAGGCACGGGCCGAACGGGTGCTACCGCCGTCCCAAATCGTCTGGTCCACCTGCGCCACGACTTGATACTGATCCTTGCTCAAGCTAGGGATCTCAAAGCCGGGAAGAAGCGAGGAGATATTATCGCCATCCAAAGGCAACTTCGTCACGTCGCTCTGATAGCTTGCCTTACCGCTTACCGAAAGCTGGGGAAGCCAAGCCTTGCCCACATTGCTCAAGCTATAACGCTCCGTCTGATCGATCAAACCCATTTGATGAATCTGCGGATAATTCGCCCTCGCCCACTCGTAACATTGGGTGATCGTGACCGATTCCTGTCCGCTAACCCTTCCGGCATAACCCAACAGGCTAATTAACAATAATACATATACACCTCTCATATACTCTATGATATGTTTATTAAATTGAACAAATCCATCATCTGGCATCCGGGACCATCAGCTGGGTTATTACCTCGACGATCAAATCCCTGCGCCTATCCATATATTCCTCAAACCGCCCCATATCGTTATCCAAAAAAGCCGCCGCTAGTGGCTTGCGGATCAACAACGGGAAGACCACTAGGCTCACCAAGGTCGAAACCAAATCTATGACCGGCATCTTCCGTAGAAGCCCCTCGTCCATCTCCTCCTCTATCTGACGACGAAGACGCAGGATGGGCTGTATTTTTTTCGGATCTTTCAGCACGGTCTGGAATAAACGTTCCGGATCTCTGTTTAACTCGCCCACCACAAAATTCGGGAACATCGGGTTCGCACGAACAATTCCCATATACAGATCAACGATCACCGGCATTTTCTCCAGCATCGTACTCTTCTCATCCAAAACCCGATCGATGTTCGGCAACAATGAAGAAAGCAATTGTCCGAAAATAGCGTCGAACAGAATCTCTTTCGTCCTATAATAATAATGTAAGGCCGTCCTGCCAATACCCACTTCTGCCGCCACGTCACTCATGGTAGCCGCCTCGTACCCCTTTCGGACAAACACTCGCTTCGCCGCTTCTATGATGCGAGGCTCCATCTCATTCATGTCTTTCGCTTCCATAATTAAATGTTATTTTTTGTTTTGTCACTATCGTTTGTCATTATAGTTTGACACATGCGTCAAAAGTAGTATAAAAAAATTACATAGCAAGTAAAACCTAAGTTTTCTTGCTATGTAATCCTTCTTAAATAATTATTGGATCGTGCGAGCCTCAACTCCTTCGGTCGTAATCTCCACAGGATTGATCAATCCCTCCTCGTTAAATGTCATCTTCTCAATACAAGTCTCCCGGTGGTCACGTGTCTTGACCCCGGCCGGCCGGCGATGGTACACGATGTAGTAATCTTCCGAATTCGGCACATGCATGATCGAGTGGTGACCCGCTCCGTTGGCGATATCGAAATTTTGCCGCAAGACCTCCCCGATACGATTGAACGGGCCAAAAGGAGAATCGGAGATGGCGTAAGCGACCTTGTAATCCGGTCCGGTCCAACCACCCTCACTCCACATGAAGTAATATTTACCATTCTTCTTAAACATAAACGGGCCTTCCACGTAATCCTTGGGAGTTACCTCTTTATAAATCGTTCCGTCCTCGAACGGTATAAGTCCGGTAAAGTCTTTATTCAAGCGTACCATGTTGCAGTGTTTCCAACCACCGTAATACATATAATACTCATCATTGTCAGCGTCGTGGAAAACAAACTGATCGATCGGCTGCGCCCCGTTCACGATCTCGTTGATCAGCGGCTTACCCAGCAAATCCTT
>ERZ1694966.1317-NODE-1317-length-9721-cov-15.477447_pt1 | contig 9721 bp, 8 predicted proteins | sample MGYA00581611_ERZ1694966 | MGnify/ENA primary metagenome ERZ1694966 (study PRJEB42213, sample SAMN07424282) | human gut metagenome | biome: ENVO:00009003; feature: ENVO:2100002; material: ENVO:00002003 | host: Homo sapiens | place: USA | collected 2014 ...
CACTGTCAATAGTAGAGTGCTAATATTCACGAAAAAATAATACTTTTGCAACAATTTCTTGGTTCTGGCTCTCCCCGCTTTCCCCTTTGGGGCGGGCTGCCACGCCTTTTTTCGTTGCCGCCTGGTTTGGCACTTTTCAACGGTCCCGTTCCGTGTTACAATAGGAAAAAACGAAACCGGGTGATTTTTTTGGAATTTTATGGTACCATCGGCCCCGCCTGTGCCCAGCTGGAGACCTTGCAGCGCATGGTGGAAGCTGGCATGACGGGCATCCGCATGAACCTTTCCCACGGGCCCCTTTCGGCCCACAAAGACTGGCTGGATATCATCCACGCCGTGGGCATCCCCCAGCTGCTCATCGACCTGCAGGGGCCGGAGCTGCGCATTGGCACGCTGCCCCAGCCCCTTGTGCTGGAACCGGGCCAGAGCCTCCGGCTGGGGCAAGGGGGTGTCCCCTGCCCGGCGGCGCTGGTGCATGCAGCCCGGCCGGGCCAGAACCTCCTGCTGGACGACGGCAGGCTCCTTGTGCAGGTGGCCGAAGCCGATGGCGCTGCCCTGCAGTGTACTGTGGTACGGGGCGGCACCCTGCAAAGCCGCAAAAGCCTTGCGGCACCGGGGCTGACGGTGGCCTCCCCCACGTTGACGGAGGAGGACCTGCAAAACCTGCAGCTGGCAGGAGCCTGTGGCGTTACCGGGGTGATGCTGCCCTTCGTGCGGGGGGGTGAGGACATCCGCACCCTGCGCCGGGCGCTGGAACAGGCCGGGGCCGGGCAGATCCGCATTTTTGCCAAGATCGAGAGCCTTGCGGGGGTACAGGCCCTGCCGGAGTTCCTGCCCCTTGTGGATGAAGTGGTCATTGCCCGCGGGGACCTTGGCAACGCCATGCCCCTGTGGGAGCTGCCCCGGTGCCAGAAACAGCTTTCGGCGGTCTGCCGGTCTGCCGGGGTGCCCTTTATGGTGGTGACCCAGATGCTGGACAGTATGTGCAGCCGGGCAGTCCCCACCCGCGCCGAGGTCAGCGACATCTACAACGCCGTAGCAGACGGCGCTTCCAGCGTGATGCTCACCGGGGAGACCGCCGCCGGGCAATACCCGGTGGAGGCCATGGAGTATCTTGTGCGCACTGCCCGCACCGCCTTGGAATAACCCAAAGTCAAAGACACTCGGTCGATCTGTGTTGCCGCATTTAGTCCAGAATTTTTCCGTCAATGGAAATGGTAACCACCTGCCACGGAATGAACTTTCCGCTGGCTTGCAGTGCCTTTTTCGCTGCCATCTCCAAGCCGCCGCAGCAGGGCACCTTCATGCGGAGGATGGTCACGCTCTGGATGTCGTTGCTGCGCAGGATCTCGGTCAGCTTTTCGCTGTAATCCACAGCATCCAGCTTCGGGCAGCCGATGAGAGTCACTTTGCCGCGCATAAACTCCTGATGGAAATTGGCGTAGGCGTATGCCGTGCAGTCCGCTGCAATCAGGAGTTTTGCGCCCTCAAAGTAGGGCGCATGGACAGGTGCCAGCTTGATCTGCACCGGCCAGTTGCGCAGGCGGGAAACCGGCTGCACGGGGGCAGCAGCTGCGCTTTCGGCAGCCTCCGACTGTTCCAGCATCCGCATCCGGGAGCCGGGGCAGCCGCCCTCGTGGAGGTGCTTCATCTTCTCCTGCAGCTCCTTTTTCTTTTTGTTCTCCTGCACCGCTGCCTCGTCGTAGGCAGGGGCTTCCCGCTCCTCAAAGGTAATGGCTCCGGTGGGGCAGCCCGGCAGGCAGTCGCCAAAGCCATCGCAGAAATTTTCCCGCACCAGCTTTGCTTTGCCGTTGATGATATCAATGGCTCCCTCATGGCAGGCGGTTGCGCACAAGCCGCAGCCGTTGCATTTTTCTTCGTCAATATGGATGATCTTCCGAATCATATCTATACTCTCCTGTTGTGGGTGTTTTTTGCATTTGCATCCTTATTATAGTATACTAAAGGCAACTTGTATGTTTGAATTCCAACAAGGAGGGCTTTTATGCAAAAATATCTGCCTGTTCTGCGGAACTGCCCCTTTTTTACCGGGCTTACCGACGATGAGATTTTGTCCATCCTGCACTGTGTCAGTGCATCGAAGATCACCCGGCCCCGGGGCTCCTACATTTTCCGTGCCGGAGATTCCACAGAGGTCATGGGGCTTATGTTGTCCGGCTCCACCCTTGTGATCCAGGAGGACCTTTGGGGACACCGCAACATCCTGTCCAAGTGCAATACCGGAGACTTTTTCGGGGAGCCTTACGCCGCCACCCCCGGTGCCATCCTGAACATCAGCGTGGTGGCAGAGGAGGATTGCGAGATCCTGCTGCTGAACGTCAAGCGTTTGCTCACCTCCTGCCCCACCGCCTGCGACCATCACCAGAAACTCATCCGCAATCTGGTCAGCGTTCTGGCAAACAAAATACTGCTTTTTAACGATAAGATCACCCATGTCAGCAAGCGCACCACCCGGGAAAAGCTGCTGTCCTACCTGTCTGCCGAATCCATCCGGCAGTCTTCCCTTTCCTTTGACATTCCCTTTGACCGTCAGCAGCTGGCGGATTTTCTCTGCGTGGAACGTGCCGCCATGTCGGTGGAGCTTTCCAAGCTGCAAAGGGAAGGGCTGCTGGTCACCAAACGGAACCATTTTGAGCTGTTGACCCGTTGACCGCTCCATGCGCCGCCATGGGCGGTTTTATCGGGCAGATTTCCCCTGCCGGGATGTCCAGGCATAAAAACAGCGGACAACCATTTTGAGGCTGTCCGCTGAAGGGATGGTTTGATTTTGTTGGTCGACTAATGGAAATTATCTGTTATAAAATATCAGCAATAAATCCCTCTATCAAACGATTCACCTGTTCGGGTTTGTCTGTATTGGAATTGTGTCCTGCTCCTTCTATCCACGTCAAAGGAATTTTCGTATTGCGATGCCATGCTTTGTTGTACCGTATACACGAACCTGCGTGATCTTGTGTGCCGCATATCAATAAAGCCGGGCACTTGATCTCATACGGCAGATTCTTTTCCATGGCCGCTGCCAAAATGCGATAACCTTGTCCGGCAATTTGTGCATAGCGTTTCTGATTTCCGTCATAGGTTAGCATCATTTCACGCATGAGGTTTCTACCGTAATCAGACGTGGCAACACCTTCCGACCCCGATTTCAGGAGCCATTTCCACGGATAGTGAGCATATACCGGTTCCATCCGTTTCAAGAGCCAAATTTCAACTGCCGTCACATAGCTTCGTTGCAGCGGTGCAGAGTCAATGGAGACAAAACCCGTCATTTTGTCTGGGTAAAGCTGCGCATAAGCCTGTCCCACATATCCACCCATAGACTGCCCAACAATGACAGGCTTTGTGATTCCTTCTTGGTTTAAGATATCGTTCAGCCATTTTGCCTTATCGAACAGATCAAAATCAAATCGAAACGGCCATGAGGAACCTTGTGCCGGCGCATCCCAGACGATAACATTATACCTGCTCTCGAAATACTGAATCTGCTTATCAAACAGTCGATGATCCGCAGTCAATCCCGGCAGAAAAACAAGAGTAATTGTATCCGGGTTTGACACACTCACCCAATAGTGAATCGTTCCGCAACGGGTCTGATATGTCCGTTCCTCCATTGAGCTTTCCTCCCGTAACTTCCAAGTTGTCAAGTTCAGTATACCACACCAAACCGCATTGTAAAAGAGCTATGGTAATTTTTCTCCGGTCAAACAAAAAAGCTCGTCTGCAAGCCACGATATGTGGCAGCGCAGACGGGCTTTCGTTATGGAGTCATCCTGATATTCACTCTATCTTATACCATTCTCCTCTATTTGTTCTTATTTTATCTGCGGTGTATCCTTTTGCTGCCGTGTGGATTTCAGATATTCCAGCAGCGTCCGGCTCACCACCGAGCTGGCAGTTTTGGAAAACGCCAGCCCCAGCGTCCGGCAGCAGGCAGGCTCCAGCGGACGGGACACTACCCCGGGGCAGCCGAATGCCTGCATCACCAGCTCCTGCGAGATGGTCACGCCCAGCCCGCTGCGCACGAACGCCATGATGAGGGTATCGTCCCGGAAGCTGTAAGAAATGTTCGGCTTCACCGGGCACTTGAGCATCAGGTGCTGGATATCGTTATCGCAGCCGGGCGTTTCAATGATGAGCGGATACTGAAACAGCTGCGACAGCGTTACGCTGGGTCGTGCAGCCAGTGGATGCCCCTCCGGGAACACGGCACACAACGGGTCGTCCCAGAGCGGGTAGAATTTCAGGTCGTCTGCCACAATGGATGAGAGGAAACCGCAATCCACCTGCCCATGGATGATCCATTCCCGGATCTCATCATAGTTGCCGTCCAGGATCTCTATACTCACCTTCGGGTAGTTCTCCTTGAAATAGTGCACCACTTCCGGCATCCAGAGCGTTGTGATGCTGGAAATGCTGCCCACCCGCAGCTTGCCCTCCACCTTGTGGTTGATATTGAACGCCGCCTGCCGCAGCCGGTTCTTCTGGTTGGCCAGTTCCCGGATGTAGGGCAAAAGACGTGTCCCGTTGTCGGTCAGGGTCACGCCCCGGTTGATGCGGGCGAACAGCTTCACGCCCAGTTCTTCTTCCAACCCCGCCATCATCTGGCTGATGCCGGATTGGGTATAGTTCAATGCCTCCGCTGCTTTGGAAAAACTGCCCGTTTCGCACACTTTCAAGAATATCTCGTATCGGTCTTTCTGTTCCCGCATCTCAAATACTCCATAAGTAAAATTTATATGTCGTAGTAATTTTATTCTGTTTACTGATATGATACTCCATGTTATCCTATATTACAATAGGAAATACGGATAGGAGTTTCAGAATCATGGAAAAGAAAGCAAGCAGTTTCTCCGGACAAATCGGATTTGTCCTTGCTGCCGCCGGAAGTGCGGTGGGTGTCGGCAACCTGTGGCGGTTCCCGTACCTTGCCGCAAAGGATGGCGGCGGTTTGTTTTTGCTGGTGTATCTGGTGCTGGTGCTGACCTTCGGTTTTACCCTGCTCACCTCGGATATTGCCATCGGACGCCGCACCAAGCAAAGTGCCATCCGCGCCTACGAGACCATGCGCCCCAAGTGGAAATTCCTAGGCATCTTAACCTTTCTGGTGCCGGTTCTGATCATGACCTACTATGCCGTCATCGGCGGGTGGATCACGAAATATGCGGTGGTCTACCTCACCGGACAGTCTGCCGCCGCTGCGGAGGACGGCTATTTTACCAGCTTCATCACCTCGCCGGTGTCGCCTGTGGTGTTCGCTCTGCTGTTCATGGGCGTGACGGCTTTCATCGTGTACAACGGCGTGGAGGGCGGCATTGAGCGGGTGTCCCGCTACATGATGCCCATTCTGCTGGTGCTGGTGGTCGTGATTGCGGGCTACGCCCTCACCCTGCGCCACGAGGACGCTTCCGGCCAGATGCGCACCGGTCTGGAGGGTCTACGCTACTATCTGACCCCGCACATGGAAGGGCTGACCGTCAGCCGCTTTTTGCAGATCTTGCTGGACGCCATGAGCCAGCTGTTCTTCTCCCTCAGCGTATCCATGGGCATTATGATCACCTACGGTTCCTACGTCAAACCGGACGTAGACCTGAACAAAGCGGTGAATCAGATTGAGATCTTCGATACCGGCGTAGCCCTGCTGGCCGGTGCCATGATCATCCCCGCCGTGTATGTATTCTCCGGCACCGAGGGCATGAGCGCAGGCCCCAGCCTGATGTTCGTCTCGCTGCCCAAGGTATTCAACGCCATGGGCAAGGCGGGCGTGTTCGTTGGCATCCTGTTCTTTGTCACTGCCATTTTTGCCACCCTGACTTCCTGCATCTCGGTGCTGGAATCCATCACCGCCAACTGCATGGAGATCTTCCACTCGGGCCGCAAAAAGACGGTGCTTGTGCTGGCGGTCATCTATCTGGCCGCTTCCGCCATCATTGCGCTGGGTTACAGCATCTTCTATTTTGAAGTACAGCTCCCCAACGGATCGGTGGGGCAGCTGTTGGATATCATGGACTATGTCAGCAACAGTGTTATGATGCCTTTCATTGCCCTGCTGTCCACCATCCTGATTGGCTGGGTCATGACACCGGATTACGTCATTGACGAGATGCAGCGCAGCGGCGAGACCTTCCGCCGCAAGAAACTCTACCGGGTGATGATCCGATACGTTGCTCCGGTGATGATGCTGGTGCTGTTTTTGCAGTCCACCGGGATCCTTGCTTAAGCCGAAAAGCCCCCGTGGGCTTTTGGGAAACCGGACGAGCAGAAAGGGATTTACCCCAACAGGCCCGGTTCCGTTATCATCTGGTCCACGCCATTGAGGGTGCATATAAGTATCGGAAAGACTGATGATACCAGTTTTAGCGGATGGTTCTGCGGAGCCATCCGTTTTTTTTTTTGCTCAAATCGCATTTTTTAGAGGTTTAAACGCATCTGAATTATCGCACAAGGTTCATTTCCCGTGCTGCACCAGAACCGACACTCCTCCAAACAGCTCAGATTTCCTCCCTATTTTTTATGCAAATTATTGCAAGAAATTCAAAATAAGCTTGAAACGGTTTTAACAGAATGCCAGAATATAATGTCACTGCTTTTATAGGAGAATCCACACAAGATCCAGTGCGGACAGGCCGCAAGCGTTGACCGCAAACGCCTTCCTTGAGGATGTGAAAAAGAGCAAGGAGGCCGGGATGGACGCGCATCTGTCCAAGCCTGTGGATATCGCTGCGCTGGAACAGACGGTGAAGCGCTTCCGCGTTATCCCCCCGATAATAAATAGCGGACTAGCGCGTTTTCGCAGATGACCGACACCCACGACCTAGCAGGGCCGCCCATTTGCAGCCAAGCTCTTTTTTTGTGAGAGAGCAATCATGATGAATCAAAGTATAGGATGGTATTGCGTATGGAACAACAGCCAAATAAAATCCGGCCTATGTTGCTATCGGCACTTGCCCAATTGAGCGCCTGCCTGATCGTCTGGAATTTTCATATTCCAAATCCAAATATCGTGCTTTTTGTTGTTCTTTCTGCTGTGCTCGTGAAATACGGCTATGCAGCAGGAATCGTAAGCGGCCTCATTGCATTCCTATACTCCGCGTTTTTCTTTTCTACCGACCACAGCTTTTTTCTTTACACCTCTTTGAACCTTCAAAAGCTCATCGTGATCGGCCTTGGTATCGCTGCGAACATTCTGCTGATCGGTCACCTGCAAAGGCAGTTCGATCGCTCCAACATGGAAAAGATGCAGGCCGAAGCCGAGGAAAAGCTTCAAGAAACAACAGAGAGCTACCGTGCAAAACTTTACCACGATGTCTTGACTGGCACGTACAACCGCCGCTACTATGAGGATATCGCATCCCGTATCGTCGGCCCCGCAGGCATCGCGCTGATAGATGTGGACGATTTCAAAATCTGCAACGACACCTATGGACATTACGCCGGAGATATGGCACTGGAAACAGCGGCAAATGCCATCCGCTCCTGCATCCGGGAGTCGGACCTGCTCATCCGCTATGGCGGAGACGAATTTCTGCTGGTCTTACCCGGCATTCCGGGAGATGTTTTGCAGACCAAACTGGAACAGATCCGCACGGCTGCACAGATGGCATCCGTACCCGGCTATTCGCATTTCCGCCTCTCACTGAGCATCGGCGGAACGATGCAGGCCATCACCGACCCGATGGAGAATGCGGTTCGCCGGGCAGACCGGCTGATGTATCAGGCAAAGTGCCGCAAGAATGCCGTCACGGTGGAGGTTCCGGGGTGCAGCCTGGCCGCACCGGAAAAGCTTTTGCAGGAAAAATCCCAGATCCTGCTTGTGGACGACTCCAAAATGAACCGCATGATCCTGGCAGAGATCTTAGGAGACGGCTACCATATTCTGGAGGCAGAAAATGGACAGGAATGCCTGGAAACATTGCAGGCAGAAGCCGGAAACATTGCACTGGTGCTGCTGGACATCAATATGCCCGTCATGGACGGCTTTGAAGTGCTGAAAACCATGAATGCCAACCACACCATCGAGGACATCCCGGTCATCATGATCTCCAGCGAGGACTCTGATGCGGCGATCCGGCGTTCCTATGAGCTGGGGGCGAGTGATTATGTCAATCGTCCCTTTGATGCACGCATCGTATACCGCCGCGTGACCAACACCATCAAGCTGTACGCCAAGCAGCGGCGGCTGGTGCAGATGGTCTCTGACCAGATCCGCGCTCGTGAAAACAATACGGATATGTTGGTAGGTGTACTGAGCCATATCGTAGAATTCCGCAACGGCGAAAGCGGTCTCCATGTGCGACATATCCGCATCATCACGGAACTGCTGCTCCACCGTCTGCTGGAAATCAGCAGCAGATACTCTATTACTGCGGAACAGCAGGATATGATCCCGCTGGCCTCTGCCCTGCACGACATCGGCAAGATCGGCATTGATGAAAAAATTCTCAACAAACCTGGCAAACTGACCCCGGAGGAATTTGAGGTCATGAAGATCCACAGCATGCTGGGAGCCAAGATGCTGCATGATCTGGATAATTTTGCCGAACAGCCGCTGCTGCAAACGGCCTACGAGATCGCCCGCTGGCATCACGAACGCTGGGATGGGCGCGGCTACCCGGATGGACTGAAGGGCGACGAGATCCCCATCAGCGCACAACTGGTCTCGCTGGCCGACGTATACGATGCACTGACCAGCGAACGCTGCTATAAAAAAGCCTTTTCCCACGAAAAAGCCATGCAGATGATCCTGAACGGCGAGTGTGGAGCGTTCAACCCGCTGCTGCTGCAATGTCTGACGAATATCCAGTCCGACCTGAAAGAAGAATTGAAGCAGCAGAACTGAACAGCGGATGCAATAAAAACAGGAGAATAAAAAAGCCCGAATGAAACACAGAATCTCACGCCGTGCATTTCTGCACGGCTGCACGCTGCTGGCGGCATCGGCTGCCGTTGGCAGTCTGACTTCCTGCGGCGGAACGGACGCGAAGGAGAGCGGTCTTCCGCAGATCATTGTGGGGAGCGACACCTATCCGCCCTATATTTACCTGAACAATGACGGTGTTCCCGCCGGGATCGACGTGGAGATTGCCACCGAAGCATTCCGCCGCATGGGATATGCTGCCCGGTTTGAATCGATCGATTGGGAGCAAAAAACAAATCTGGTGGAAAGTGGCACCATAGACTGCATCTGGGGCTGCTTTTCCATGGATGGACGCGAGGAAGCCTACCGCTGGGCGGGGCCTTACATGGTGAGCCGTCAGGTGGTTGCGGTGGATGCCGACAGCAGCATCCAGACACTCGGTGACCTTGCCGGAAAGACCATTGCCGTGCAGAGCACCGGCAAGCCGGAGGAGCTTTTTCTCAGCGGCTCCGATCTGCGGATCCCGCAGACGGTGGAGGTGTTCAGCATCGAAGACCGCAACGTGCAGTACGCGATGATGGCCTGCGGCTATGTGGATGCCATCGCTGCCCATGAGACAGGCATCCTGCAATACATGAAGGACAATTCCGTGGAGTTCCGCATCCTCGAAGAACCGCTGCTGGTCACCGGGCTGGGCATCGCCTTTGCCAAAAACGACAGCCGCGGGCTGGACACCCAGCTGAACGCGGTTCTTGCGCAGATGCGCACAGACGGCACACTGGAGCGGATCATTGGCCGATACCTTGAAAATGCTTCGCAGTATCTGGAGGTGGACACCATTGGCGC
>ERZ1694966.1332-NODE-1332-length-9581-cov-54.064665_pt1 | contig 9581 bp, 6 predicted proteins | sample MGYA00581611_ERZ1694966 | MGnify/ENA primary metagenome ERZ1694966 (study PRJEB42213, sample SAMN07424282) | human gut metagenome | biome: ENVO:00009003; feature: ENVO:2100002; material: ENVO:00002003 | host: Homo sapiens | place: USA | collected 2014 ...
TGGCAGAAGTGAACGATAACAGCTCTATCCAGCTTTTTGAAGATCAGAAAATCCGCACTGCATGGGATGCAGAAAAGGAAGAATGGTATTTTGCCATCGTTGATGTGATTGCTGTTCTGACTGACAGCGCAGACCCACAGAACTATTGGCGCGTTCTAAAAAAGCGTCTTAAAGACGAAGGAAATGAAACCATTACAAATTGTAATGGTTTGAAAATGACCGCTCCTGACGGCAAAAAGCGCAAAACGGATGTCGCTAACACTGAACAGCTCCTGCGCATCATCCAGTCAATCCCATCTCCGAAAGCTGAACCGTTCAAGGCATGGCTGGCAATGGTAGGCAAAGAACGCATCGAGGAAACAATCGACCCGGAGCAGGCCATTGACCGTGCGCTTGATACCTATTTGAAGAAAGGCTACTCCGAAGAATGGATTCACCAGCGGCTTTTGGCAATCCGTATCCGAAACGAACTGACAGACGAATGGAAGAAGCGCGGAGTGCAAAAGGGCAAGGAGTACGCCATCCTGACCGATGAAATCTCCCGCGCATGGTCCGGCATGACCACGGGGCAGTACAAGCGGCTGAAAGGTCTGACAAAAGAAAATCTCCGGGACAATATGACTGATTTGGAACTTGTGCTGACCATGCTGGCGGAAGCCTCCACCACGGATATTTCCAAAACTGCAAAGCCACAGACCTTTGAAGAAAACAAGCAGGTTGCCAAACGCGGCGGCAAGGTGGCCGGCATTGCGCGGCAGGCTCTTGAAGCGGAAACCGGCAAGCCTGTTATCACAGAAAAGAATGCGTTTGACTTCCAGCAGCTTGTGACCGACATTGTAGAAGATGCCGCCGAACTGCCGGAAAATCCCACCGAGAAAAAAGATAAAGACTGATACATGAAAAATAGCCGGACACAGCAACCCCAAGGCCACCGTGTCCGGCTATTTCTGTGTTGACAGCGACACATTACTTTGATTGAAAATAATGTGTGGTTGTCAAGCTGGCGGTATTATTCACCCGTAAAATCAAACCTCTGTCCGTCAAAGTCTGCATCGGTCATGCGCTCCAACTTCGCAATGGTGCCTTTTGTCAGTTGCCGCATTTCAGTGTCCATATCCGGCCGGGCGGCCAGCATCCGCGCCATCGTCCGGCGGCGGTCAGAAGTGTGGTACATACAAATCAAATTTTCTTCTTCTACGCTGAAATTCATGCGTCATACCTCCATTTCGTGTTGCTTGCTGCGGGCCGCTGCTTTTTTCGGGCTGGCGGCCTGCTTTGTTTCGGAAAGCTGCTTGCGGACGGAAGTGCGGGGCTTGCAGATGCCCTTGTCCCGGTTTTCGTTTTTGCCAACCAGCGCGTAGATGCCGAAACGGTCTTTCACGCTGGACAGGTGCAGGGACTTGTACGGCAACATGGCAAGCAGCTGGTCCGTATCCCGACTGGATGCCAGTTTGGTGAAGTAGGGCGATACCTCCACCATAAAATGATTTTTGTCCGGGCTGTTGGGAGCAGCCAGCCGCTTCATATTTGCCGCGATACGCTGCGCCTCGGCCTCGATCAGCCCAGTGTGCAGTGCCGCAAGATGTTCTTTGAAATCACCGGGCCGTGCCGGTTCTCGACTGCGCTGCTCCTGCCGGATGGCCGCTTGTAGAAGTTCCGGGTCACGGGGCTGCATTTCATACCGCACGAACTCTCCAAAATATTTGTCCGAGAGGCTGTTGAAATGCTCTTTGGGGCCAATTTCCCGCATCCCACTTTCGTAGATCAGGCGATTGGCACCCACAGGCAGAGCGGCATCCCGGATATGCTGGAAATGCTGCTGGTAGTCCAGTTCATACAGATTGCCTTGCACGGTTCCATTGGCCGCACCGGTCAACTCCACCGCATAGGCAAGAATCCTGTCATGGGTCTGTTCACCGCAAAATTTCCATGTATTGTAGGCTTGGGTATCTTTGAGCAACACATCCCGTTCCCGGAAGCAGAATGTTCCAGAAGGCCGGGACAGCCACAACAGCAGCTTATCTTCCGGCTGGTCGCTGCGGGCCGCTTCCCGCATCATCTTGATGTCATAGGCAAAATCGCTCTGGTAGTATGCGGTGTTCTGGTGCATGATAGCTTCCAGCGCAGCGATCACATCCATATTTTCAAATTTCTGCACGGCTTACACCTCCAATTCTTTTGTCTTTTCCCGTGGCTGCGTTTGTTTGCTCTGCTCCTTTTTTGCGGCATCCAGCTGTGCCCGGATGGACGGCTTTTTCGGTTTGGCCGTTCGGGATTTTTTTGCTTTCGGCGCCTTTTCTTCGGCCTTGACTGCGGCGGCAAGGTCCGTCAGAGAAATTTGTTCTCCGGCCTTTGCTTTTGCCTCCAATTCGCCCAGAGAGGGCGCATTGTTCAGCACGCCGTCAATCATGTTTTCGTTCTGTTCGGTGGAAAGCTCTGCGGTGCGCAGCGGATTTTCCCGCAAGAACTCCGGCACCTGTTGAAAACCTACGCTGTCGCAGTAGTGAGCGGTATTTTGTCCGTTCTGGTGCAGCACCACCACATCCGAAACAGACAGCGAGTGTCCCTTGAAATCTGCCGGATAGTCCACATTGAATGTGCGGTAGATGTCCTCCAACGTGGTGCCAGCAGTCAGCGGCGCGGCGTATACTTCCGTATAGTTGGCCTTGTCCACGGTCAAACCGGCAGCCAGCAGGCGGTCATAGGGCTCAAAACGGTAATCGCGGGTGGAATCCTCGTTGCGCAGTTGGTAGATGGAAAAGCTGTCCTGCTGCGGTGTTTCAAAACCTGCCGCTGCGTATTCCTCTACGGTCATTCCGGCAGTCGCCGCTTCCTGCTCCATCTCGGCCTGCACCTGCGCCTTGTAGTTCTGCAAGCTCTGGTCGAAGTCGGCCAGCTTGGGCGGTTCCGGCAAGTTATACTGGCCTTGGTTGAGCAGCGGGCGGCAGTCCTGTACATAGGAAATAATAGCGTTGTAATAGGCAGTCTGTTCCGGCGAAGCGTTCTGCCCCTCCTGCAAAGCGGTGGTGGCCGTCTGCTCCATGGCCGAAAGATTGCAATGTTGTTTGAGGTACGGGATAAACTCGGTCAGCACCATTTCGCGCTCTGCCTTGTCCTGCTCCCACGCTTCCGGGCCTTTGTTGTGCAGAACAAAATTCTTCCAGTTTTCATCTTTAGCGTAGTATTCGTGGTAACTCTGAATGTGCTGAATCAGGGAGCCGTCACCGTCCCCGAAATCCTGCCGCCCCTCGTAGTTGTCCGGCTGGCCGTTCAGGGTAAAATCAATACGGAATGCGGTCTTGTCGTACCAGCCGCCCGTGTAGCCGTCCTTTTCCCGGTCCGTGTGCTGGGCGGTGTCCAGTTCTTCAAAAACACGATTCGCCACGGACAGCGGCATGATTTCGCCGTCCTGCAGCTTGTCGCTTTCGCTCCAAAGAATCGTGACCGTAGGCTCTGCGGCAGGGTCTGGAATTTTAACGGGTTCGGGAATTTCGTTGGCCTTTTCTGCGACCTCTTGGAACGCTATCAGCTTATCGCCCAATAGGACTTCTGACACCGCGGCTGTCTGCCCCAACAGATTAAGCGCTTCCTGCCCGGCATCTGGCAGGGTCAGACCGGGCGCGTCCAGCTGGCCTCCGTCCAGAGCCTTTTTGTCCGCATCATACAGTGTATAGTCATAACCGGAATCACAGGTCTGGATGAATAAAATATTGCCGTTGTCCAGCGCAAATGCGGCTTCCTGTGCGGCGGAAAGGTCTGCTTCCCGCTGCTGGCGCAGTTCTGCCAGATGTTCGTCCAGTGCAGAGATCAGCTCATGGGCCGCGCTGCGGATAATTTCCAGAGAGGCTTTCAGCTCGGCCAGTTCCCGGCCGGAACTCCACCCGGCCACATAGCCAAAGGAATACTCGGACGTGTCCAGCCCGTAGTGCTGGCAGACGGCATAGGCCACGCTTTCGGCCTGCACCTCGCGGGTGCGGCTGTCCGGGCGGTTGCTCTGTTCCGGGGTGTTCGGGTCGATGGTGTGCAGCTTTGCATGGGCGATCTCATGGATGGCCGTCTTGATGGTTTGCAGCTGGCTCATGCCCTCTTGGATGGCAATGCGGTTGTCGAGCAGATGAAAATAGCCGTGCGCGCCGCCCTCGATGTCCTCAAACCCGATGGGCACCGGGGATGCCTGCTCCAACGCCTTGAAAAAATCTTGGTAGTCCTGCACGCTGCCGGACAGTTCATTCACTGCAATAGAGGGCAGCGGTTCGCCCTCGGTCTGGCTGACATCGAACACGGACACCACCTTGAAAGCCGGAATCTGCACCGTCTTTTCTTCCGTCAGCGGCTTGCCGTCCTTGTCCAGAATCGGCTTGCCCTGTTCGTCCAGCTTTTCCATCTTCTGCTTCACCTTATACGGCGCAGGGGCAAGGATTTTGATGCCTTTTTCGCCTTTCTTCACGGTGCGGTGGAACGTGTCTTTCCACTTGTTGAAGCCGGCCACCAGCTGCCCGCCCTGCATGGCGATCAGCAAGGTGTTGTTGAAGCTGTAATTGTGGAATTTTGCCATCGTGGTGAGGTAGGCTTTGTAGCGGTCGCTGTCGAACAACTGCTGAATGCCTGTTTCCAGCCGGTCCGTGATTTCTTTCATCCGTTCTGCGCTGTCCTTGCCGTTCAGGATAATGGGAATAACTTTCTGCGGTTCCGTTTCAGGCCGAACAGGCGGCGGGATGTTGGCCGCATCTCGCAAAACTTCCGGCGCAGGAAAGGACAGTACCCGGTATTCCTCCGGCACAGACTGGCCCTCGTGGACTTTCTGCCACGCGTCCCCGCTTTTGACAAGGTAGCCATACTCGGTAAACACGCCCTGCTCCCGCTGGGCCACATACCGGCCGAACTGCGCCGTGTCGATGCCGCCTTTCCATTCTTCCGGCATATCCACCATGCCGGAGCGATTCAGGTAGTAATCTCCTAGCTGGGCAGGCCCGTGCACCTCCGGCAGATGCACATAATAGTCCACGTTTTCGGGAAAGTCGGTGATTTTCCCGATGCTGGAAAGCTCACTCTGCGGGGCTTGCAGGACGGCGTTCAGCTCTGCGCGTTCCCCGGTAGAGAGTGTTTCCAGTCGTGATGCCAGAAAGTTCAGTTCGTCCACATTGGATGCCAGTACCATGTTGTAGGGAATCGCAAAACGCTTTTCTTCCTCGGCAAAATAGCCGGAAATGAAAAGGCCCTGCGGATTATCGGACGAAATGCCGATTTGCCGCAGGGCCGCTTGTACCTGTTCGGTTGTGGTAGGCAGGTCCAGCCAGACGCCATCCCTGCCTTGCTGCTGTCGATTTTGCAGCTGGATGGAAAATAATTCGCTCATTTGGTCACACTCCTTTTTTGCTATCCTACGGATAGAGAAAGCCGGTTATGGCAAAATGAATGCTTCACCTTACCATAACCGGCCCTCGTATTTTTGCCTTACTCTTTGCGCTCTACCCGGTAATTGACGTACTTGCCTCCCGTATCTGCCAGAAGCACCGTTGCATCATAGGTTTTGCCTGTCTTTTCGGAATAGAGGCCCTTGACCTTTGCCTTACCGTTTTTGAGCAGAGCAGCGGCGATCTTCGGTGTGAACGCCTTTTTGCGCTGCTCAAAGAAGCGGTCATTCTTCCACATCACGAACTGACAGCTACGATTCCCGCAGTAGAAGTTTTTCTTGCCCTCATAGACGTTTTCACTGCACCGGGGACACTTGCCGATAATAACCCGTTCCGACTGGAACAGATTTTGCTTATCTGCACTGATACAAGAATAGGTCTTGACCAGCTGGCGCACCTGCGCTTCAATTTCGGCCATGAACTCGTCCGCGTCTGCATTGCCCTTGGCAATCTCGGTCAGGCGATTTTCCCATTCGGCGGTCAGGACGGGAGAGGTCAGGCTTTCCGGCAGAACCACCGCCAGATTGATGCCGTCCTTGGTGGGGACAAGCTGTTTGCCCTTGCGCTGCACAAAGCCCATTTGCACCAGCTTTTCCAGAATCGCCGCACGGGTGGCCGGAGTACCCAGCCCCTTGCGTTCCGCTTGGCCCAGGCCACCCTCTCTTGCTCCTGCGGAGCAATTCACCTTGTCCTCCGGCATATCCTCGGCCCCGGCCCGCTCCATTGCTGACAGGAGCGTATCTTCGGTGTAGGCTTTCGGCGGGGACGTGAAGTGTTCCGAAACGTTAGCCATCACGGAAAAACTCTGTCCCTCGGCCAGTTCCGGCAGGGTGTTCAGCACTTCTTCCTCGGTATCTGCTTTCAGGGTGGAGCGGAACCTCTGGTCGATCTCTTTCCAACCGGGGACAAGCACCGTCTTTCCTTTGGCGGCGAACTCGTTCCCTGCACAGGAGAACACAGCCGTCACAGTTTCGTACTCATGGGGTGCAGCCACGGCGCAGAGCAGCTTGGAGCAGACAAGATTCATCAGTTTGCACTCACTTTCCGCAAGGCCAGTGAAGCCCTGTTTTGCAAATTCAGCCGTGGGAATGATGGCGTGGTGGTCCGATACCTTTTTGCTGTTCAGAATCCGGCCCACTTCCGGGGTCAAGTCAAGCCCTTGGGCAAAGGGCAGCAGCCCCAGCAGGTCAGACACAAGATGTTGTGCTGTCTGGCCCATGTCCTCGGTCAGATATTGGCTGTCGGTGCGGGGATAGGTCAGCAGTTTCTTTTCGTAAAGTTGCTGGGCATAATCAAGGGTCTGCTTTGCCGTGAAACCGAACAGGCGGTTTGCATCCCGCTGCAAGGTGGTCAGGTCATAGAGCTTGGGCGGCTGTTCTGTCTTTTTCTCCCGCTTGACAGAAGTACAGACGGCAACTGCACCCGTGCATTTTTCTTTGAGCAAATTTGCGGCTTCTGCATCCGAAATTCGCTCACTGTCTGCTTTCAGGCTGCCGGAATGAATGCCGACCGTGTAATATTTTTCTTTCTGGAAGCGCAGGATTTTTGCGTCCCGGTCCACCAGCATTTTCAGTGTGGGGGTCTGCACCCGGCCCACCGTCAGGGTCTTGTGATACAGCACCGAAAACAGCCGTGTTGCATTGATACCCACCAGCCAATCCGCCTTTGCACGGCAGAAGGCCGATTGGTACAGCGCATCATAATCCGAATCCGGGCACAGGTTTGCAAAGCCCTCCCGGATGGCGGCATCCTCCATGCTGGAAATCCAGAGCCGCTTCACAGGTTTCGTGCAACCGGCCATTTGGTAGACGAAACGGAAAATCAGTTCTCCCTCCCGGCCTGCATCGGTCGCAGCGGTCACACTGTCCACATCCGGGCGGTTGAGCAGAGAGCGCACAATTTCAAACTGCTGTTTCTTTTCGTCCGGGACAATGAACTGCCACGGCTGGGGCAGGATGGGCAAATCTTCATACTTCCACTTGCAGTATTTTTCATCGTACTGGCCCGCTTCCGCAAAGGACACCAGATGCCCGATGCACCAGCTGACCAGATACCCGCTGCCCTGCCAATAGCCGTTTTGCTTTTCAGTGGCTCCGATCACGGCGGCAATGCTGCGGGCAACACTGGGCTTTTCGGCAATCACAAGCTGAAAACTCATGTTTCATCCTCCTGTCCGTCCTCCGAATGAATCTCGATTTCAACCGGTTCCTCGTCTGCATCCTCGTCCTCGCCAAAATCATACTCGTCCAGATCATCGTGCCCGGTGGTATCGGCCTTAGGCTTGCGGAACTTGAAATAGGGTGGCCAAATCATTTATGCCTGTCTTAGGGACTCGTCCACTACAACAAGGACAACCAATTCCTCTTTTTCTGTTATTGGGACTTGCTTGCCATTCGTAACCGCATTTCGGACAAAGCCACCAGACAGGTTTGAATTTTCCGGCGGTTATATCATTTGGGGTTAAATCGCCATTTTTTGTGGGATGCCATTCTTTGGAAAGTTCTGGCATGGTTTCAGCGAGTGAACCAACCTTTTTAACTACACCTTGTGTGAAACTTTTTCCACGGTGTTTTTTTGAACATTCAGCGCACCCAAAGCGCCCTTTTCGCGTCATGCTGTTAATGCTGCATTTCCATTCGCGTCCACAATCTGGACATTTCCACCAGACGATTTCATTTGAACTGACGGTAAACATGTCTGGAGTTAAGTCCTGATTCTTCACATAGTCCCATTTTGAGGCAACGTCTGGACGTAAAATTGCGAGGGAATTATCAATACTTGTCAAATATCCTAAGATCTGCGGGCGGTCACGTTCGATATTTACATCGATTTGACTGTGAATATGTCGAGGATCTGTTCGAGTCCACATATTGGAGGAAGCATCTATAGAATCGAGAATGACTTTAAGGGTGGTTTCGAGTTCGCCTGTCTTTTTGACCTTTGAAATGGTATAAACCACATCAGCAGTTTGCGCATTGTCAACCCAATTGCGAGTATTCTTCTCTTTGATACGGATGAGCTTCACATGATTTTCTTGACATAATTTATATTTGCGGATTTCCCGTTCATACTGCTCATCCGATTGGTGCCAGTTTGCACCATCAAACTCGATTCCGGTATGAATAGAGGGAATATAAATATCGAGTTCCATAGAACCCAGAAAAACGGGTTTGTATTTGTTGATAGCATCGGAATAGAGCTTATGAACGTAAAAGAAGGTAGCCTGCTCGGGGAAAGAGGTTTGGACTCTTAAATTACAAATAGGGCATTGTGTGTTATCTGTATTGCGGTCATGGATAGTGGCTTGATATTCGTGACCGATAGGGCAAAGCCACCATACACGTTTTCCGCTTCCAGCAGTTACTTCATACGGTGTCAGCGGAGCATTCTTAGATGGATGCCATTCGACAGAAAGGCTAGGGTTGACCGAAGCTAAATCATTGAATCCTTTTAACACTTTATGCCCTGAGCAGTAGTAGCATGCACTTCCACGTCGCGTCCGCCGTTCAACAGTTTGCTCATAGGAATGTCCCCGTGAGCAAAGCCACCAAACTTTCTTTTTGCTGTACGCTGTTATGCTGGAAGGTTTAAGTTCTGCATTTTTGTAAGGATGCCATTCGGTTGCGATGTCTGGGAAAAGAGTTTCGAGGTCATTATAACCAGTGAGCACTTTTCTATGGGAACAGTAAGGGCAACCATAACCTCGTCCAACATGAAGATTTATGCTCTGTTCGTAAGAGTGCCCTTTGCAACAAATCCACCAGACTTTTTTTGAAGAGCCTGCTACGACAGCATCAGGTGAGAGTGGATGATTTTTGTTGAAGTCCCATTCATTGATGCAGGCAGGATATTGTGAAAGTAAATCGTTTTGACCTTTAACAAGCTTGACCATGGTAGTCCCTCATATCATCTATGAATCAAAATAGTTAACTCTACCATTTTAATATAGCATAATGAAAATCAAAATCCAGTATAATTAAAAAATTAGTCAGCAGGGTTTGGGGCAGGCACGCCCCAACAAGATCACTTCGGAAATGCAGACGCATTGCAGAAGTGAAGTCCCGGATGGACAGAACATTTTCAAGAATTGAAAATTTGTGGCCACGGGACGATTCTTGCTCTCCACCGCTGCGCTCAAAACGCATTTCCGAAAGTTGTTTCCGAATT
>ERZ1694966.1333-NODE-1333-length-9579-cov-3.531079_pt1 | contig 9579 bp, 5 predicted proteins | sample MGYA00581611_ERZ1694966 | MGnify/ENA primary metagenome ERZ1694966 (study PRJEB42213, sample SAMN07424282) | human gut metagenome | biome: ENVO:00009003; feature: ENVO:2100002; material: ENVO:00002003 | host: Homo sapiens | place: USA | collected 2014 ...
CGGCAGCGTCAGATGTGTATAAGAGACAGATACAGTTCCCTTTCTTTCTCCTGCTCGAATTTTTCCATATCACGCCGGTGTTTTTCGACTCCCCTTCTTCGGAAATAGAAAAACACAGAGCAAATTAATCCCAACAGAAGTAATATGTAGACAACATAAGCAGCCGTAGACAAATAAAAAGGAGGGAGAACCCGTATCTCAAGCGAACGGATTTCCGGATTCCACAATCCGTCACTATTAGCTCCCTTCACCATCAGTCTGTAAGTATCAAAAGGCAGATGCGAATACGTAATCGGTGCATTACCGGCGACACGCCATTCAGAATCATATCCTTCCAATTTATACATCAATGTATTCATCTCAGGTGCATGATATGCAAGCGCAGCCACACGAAAAGAGAATGAGTTCTGGTCCGGTTTCAAAACAATTTCATCGGATAAGGTAATGCTCTGCTTTAAAGGAGACCCCTCATCACCCACCGTCACCCTCTTGTTGAAAAGCATAAAGTCGGTTATAACAACGGGTGGCACATAGTCGTTGCTTATAAAAGTGGAAGGATCAAAAGAAATAAACCCGTTAATACTCCCGAAATACAGGTTACCGTTCTCATCCTTATAGCTGGACTGATAATTGAACTGGTTATCCAGCAACCCGTTGGCCCGTGTGTATACCTTGAAAGTCTCCTTCTTCGGATTAAAACAAAGCAGCCCTTTATTGGTAGAAATCCAGAACAAGCCTTTATTATCTTCTTCAATCCTGTAAACGACATTACTCGGCAGTCCTTTTTCAGAATCATAGCAAGTAAAATCGGTAGTGGACGGATCAAAACGACAGAATCCTCCTCCCTGGGTAGTAAGCCAAACGCGGTTCTCGCTATCTACAAAGACAGTAAGTACTTTATTTGAAGGAAGACTGCGCGGCTTATTCTCATCGTGCACAAAATGTTCCCATTTCTTCGTCCGGATATTCTGTCTGTAAACGCCGTTAACATAAGTCGCAAGCCACAGGTTTCCCTGTTTATCCTCGGTAATGTAATAAACAAACACTCCCGACAGTTCCGGAACAGAAGAGAATGTATCCTTTTCCGAATCATAACTTATCAAACCGGAAGGCGTTCCCAGATATAATTGTCCGGAAGTTGTCCGGAAAACAGAAAAAATGTTTTTCGGGAGATGGGCATAATGCTTAACTTTCCGAGTTCTCAGATCAATTTTGTTTAAACCTTGCGAAAAGGTACCTACCCAAAGAGCATCATCATCAAGACAGAGCCCGTGAATATTCTGATAGATCAAAGGATCTTTAAAAGGTTCTACCGAACGTGTTACCGGATTAAAATGAAACAACCCCCTGTCTTCCGTACCTATCCACAAAGTCCCGCTTCGGTCTGCGCAAAATTCTCTGACGCGTTTCCCCATCCGGTCTGTTTCCGAGCGAGGATAGAACTTCTCAAAATAGGTATATTGCCGAGGATAATAGTTCACTCCGCCAAACCAGGTTCCCACCCACATTCCTCCTTCACGATCTTTACAAACCGCGTAGACCGCATTATCGGATATGGAATAGGAATCACCGTATATACTTTGCAAATGAGTTGTTTCACCTGTACGTGAATTATATACATAGATACCGGACTCCGTACCTATCCACAGGACATCATCGGAATAGAAAACCATCTCTCTTACAAAAAGACTCTCTCCGGCAGCAGCAGTGCCCGGGAGCAGGGAAGACAATGCCCCGGAGGTTAAATTCACCTCCATTAATCCATCGTCTGTCCCTACATAAAGGCAATTATAAGGACCGGGAAGTAACTTATTGATTCTTTTGCCTTTGAAGGGCGCTTTGATTTCTGGAGAGAAAACAGGTTTCAACGTATGAAGCCCGTCTCTGGAACTGTATAGATTACCATCGTGTATATCCAACCAACACACGTCATCCTGATCAAACACAATCTGACCAGCATTCCTTAACCGTTTCTTTCCGGATGCATCAGTCTGTAAATGTTCCAATGTACCTCTGTTTGTATCGTAACAAAAAATCCCTTGCCTTTCCGAAACAATCCAGACCCTTCCTTTACGATCGCCTTTTATAGTATGAACAGTCTGTTCAATCGTAGTATTCAAATTGCTCTGTATAACGAAGCGTTCCACTTTCTCTCCAGAAGGAGAGTAAATATAGACTCCGACATCCGTACCGATCCATATCTGCCCGAGGCAATCTTCGTACAATGATGTTATAAAATTATTTCCGAGCGTTCCCGACTCTTTCATAAATGTTTGGAAAGAGACTCCGTCATAACGATTTAGTCCATCCTTTGTACCAAACCACATGAACCCGAAACGGTCCTGAATAATAGCGGCGACAGTATTCTGCGACAATCCGTTATTAATGTCGAGCGAACGGAAAGCATAACGCCCCATACCCGTACCAGCAAACATAGAGGAACAATATAATATCAGAAAAAAGCAAAAGATAAATACACGACGTGTTTTCATACTATATTTCTTTTTTAATCTTTCATGAATTTTTCCGCCCGCCCGGGAGTAAGCAATTCCCAAAGTGAAGCGACTGTCTCGTCGGCAGCGTCAGATGTGTATAAGAGACAGATTATAATACCCCTTGCCGTTTTTACCATAATCCCAGTTTGTGTGCTGAACAACTTCGGGATAATACCCCACTTTAGCCACACCACACAAATGTCCTTCGTACGGAAGTAATTGCCGCATGGAAGTGGAGATAACATTAGAAAATGCGGAGAAACGCGGCTCATCATACTCTTTTGCAAGCCAATTGAGTACAGAACCGAACTCAAAAACGAAAACATCTATATGATTATTCTCAACCGATACATTTCCCCAACCGCGCGTTTTGAAACCAAGATCTCCCAGCATCTCACCATCAGCAAACGGAACATCCCACACATAATACCAGGAAAGTGCAAAATAAGCAGCTTCACGCGTAAGATCGGCATAATGTTTTCTCTCTTCCCCTTTCGTAATCAGTGCCAGATAATAAGTTGCTGTAGCTGCATAGAGAGAAGCCTCCTTATCTTCACAATTCGCATCGAGCGTAGACGAAAAATAATCGGCTTTAGATATCAACTCTTTCTCCAGATAATCAGCCGTATGCTTGGCACTCTCCAGATAGCGTTTATCCCTGAAGTACTTATAAGCCATGACGAGTGGAAGTGTTGCAGAAGGAGTACTTCCACCACTTTTATCGGTAATGGTAAAATCATCCTTAAACTTACGGGGGAAACTGCCATCAGCATTCTGAATCTTTAAAAACATATCGAGTATATTCCTTAATCTATACTCCCACTCGGGATGTTTCCTGCCGTTCGCCCTCTCGTAATCCAAATAATGCAGCATTGCATACACCGCTTCCGACTGACGGCGGATACTATTAGCCGGTCTGTCTTCTCCCTTCGGATCGTTGATAAAACTTACACGCTCCCGAAAGAACCCTCCCGGCGTAAAGCCATTTTCCAGATAACTACCGAATATTTTTCTACAATCTTCCACCAACTCCTGCCGGTCGTGTCCATACCCATATTCCCAAGCATTGAAAGCGTTAAGCAAAACACGTCCGACAAATCCTACTTCGGCCACAGGAGGGCTATCACACGTCAAGACATGCATTCTGGGACTTGCATAATAAGAGAGAACAGGACCATCGATAAAACTTTCAACGAAATAATTGCTCATTACCTCTTTCATCTTTTCAGAAGAATAGGATGTACTTACGGGCTGCGGTCGGTACATGTCGTAACTATACTCCCAAGTACGACGCACAAAACCGGAAAAATCATCCGAACTGCCATATGCGATTTCCCAAGTAAGCATCACTGTTTCTCCTTTTCCCAACTTTTGATACGCTTCGACCTCTGGTGCCAGAGTCAACTTACGGACATAACTTTTAGGGGCTTCACGATAGGGAAAACCAAAGGAAAGAGTAGCCTTTCCGTTATGATTGGCAAAACCTGTAAATCCGATGGAAGTCTTACCCGAGAGAATTACTTCCCCTTCACTGTGAGTAGTCAAAGCGTCATGACAGAATTCATCTTTGCGGATCACCGTCAGATACTGCCCGTCTTTTACATTGTAAATTCCCGTCAAAGGAGTACTGAGACGATCTTCACGAACTTCCCAGCTATCGGATGTATGAAAAGCAGGCGCCCCTTGTGGCGATCGGAGGTTTTGTCTGTACCAAAATCCTGGCATATAGAACTGACAGTCACCATGACGGAAAGAAGTGGAAAATTGCTGGCTGAAATTGAAATAAATATCATCCAAAGCAGTGAGTGTCACCTCCATCTCCCAACAATCACTTTGGTTTCTGACACGCTCCGTGATTACCAATGGTAACTCTTGAGATGCTTCCAAAGAAAAACATCCTTTCCCGGAAGCAGACTCCAGAAAAGTTAAAGGATATTGTCTGGAATTATTTCCCGGTGTTTTCAATGAGATACACGCAGATAACTGCCCGGGCAAATTTTCAACAGCTTCGGCAGTAGTAACAAACACCCCGACAATCATAGCACAAATTAAAGATTTTATATTCATAAAACATGATTTTAACAGCGGGAAGTTTCCGGAACTTTTATTTTCAAGGCATTTCTTCCCAGCAATATTAAACAAAAAATAAAAAAGGTAATGTTAACAAGGTATCTTTAATACCACACATTACGAAAAAAGAAAATCGGTTAACCTTCATCCATAATCATAGATGCAAAATACGGGAATGATACAATCTTGCAGTACCACAAATAGGTATTTTTATAAGAGAAATCAGCAAAACTTGCCTTTTCTTCAAATTACAGACACAAGATATTTGTTCACAATTCAGAGACACGATAAATAAAGGCGGATTTACACAGAGACCAGACCGTATATTTGCGATCTGGCTGCTGTGTAAATCCGCCTTTATTTAATAATTGAAAAAAAATCAATTTAAAATTCAAATCCTGATAATCCATCGTTCCCCCTTCCAAATTGAGCAATCCGGTGGTAGAATAACGGTAATTGAACAGATAAGATGCTTTATGTTTCTTGCTCAAAGGCCCTTCGGAAGCAAAATCAATTCCCATAATGCCCACTTGAAACACATTCTCGTTTTTCTGATTATTGCCGTTGCGCAACTTCATATCGAACACTCCGGATACGGCATTCCCATATTTGGAAGAGAAAGCACCGGTGAAGAAATCGGAGTTCTTCAATACCTGGCTGCTCAAAGATGAGAGTATTCCCCCGCCTAAAGAGGTAATGTCCGCAAAATAATTAGGGTTGGGAATCTCCACATCTTCAAGCCGCCACTGCAACAAATGGGGCGCATTACCATGAATAGAGATACCATTGGTAGAAACACCCGGTGCCACTCCGGCAAACGAAGCTACCAGACGGGCAGGATCATCGAAACCGCCGGCATAATGACTCGCCTCTTCCACACTCAGCATACGGGCACCAGCCAGGACCATCTTATTCATCTTATCCTTTCCATTATTTTCCGACAAAGATACGTCAGACGAAAGGACTGTCGTAATAAATGAGACGTAACGCAGAATTTCTGAGACAAAATGTATATACCCGGAAGAAATGCCTACCACATAAAGGGATACAGCATAAAAAAGAAAGTCAATACGATAGATTATTATTCGCCCAAACTCAATGGAAGCCTTACAATAAAACGAGTACCGCGTCCCATCTCCGAATCTACCGAAATTTTTCCGCGAAGATGTTCCACAATTGTCAGACAAATAGACAATCCCAAACCGGTACCCTGCTTGAAACTGTTCACCTTGTAGAAACGTTCGAAAATATGTTCCAAGTGTTCACGAGCAATTCCTTCTCCTGTATCTTCCACAAACAGTGCCACTTTTTCTTCTTTTTCAAGAAGAGTATAGCCTAATTTAATGTAACCTTCCTTGGTAAACTTGCGAGAGTTGTTCAGTAAATTGCCGAGAACCTGTTTCAATCGGGAGGCGTCTGTCACAATACATAAATCGTCATCCGGAAACACAGCAGTAATCTGCATCTTTTCAGAATAGAAATTCATATTCTGTTCGGTAAGAATTTCATTCATCAATGCCCGAAGAGAACATGGAGCAAATACAAACTCCATCGTATTCGACTCAATCCTTGATAAATCAAGAATATCGTTAATCAGCCGCAGCAAATGTTCACTGTTCGTATTGATCAGGTTTACAAATTCTTCACGTTCTTGATGCGACAATTCCTCGAAAGTAGAACTCAGTACATCAGAGAATCCCACAATCGCATTCAGAGGTGTACGGATCTCATGGCTCATGTTGGCTAAAAAAGCAGTCTTCAGCCGATCACTTTCTTCCGCCTTCATCCGGGCGCTGATCAAGGTATCCTCAATATCCTTATGTTCCTGTATACTCATACAGATACCGACCAAACGATAAGGCAAGCCGGACAGTTTTCCGATGTAAGTGGATTGCCCTTCAAACCACTCCCATCTTCCGTCTCCACGCAATATACGGAACGGGACAGGCTTTTCGTATATGGTATCACCACTGAACTGAACACTGAAAGCATCGAACAACTGTTTTTGGTCATCCGGATGAATCAATTTCAGATACCTGTCCATAGATAAAGTATAACCCGGTTCCGGTTCAATACCCAGATATTCGAAATAACGCGCATCAAGACTGAATATTTGGCGATCCAAATCAAAAAACCAAGGATAAATACGGGTACGGTTCAATGCCGTGTTCAGAATATATTCCTGCGTCAGTTCACTAGTTATATTCCGGAAATAAAAGATAATAACTTCTACTCCTTCGTCAAAAGGAAGTCTGCAAAAACGTCCTTTCACCGGAAATATCGTATTGGTAGACTTCTCACGGATACTGGTATTAGGAGGTAAAATTAATTCTTCTTTTCCCTGACGTATCACATCCAAAGCAGATGTAAGGATATTCTTATCCCGATAAATCAGTTCAAACAGTTCACCGGCATATAGATCTTTTTCATAAGAATCCGAGGAAATATTAATGTGAAGTCCCGTTTTTGCCTGCAAGTTAACTTGCAAAACTCTTTCATCAAATGTCAGAATAACAATGCCATCGGGCAGTATATTCAACAAACTATCGGCATAACTGATATTATCTACAGTATTCATCTCTGCTTTTTTATTTTGTTCGGTTTGCAAAGAAAGATATTTTTATTGATTCCATACAAATCAAAAAGAGAAAAAATATCATGAGAATACATTATTTATCATTAGAACCATTGAAAAAGAAACCATTACCCATAAAAACAAATGGTCTTCTGATTTGGATATAAAATAAAAAGTTATAACTTTACGGCGCAGGAAAACAGAAAACACTCAAAGCAATCAATATAATTGGAAAAACAAAGTACATTAAAACAATATGTATTGCCGTTTATACGGGTCAATACTATAATGATATGTGGATGGGTAATAATCGTTCTTCTATTCAAAATGAGCAAAATGGAAATGACAACTTGCTTATCAAGGCAATACGGCATTCTCATTCTGTTCGGAATCAGTGCATTTGTTTATTTCCTGTGGATTTATTGCCCTTATTTCAACAAATTATACCGGAACTCGGAAAGGAATGACAACATAGGCCTGCCGTTGGCTTCATTAGGAATGGCTCTCTGCATGTTCACATTTGCAAAAGAACAATACCTGTATGCATTCACGCTCTATATAGCTTCAACCACTGTTTTTATACTTTTACTATACTGGGATTTATACAAAATCAGACAAAGAAAACAGAAAAGAAAAAGAGAAAAGACGCGGAGAAAATCATAATAGAAACAATGACCGTTAATTAAAAAAAGAAGAGTACGAAGAACTTTTTCCTAACCAGAACTTTTCTCTCTTATTTCGCGTTTATATGAATGATAAAACATAAAACTATGAGCGTAAAAGAACAATACTGGAGATATTCACTTATTGCTATCATTATCGTACTTGGCATTGTCCTGTTCCAGCAAATCACCCCTTTCTTAGGCGGACTGCTGGGAGCACTGACCATCTATATCCCTGTCAGAAAACAGATGATACGCCTTACCACAAAACGAAAAATGAAACGGAGCACTGCCGCTCTGCTGATCACGACCGAAGCCGTCTTCTTCTTCCTGATACCTATTTCATTGGTAGTATGGATGTTGGTCGACAAACTGCAAAACCTCAATCTCGATCCGCAATCCATCATTGCTCCTATCGAAGAAATAGCCGGAATCATCAAAAGTAAAACAGGCTATGACGTATTGGGCAGTGATACGACCTCGTTTATCGTATCCGCCCTTCCCCGCATCGGGCAAGCCGTAATGGGAGGGATCAGCAGCTTTGTCATCAATCTGTTCGTACTGGTCTTCGTTTTGTATTTCATGCTGATCGGCGGTATAAAGATGGAAACATATGTCAATGCCATCCTGCCTTTTAATGCAACCAATACGGAACACGTGATACATGAGATCAATATGATTGTCCGATCCAATGCCATAGGTATTCCTCTTTTAGCCGTCATACAAGGAGGAGTTGCCATGATCGGCTATTTCATATTCGGAGCCCCCAATGCATTGTTGCTCGGTTTCCTCACCTGTTTCGCCACGGTTATCCCAATGGTGGGTACAGGCTTGATCTGGTTCCCCGTCGCCGTCTATATGGCCCTGACCGGAGACTGGCCAAATGCCATCGGGCTGGCAGCCTACGGTGGTATTATCGTCTCGCAACTCGATAACCTGATACGCTTCATCCTACAAAAGAAGATGGCCGACACTCATCCGCTCATTACTATTTTCGGGGTAGTCATCGGCCTGTCGCTGTTCGGATTCATGGGAGTGATCTTCGGACCGCTACTGCTTTCCCTGTTCTTCCTGTTTGTCGATATGTTCAAAAGAGAATATCTCGACACACGAAAATAACCGCTTGGCAAAGCATGTATCCTACCGAAAATTTGCGTACTTTTGTATCCTAAAAACGACATTACATCAATGGAAGCATTTACATTCAGTACGGCAGAACTGATATTATTATCAGCGGCAGGAGTTTTTCTGATTATTCAATACATTTACTATCTGGGAATTTACAACCGGATACATATGCGGAATATCACCGACCGGAAAAACGAACTGCACTTCACAAAGGAACTTCCTCCCCTGTCGGTCGTGATCTGTGCACGTAACGAATCAGAAAATCTGCGCCGTTTCCTTCCGGCTATCCTGGAACAGGATTATCCGCAATTTGAAGTAATCGTCATCAATGACGGCTCTACGGATGAAAGCGAAGCCGTACTGTCCGCTTTTGAAGAAAAATACCAACACCTGTATCACAGTTTCACTCCGGACAGCGCCCGGTATATCAGCCGCAAAAAACTGGCACTGACATTGGGTATCAAGGCAAGCAAACATGACTGGCTGGTGTTCACCGAAGCCAACTGCCAGCCCGCAAGCAATCAATGGCTGCGCCTGATGGCCCGTAACTTTACTCCGCATACCCAAATTGTATTGGGATACAGTGGATATGAACGTGGTAAAGGATGGCTGCACAAACGAATATCGTTCAATACCTTGTTTACTTCAC
>ERZ1694966.1351-NODE-1351-length-9398-cov-38.899497_pt1 | contig 9398 bp, 8 predicted proteins | sample MGYA00581611_ERZ1694966 | MGnify/ENA primary metagenome ERZ1694966 (study PRJEB42213, sample SAMN07424282) | human gut metagenome | biome: ENVO:00009003; feature: ENVO:2100002; material: ENVO:00002003 | host: Homo sapiens | place: USA | collected 2014 ...
TAGAGGGCAAGAACCGTCCCGTGGCCACAAATTTTCAATTCTTGAAAATCTTGTGCTCCACCGGGACTTCACTTCTTCAATGCATCTGCATTTCCGAAGTGATCTTGTTGGGGCGTGCCTGCCCCAAACCCTGCTCATATTCGCACCTTGCGGTGCGAAAGAACGGCGTGTCGTGCTTACATAGCTCCACCGAGGAGCTAGCAAGACGACAGGAGGTTCAATGAACAAAACGAATGTCAAAGTGAGCCCCAGCACGACCCACCGCCACGACACGCCGAACAACAAAACGCACGTCATCAAGTTCCGAGTGACGGAAAAAGAAAAACTGGAACTCGAAAACACCGCAAAACTCCTAAATCTCTCCCTCTCCACATTCATCCGCCGTGCCATCCACAACGTCAAGATCGAGAAAACGGTCATCGTTGCCGGCGGCGGAGAAGAAACTCTGAACGCTGTTTCCACCCTGCTTGCCCAATGCAGCAAGGTGGGCACCAACCTCAACCAGCTTGCAAGGCACTTCAACTCCGGCGGTGCAGACACCGAGCAGATACGAGCGAAACTCCTTGACGAACTTGCAGACCTGACTGCATTTCGGCTGCACGCCGAGAAAGTTCTGGGTGAACTGTATGGCAACGCTCAAGCATATAAGCTCTAAAAACTCGGACTACACCGCCATCGAAGCGTACCTCATTTACCAGCACGATGCGTTCACCGGGAAGCAACTTCTGGATGAACAGGGCAAGCCGAAGCTGCGGGATTTGTACCTGCTCGACACCCTTGAGTGCGGCGATTTCTCGTTTGCAACGGCCTGTCTGCTGGCAAACCGCAAGTATGGCAAGAACACCCAGCATGGTGATATCAAAAGCCACCAGTATATCATCAGCTTTGACCCAAGAGATGCAGCCGACAACGGCTTGACCATGGAAAAGGCACAGGCACTTGGCCTGAAATTCTGCGAAGAAAACTTCCCCGGTCATCCTGCCATCGTCTGCACTCATCCCGATGGGCACAACCATTCGGGAAATATCCATGTCCACATCGTGATCGGCAGCATCCGAACACGAGAAGTGGAGCGCAAGCCCTTTATGCAAAAGCCCCGCGACTGGCTAGAGGGCATGAAGCACTCCAGCACCGCCCAGACCATGCGGCACCTGCGTGTCGAGGTCATGGAACTGTGCGAGGGTGCCGGACTGTACCAGATTGACCTGCTCAACGGCTCGAAAGAGCGCGTGAGCGAAGCCGAGTATTGGGCGCGCAGGCGTGGCCAGTTGAAACTTGACCGTGAAAACGCAGCCCTCACCGCAGCCGGACAGCAGCCCAAGCAGAAGAAGTTTGAAACCGTGAAAGACACTTTACGGAAACAGATTTCTTCGGTGCTGTACCGTGCCACCAGCTTTGAAGATTTCTCTGACAAGCTCATGCAGCAGTACGGCATTGCCGTCAAGGAAAGCCGTGAGCGGCTCAGCTATCTGCCTGCCGGAAGGACAAAGTTCATCCGGGCGAAACATCTCGGTGACAAGTTCGATAAGGCAGCAGTGCTTTCCACGTTGCAGGCAAACACCGAACGCAAACCCAAGGCGCAGTTCAAGCAGGATACCATCGGGAAACTGATCGACATCCAGTCGAGGATGACCGAGGGCAAGGGCATCGGCTATAAGCGTTGGCTCACGAAACACAATCTCAAAGTTATGTCACAGACCGTGAATCTTCTGCAGGAAAAGAACTTGACCGACGAGGACGCCTTGAACCAGCGCATCGCCAAACTGGAAACCAAATATCACGACTCGCTGGCAGTGGTGAAAGACCTCGAATGTCGCATGAAGGCCAACAAAGAGCTGCGTTATCATGTCGCAGCCTACACCAGCACCAAGGGTATCGTACAGCAGTTCAATACTGCCAAGCGACCTGCAGCCTTTGAGGAACAGCACCGTGCAGAGCTGACAGCGTACCGGGCGGCAGCAGCCTATTTCAAGGCAAACGATATCACCAAGCTGCCCAGTCCGAACAAGCTGGAAGCCGAGTATGCGCAGCTTGCATTCGAAAAGGTCCAGTTCTACGAGCAGTACAAGGAAGCTAAAGCGGAACTGCTCAAACTGAAAACCGCAAAGCAGAATGTTGCGTCCTTTTTCCGGGAGGAAGAACCGGCGCAGCAGGAGAGATAAAGGAGTGTGCGTATGATCAATCTGAAAATTGACCCGGAGTTCCAGTCCCAGATTCCTCCTCTGACCGATGATGAATTTAAGCAGCTTGAAGAAAATATCCTCAAAGAGGGCAAGCTGCTTTCTCCTTTGATCGTTTGGAATAACATCCTTGTTGACGGCCACAATCGTTATGCCATTCTCCAGAAGCATCCTGAGATTTATTTTTCCACCATGCCGCTCCGCTTTGCAAACCGTGAGGAAGCCCTCGCTTGGATCTGCAAGAATCAGTTGGGGCGGCGTAACCTCACGCCGGAGCAGAAGTACTACCTGATGGGCAAACAGTACGCAGCCGAAAAAGCTGCGCACGGCGGTGATCGCAAGAGCAGCGATGCAAAATCAAGTTCGCTAAATGCGAACTTGATCGACAGCACCAAAACCTGCGACCGAATCGCAGCAGAAAACGGAGTGAGCAAGGACACCATTATCCGCGCCTCGAGGTATATGAAAGGCGTGGAGATTGCGGAAGAACTGATGCCGGGTCTAAAACAGAGCATTCTGTCCGGACAGACGAAAGTGTCTAAGGCGGATATGCACCGCCTTGCCAAGGTTGCCTGCTATGACCGCGCACAGACCTTGCAGGATATTTTGCACCCGGAGCTGAAGGTGGAACCGAAGCCTGACGCTGACGGTGTGATTCGCGTTCCGGGCAAAGCTCCTGTCATGCCATTCCGAAAGTTTGAATCGATTTACGACAGCGATGCTTACCCGGAGGATGTACGGTATGAGTATGTGGCGTTGGAAGAACTCACTACTCGTTTCCGCATTTCGTTCAACTACCAGTTGGAGCAGATGCCCGATAATGCACAGCGTGATGTGATTCTGGAGATCATTCACAAGCATAAGGACTATCTTACTTCTCTGGAAGCCGCACTCGCAGATGTTAAAGACCAGACAGCATAACAACAGGCACATGGTATGCTGTTTACCGATGTCCAAAGGAGCGTGCGTTTGAACAAAAAGAAAAAGTCCACAAACACTTCCCCTTATCCCGATGAAGTCATTGACCGTCTGGCACGGGCATTCTACCCGGCCATTCTTGCCTGCTGGAACAGCGAGGAAGGCCAGCGGGAGTTTGCCGCGTGGCAGGCGGAACAGGCTCATCACACCGCCAACAAAGAGAAACAGAGCGTTCCCGACGGGGAACGCCCTGTTGTACATATCGTTATCGTCTGTGGTCTTTGGCAGGGTGCGTCCTATTCAGGGGCGCACCCTGTTTTTGTTTTGAGCCTTCACCGGCTTTTTGAGATTCAGCCCTCTGCTTTCTGAACCAGAATCGTCAGCTGCTTCTGAACGCTGTCATCAGCTGTGACGGTCAGATGAATTTCGCCCGCAGCTTCTCCTGCACGGATCACCGCCATACAGCAGCCGTCAAAGGTCTCGCTTTCCGGGGTGTCGTAACGCTCCTCGGAGCAGGGATTTGCGCTGCCTACGGCTTCCAGAATGCCTGCACCCTCCAACTCCACCTTCAGGGTGTGCTTGGTGTGCAGATCTGCGGTGCCATTTGCATCCACGAATTGGATCATCACAAAGGCGGCATCCTCGCCGTTAGCTTGCAGGGTCTTACGATCTGCTGTAAGGGTCATCTGTGCATCCTGTGCGGTGCGCAGCGTGAACTCGCCGTCACACACACCGCCGGTATAGCCCACAGCCTTCAGCTCGCCGGGAGTGTAGGGCACACTGTAGGTGGCAGTAAAATCCACCATGGCACGGCGGCCCAGAGAAGCTCCGTTCAGGAACAGCTCCACCTCCTCCGAGGCGGAGTACACATCCACCGAAGCCGTCTGTCCCTCAAAACCGGGCCATGTCCAACTGGAAAGGTTATCCTTGAACATCCAAGGCGTTTTGCTGGAGGTCTGACCGTTGTGTTCCATTCGCAGCACTGCCAGATAGGGCGCCTTCCGCAGACCGTAAACGATCTCCCGCAGATAGCTGATGGGGCGGCGGTTGCCCAGCAGATCCAGATCTCCAATGTAGGCGGTGCGTTCCGGGTAAATGCTGCTGAAGTTGGCACCACCATCGTAATGGAAGATGCCGCAGCCTGCCTCCCCCAGATAATCGTAGCCAGCCCATGTGAAGTCGCCAATCATGTGAGGATTCTCCTCCACGATGCGCCACAGCCGCACGATGTCTGCTGGGTAAGTCTCGGTGCCTAGCACTGCCTTGTGGGGGTGCAGTTCATGCTCCAGCACATGGCGTCCGGTAAGGTAGTTCAGACCGATCACATCGCAGGAATCCTCGCAGCCGGACAGCGCCTCAGTCAGCAGCGGATGAGTGGCAAAGTAATCACCCTTTTCCCCGGACATCAGGCTCATAAAGCTGTTCAGGGCATTGCTGCCGCCGCCATCGCCGCCGGAGGGACCGGGCTGTGCCGGGAACTTTCGCATCACATCCCCCATGATCTCCCGCAGGCGGTAACCGGCTGCCATAAGGCCGTTGAGGGCGTTGGTGGTGTAGCGGGTGGGATCCAGTTCCCGGAAGGTGTTGCAAAGCCGACGGTTGGTCTCTGCTCCGCTTTCCGAACCTGCCTCGGAGATTTCGTTGCCCACACAGTACAAAATGACACTGGGATGGTTGTAATCCTTGGCCACCATCTTTTGAATGGTGGGCTTCCAGTCCTGCTCAAAGTACAGAGCATAGTCGTAGGGATTTTTCCGCACATTCCATACGTCGCTCAGTTCGTCCATTACCAGTACACCGTACCGGTCGCAGGCATCCAGCCGCGCCCGCCCTGCCGGGTGATGGGAGGAGCGGATGGCGTTGAAGCCCGCTTCCTTTAGTTGACGAATGCGGCGCTCCTCGGCATCAGGCAGGGTAGCTGCACCAAGAATGCCGTTGTCGTGGTGGATGCAGGCACCCCGTAGCTTGACGGTCTGCCCGTTGATGCGTACCCCATGCGCTGCATCGATGCTCAGGGTACGGATGCCGAAGCCGGTCTCTTCCCGGTCCAGTTCTTCCTCGCCCTCCAGCACCTGCATGGTGCTGGTGTAGAGGTTGGGGTTCTCCGGGCTCCACAGAGCCGGGCTGTCCACGCAGTACCGGAAGGAGACGGTTCTGCTTTCGCCGGGTTGGAGCAGGAGGTTTTGCCGGTCGGTGAGCACTGCCGTGCCCTTCCGGCAGATGGTCTGCTGCAGGGTCACCCGTTCTGTAACAGTGCTGGCAGACTGCACCTGTGCCGTCACATCCAGCAGGGCAAAGCCCTCGTCCGCCTCCCGGGTGGTGATACGCACGGTATCCTGCGGCAGATAGACCTTGTTGCCCACCAGCAGCCGCACCGGGCGGTAGATACCGCTGCCGGTATACCAGCGGCTGTTGGGTTCCAGACTGTTGTCTGCAATGACCTTCAGCAGGTTGTCGGCACCATATTTCAGGTAGGGACCAGCCTCCACGGTAAACTCCGCATAGCCGTTCACGTTCCGGGTCAGCAGCCAGCCGTTCAGGTAGACCAGCGCCGTCTGGTACACGCCCTCAAATACGAGGGACACCGGCTTGCCTTGCCACGCCTGCGGTGCGGTGAAATGCTTCTGAAAAATGTACTCGCCGCCGGGGTAGAAGCCGGTCTGTGCACCGTTTTTCGTGTCCGGGGTGCGGGCTTCATGGATCATGGCATCGTAGGGCAGATGCACGGTTTTGGTCTGGGTATTTCCCAGAAAGGAATTCATCCGGGAATTGCCATCTCCCTTTTCTACCATCCAATCTGCGTTGAAATTCTGTCGAATCATGCCTGTGCCTCTTTCTGGTGTTCAGCATCCCACTTCTTATTGGCCTTTTCCACATCCAGGAAAGCCAGCAGCACTGTAATAATAATGCCGATCACAAAGGGGAAAGTGATGTACAGGTTGAAGATCATCCGAATGGCGCTTTCGCTCTGGACCGTTGCGGTGCCCACAAAGCCGCCCAGCTTCAACAGCCAACCCACAGCCGCAGTACCGATGCCGCCGCCGACCTTCACGCCCAGAGAGGAGCAGCTGTACATCATACCGTCCATATGGACGCCGGTGGTGCGTGTGGTGTAGCCGCTGGCCTCAGCGATAAGAGCGTTCAAAGAGCCGCTGAGGGTACCTGCAAAGATGCCCTTGATGAACATGAACAGCAGGAACATGGAGAGATTCTTCTGCATGGCAAAGAAGATCATGGGAATGCCCAGCACGCTGCTGATGGCGTAGCCCCAGAAGTTGACCTTCTGCATACTGCCGGTCTTTTTGATGAGGACAGGTGCAAAGGCCAGTGCGATGATAACAGGGAACATCTTCATCATGGAAAACTGACCCAGCAGGCTGCCATCGCCCCAGTAATAGGTGGCGCAGAACACACCGGCACCGGTGGTCAGGTTGCTCATGATATAGTACACGATGTAGATGGCAAGGATCATCAGGTAATACTTGTTGTGGACGAGGATCTTAGCGGTTTCGGCAAAGCCATGCTTTTTCTCCTCGGCAACTGCTTTGCCTTCCTCTGCGGCTTCGCTGGTGTTGCCGCTCAGTTCTTCCTCCGGCAGCTCTTTAACTGCAAGGCAGCTGATGGTGTTGACCACCAAACCAACGATCGCGAAGATCAGAGCCGTGGTACGCCAGCCTGCGGCACCGCTGCCGAACTTCTCCACCATGCCGGTAACGGCAAAACCCATAAAGATGTTGGTGACGACCGCAAACATAAAACGGAAGGAGCCAAGCTGCACACGCTCATTGTTGTTCTTGGTGATCAGTGCCACCAGAGAGGAATAGGCAATGCCGTTGGCTGTATAGAACACTGCGTTCAGTGCCGTGTACACGATGAAGAAGTAGATATACTGCATGGTGGTGCTGCCAGCCGGGATGGCAAACAGCAAAAACAGGCAGAGGGAAACACCTACCTGACCAAACAGCATCCACGGACGTGCCTTGCCCAGCTTGGAGTGGGTGCGGTCGATCAGGGTGCCAAAGATCACATCGCTGATGCCGTCCAGAACCTTGGAAGCCAGCATCAAAGAGCCAATGATGGCGCTGTCCAGACCCAGTGTTCCGGTCAGATAAAGCAGTACAAAGCTGGAAACCAGACCATAGGAGCAGTTAGAGGCCAGATCGCCGGAACCGTAGGCCAGCTTCTGATACCATTTCAGATATTTTTTCTCTGTCGTTGCAGTAGCAGACATGGGGATTCTCCTTTCAAGATGTGCTGTATCATTCACGGCGACAGAATGCGTCTGTCGCTTTACATTTTTTCAAAAGCACTCTATAATAAAGCCATCGGCCGCACAGCTTTTACAGAATGTTTTTGTATTGTGCCTATATTTTAGCAATTCCGTTCATATTCCACAATGACAGCATCGTGTGCCGCACCCATCAGATTGTATCATATTCGCACATTACAGAAAAGGAGACGCTTTCATGAAACCGGATTCCACCAGCTATGAGAATATTTTGGAGGTTGAAAACTGGGGCAGTCAGCTCTCTACCTTCTACAAGATCATGTCCCCGGTGCAGATCACGCTGGAGTCCTGTACCGGTCTGGGAGAAACCGACCAATACAGCATTCAGATGTTCTCACCGAATGGTTGCTGGCTGCATGAAAACTCTATGGATGCTTTATTCCGTGCCCTCAGCTCCCGTCCGCTGCACCGCCACGATTATTTTGAACTGATGCTGGTGTTGGAAGGGGAGGTCATCCAACAGATCGAGGAAAAAGAATACCCCTACCGTGCCGGAACCTGTTGTCTGGTAAACCGCAGCATCCTCCATAACGAACGCTTCATTGGCCCCGCCAAACTCTGTTTTCTTGGTCTGTCTGTGGATTTTGTCCGCAGCCTGACGGAATCTGCATCCCTGCAATTATTTGAAGCCGAGCGCCATCTGCCGGAAAATCCCGTTTTGCAGTTCATGCTGGCAAATCTGGGACAAGACCTCCGAAAGGAATATCAGGACCTTTTCCCCACACCGGAAAACACCGATAGTGTTCAAACCCTGGCAACGCTCATCGCCCGCATGACCCACATCCTGCATGAACCCAGTGCCGCCGCCACCTATTATTTGAAGGGCGCACTTTGCGAACTGTTCGATTTTCTGTCGTCCGGGTTCTATGTCACCCCGGTGCACCTGAGCAGCAGCCCCGAAAGCCTGCTCTTTCTGCGTATCAGCCGTTTGCTGGAAGATACAGATGGTCGGTTGCCTCGCAGTGAACTGGCACGGCTTTTGAATTACAATGGCAGCTACCTCAATTCCATCGTCCAGCGCCGCACCGGTCTGTGTCTTTTCGATTACGGCATGACCTTCTGTTTCCAGAAGGCTGAACGGCTGCTGCGGGAAACAACACTTTCCGTCAGTGAGATCGCCCTACAACTCAAATTTACCAACCGCACCCACTTCTACGAACTGTTCCGGCAAAAGTACGGCATGACCCCGCAACAATGGCGCAAGATGCAGAAAAGCGCAGAGCACTCTGAATAAGGTGCTCTGCGCTTTTCTCTTAATCTTCTAGCCCATGGCTCCCGGTTACGTTTTTCAAGTATTCTTCTAGATTGCCGTTCAGAATCAAATCGGCATAACCAAGTGGGTCATTATAAATGAGGTAGTCCAGTTCCGTCCGCTGCGCCATGGTAACGTCCAACGCATCCTCGACCCCGGTACAGTTGATAGAGATCATTCTCCCATCCCCGAGCAGCAGCTCCACGCAGCCGGTATCCATGTTGAACTTGCAAGTTCTTTCATCGTACTTCATGTTTGTGTCCTTTCCGCCTTACGGCACCTTTACAGTTGTGACTTTTGTTATACGGTTCTTCTGATAAGGTTTTGGACACACAGCCATCGGGAAGGAGCCTTCATCTTGCTTTCCGAAGAAAACAAAAAATCCGAACCCTTCTCCTATCGGAAAAAAGTTCGGATTTTGTTGTTGTGGTGCACCTCCAGGGACTCGAACCCTGGGCCCACTGATTAAGAGTCAGTTGCTCTACCAACTGAGCTAGAGGTGCATATTATCAGAATGCGGTTTCTTCATTCTGATAACTCAAGTCGGCGACTACCTATTTTCACGCGCCGTTTCCAGCGAACTATCTTCGGCACAAGTGAGCTTAACTTCTGTGTTCGGAATGGGAACAGGTGGAACCTCACCGTCATCGACACCGACCGATCTGACTGAACCAGTATAACATGTTTGTTGTACTTTGTCCAGTATTTCTTAGAAGGACGTGCCTTCAAAACTGAATAATCACTGCTTACATTTTTTCGT
>ERZ1694966.1377-NODE-1377-length-9231-cov-19.698235_pt1 | contig 9231 bp, 6 predicted proteins | sample MGYA00581611_ERZ1694966 | MGnify/ENA primary metagenome ERZ1694966 (study PRJEB42213, sample SAMN07424282) | human gut metagenome | biome: ENVO:00009003; feature: ENVO:2100002; material: ENVO:00002003 | host: Homo sapiens | place: USA | collected 2014 ...
AGGAAATGATACGCACCGAGCAGGAAAACCTCAACCGTCTGTATGATGTTTATACCGCAAAATACGGTCTAATCAACAGCCGAGGAAACTATCTTGCTTTTGCTTCAGATGAGAGCTACTTCCTTTTATGTTCTCTGGAGGTGCTTGATGATGAGGGTAACTTCAAACGGAAGGCAGATATGTTCACAAAGCGGACTATCAAACCCCATCGAGAAGTAACTTCGGTTGAAACCGCAAGCGAAGCCCTTGCCCTCTCTATCGGAGAGAAAGCCCGTGTTGATTTGCCTTATATGGAGCAGCTCGCAGGCAAAACGCAGGCTGAGCTTGTGCAGGATTTACAAGGTGTTATCTTCAAAGTACCGAACTGTGAGCCTGTTTCCTATGTAGCCGCAGACGAGTATCTGTCGGGCAATGTCCGAAACAAACTGACGATTGCGGAGCTTGCTGCGAAGAATGACCCAGAGCTTGCAGTCAATGTGGAAGCATTGAAAAAGGTCATTCCCAAAGACCTATCGGCGGCAGAAATCTCTGTCCGTCTGGGTGCGACTTGGATACCGCAGGAAGATATACAGCGGTTTGTGATGGAGCTTTTAACTCCGTCAAGCTATGCCGCAGGCAGATTAAAGGTACGATACACCCCGATAAACGGAGACTGGTTCATAGAGAATAAAAGCTCCGATATGGGGAATGTAAAGGCGGACAGCACCTATGGTACGAAAAGGGCTTCCGCATATCGTATTATTGAGGACACCTTAAACCTGCGTGACACCCGTATCTTTGATTATGTGTATGACGAACACGGCAATAAAAAAGCGGTGTTCAATGCAAAGGAAACTACGGCGGCACAGGCGAAGCAGGAAGCCATCAAGCAGGCATTTCAGGATTGGATATGGAAAGACCCAGAACGGCGAAACCGCCTTGTCCGTTATTACAACGACACTTTTAACTCTGTGCGACCCCGTGAATATGACGGAAGCCATATCACTTTCGGAGGTATCAGCCCAGAAATCACACTAAGACCCCATCAAGTCAACGCCATCGCCCATATCCTTTATGGCGGCAATACGCTCCTTGCCCATAAGGTGGGAGCAGGCAAAACCTTTGAAATGGTAGCCGCCGCACAGGAAAGCAAACGGCTCGGCTTATGCCAGAAATCCATGTTTGTTGTGCCAAATCATCTTGTCGGTCAGTGGGCTTCCGAGTATCTGCGGCTCTATCCGAGTGCAAATATACTTGTGACAACAAAGCGAGATTTTGAAACGGGAAATCGCAAGAAGTTCTGCGGTAGGATTGCCACAGGCGACTATGATGCAGTCATTATTGGGCATTCTCAGTTTGAAAAAATTCCGATGAGCATAGAACGACAGCGGGAACAGTTGGAGAAGCAGCTTGATGATATTGAGCGTGGCATTGACGATGTGCAGGCTTCCAAAGGCGAGCAGTTCACGGTCAAACAGCTAATGAAAACCCGAAAGGCAATCAAGACGAAGCTCGAAAAGCTTAACGACACCAAGCGTAAGGATACGGTTATCGACTTTGAACAGCTCGGCGTTGACAGGCTTTTCATTGATGAGAGCCATTTTTATAAGAATTTGTACCTCTACACCAAGATGCGAAATGTAGGCGGTATCGCCCAGACCGAAGCCCAGAAATCAAGCGACCTCTTTATGAAATGCCGCTATCTGGACGAAATCACGGGCAACCGTGGCACGGTTTTCGCAACGGGTACGCCTGTTAGCAATTCAATGGTTGAGCTGTACTCCGTTCAGAGGTACTTGCAGTATGACACTCTTGCACAGAACGGTTTGCAGCATTTTGACAGTTGGGCTTCTACCTTTGGAGAAACGGTTACAGCTCTGGAATTAGCACCCGAAGGCACGAATTACCGAGCCAAGACAAGGTTTGCCAAGTTCTATAACCTGCCAGAGCTGATGCAGATGTTCCGTGAGGTGGCGGATATACAGACCGCCGATATGCTAAAGCTCCCTGTGCCAACGGTCAATTACCACAATATTAAGACTAAGCCGAGTGAGATACAGACCGAAATGGTAGCTTCCCTTGCGAAGCGGGCTGAGAAAGTCAGGGCAAGGCTTGTCGAGCCGAACATCGACAATATGCTCAAGATAACCAATGACGGGCGGAAACTGGCTCTTGACCAGAGAATGATTGACCCGATGCTGCCAGATGACCCAGACAGTAAAGTCAATGCCTGCGTGGATAATGTGTACCGTATCTGGGAGGAACACGCCGATACCAAAGCGACACAGCTTGTGTTCTGCGACCTGTCCACCCCGAAAAATGACGGTACTTTCAATGTCTATGACGATATGAGGGAGAAGCTGATAGCCCGTGGTATCCCTGCGGAGCAGATACGCTTTATCCACGAAGCGACCACCGATGCACAGAAAAAAGAGTTGTTCGGCAAGGTAAGAAGCGGCGAAGTCCGTGTGCTGTTCGGCTCTACTCCTAAGATGGGAGCAGGTACGAATGTGCAGGACAGGCTCATAGCAATCCATAACCTTGATTGTCCGTGGCGTCCTTCCGACCTTGAACAAAGGCAGGGGCGTATTGAACGGCAGGGCAATATGTTTCCAGAGGTGGAGGTTTACCGATATGTGACCGAGCAGACTTTTGATGCTTATCTCTATCAGTTGGTGGAGAGCAAGCAGAAATTTATCAGCCAGATAATGACGAGCAAAAGCCCTGTACGCTCTGCCGAAGATGTGGACGAGGTTGCCCTGTCCTTTGCGGAGGTTAAAATGCTTGCCACAGGCGATGCCCGTTTTAAGGAAAAGATGGATTTGGATATACAGGTTTCCAAGCTCCGAGTGTTAAAGCAGAGTTACCTTTCCGAGCATTACGACCTTGAGGACAGAGTGCTGAAATACTATCCCCAGACCATTAAAGAGTATGAGGAACGCATTGCAGGCTATGAAAACGATGCGGCTCTTGTCGAGCAGCACAAGCCGCAGGGCGAGGATAAGTTCTGCCCGATGACCCTAAAAGGTATGACCTACACCGAAAAGGCAGACGCAGGCGAGATGCTCCTTGCAATCTGCAAGGATTATCCGATGTCCGCAGCTACCGAAATCGGCAGCTATCGAGGTTTCCGAATAGAGATTTATTATGATACCGTCAACGCCCATTATTGTATGAACCTTTGTGGAAAGACAAAGCATAAGGTGGATTTAGGCTCCGATGCTCTCGGAAATCTGACTCGAATTGAAAATGAGCTGTCAAAGCTCCCTGCCAGACTGGAAGCTGCCAAGACCAAAAAGGCGGAAATTATTGCACAGCTTGAAATCGCAAAGGAGGAAATCAAGAAGCCTTTTGCCTTTGAAGATGAGCTGAAAGAAAAAACAGAACGGCTGAACGCTCTTAACATTGAGCTGAATCTGAATGAAAAAGATACTTCCGTTATGGATACCGAGCCAGAGCAGGCAGAAGAACAGCCCGAAAGAAAATGTGCAAGTCGGGAGAGATAATGCGGTTTGCATATTTGTATTGCTGATTTCTGGGAAGTATAATAGGTGTAGATTTATAGAATATCGGAGGTGAAAGGTGTGCTTGATAATTTCAGATTTGAAACCTTTGTTGATGTGCATAGCAACATCTTTGCTGAATATCTAAGCTCCGTTATCGCAAAGCTGCCCAAAGAAAATCCAGAATACCGTTCCACAGAGGAAAGGATAGAGGAACTCTACAAGGAGTATCCCAAAGTGATGGCAGTTTTGGATACGGAAAAGCCGAGTGATTTATCCGAGCAGGAGTGTAAGGCTTTGATAGAAGTTTTGGAGCTTCGGAACAGGCTCAGCGATATGCAGCAGGAAGCAATCTATTTCAGAGGGTGCTATGACAGCGTTGGGTATCTCAAAAAGGCAGGAATTTTATAACCAAGAACGGCGGCATTGGCGTGGAGCTGATGCCGCTTTTACATAGCCGCAGAGGTGGAAAAATGCATACCTTTGTGGTACAATTAGAACAATAAAGTAAGCAAGAAGGTTGGTTTAGATATGGATATTAGATTTAGCACATATAATGATTTTCTAACTGAATATCAAACATACAAATTAGATAAATGCAGTAATTGTGAAGGAGTGCGAGAGTTAATTGACGATGATGTAACAGTCGTTATAGAAAATAGAACGCTCCATTTTCCAGAGTTACTTGTTCTTTGTTGTAATAAATGTGGAGATAAATGTCTGCCCGAATATTCCAAACAAATTATAGATGGTGCATATAAGTCTATGATAGAACAAGAACAGTTTGTAGGAGAGTTTGTTTCAAAAAGCTACAAAAAGAAATTTGAATATTGTAAAGAAACAGATTATAAATACGACCATAAAGATTATTATAATATCCCTGGTCTTTGTTATGATGAGGAACATTCAACAGAAGGTTTTTTGACACCTGTTTATTTCGATAGAAAAGCACTTATATATTTTATTTCTGTTCCCGATTTTGAAGTGGATATTTTCTCAGAAACCTATGGACACATAGGTAAGAAAGACCCACAGGGAGTATATATATATGATTGGGATGTGCCATTTGGTTTTAACAGTAATGGAAAGTTAGTATTTTGGTTGGGCGATTTGAATTATATGGATACTCAGAGCCAAGCGATTTTAAAAGGATTTAATGTTGACTCAGACCATTTAATCGTTGATTCAGAGTTCTTTCAAGCACAAATGAACTGTACTTTTAGTAAGCCTATTATAGAGAAACAAATTCTAATGAATAAGGACAGCTTCATTTCAAACATTAAGAAAAAATACAACATTGATTTAGCCCATTTAGACGAAGAATGTTCGGAACACGCTAAAAACATCAAGCGTCCGCTTGTTTTCACAGAACAAAGTGTTTCTGGTGTAATAAATGCTTTTGACAAGGTGTTGGTAGAGGGCTTTAATGTTGGACGGTTGAGAGAATTGTATGAGGCATTATATTCTGAAAATGAAAGAGATGCTCAATACGGAAAGTGGCAGTCAATTCGTCTTATCAAAGAAATATTGCTGAAATTCTGCAATGGAATTGGAAATACGATTGATGTTGAAAAATTGATTTCGCCGTTGTATATTCTTCACGATTATCGAATATATTTTGACCATTTGCTTTCAATGGATAAACAAGAAAGCACCAAAGCCCATATAGTTGAGACATTAGGTGTTCAAAATTTTAGTGAGCAAGAAGCAATTTATTTAGAGGAAATAGACCGTCTTAATAAACTGTTTCAGTATTTGGTGTTGCTATCAAAATAACATATCGTTTACATAGCCGAGAGGTTTTCATTTAACGAAAGCCCCTCGGCTTTTTCTATTTCTGGAGGTGATTTTATCCATTGAGAACTAACCGACCCTACGTGCAGATTGACCCAGATGTGCTTGAACGGGTACGCCAGATTGACCTGTTATCCTATCTGCGTGAGTTTGAGCCGAGCAATCTCGTTAAGGTCAAAGGCACAAGCAATGTGTACTGTACAGCAGAACACGACAGCTTAAAGATTTCCAACGGCAAATGGTATTGGTGGTCGAGAGGTTTCGGCGGCTATTCTGCCCTCGATTATCTTATCAAGGTCAAGGAATATGACTTTGTGGAAGCCGTGGAGATTCTCACAGGGCAGACAATGGCGGACTGGAAACCGCCTGCTCCAAAGAAAAATGAACCGAAAGTCCTACTCTTGCCGCTAAAGAATAAGGATTGTAACCGAGTGATACAGTATCTTTTCGGGCGTGGTATTGACTATCAGCTCATACAGGAGTGTATCGCAGACGGCACGCTTTATGAGAGTGCCAACTACCACAATGTTGTTTTTATCGGCAAAGATGAAAGCGGAACACCGAAATATGCCGCTCTGCGAAGCACTCTCGGTAGCACTTTCAAGCAGGACGCATCGGGCAGCGACAAGCGGTATTCGTTCCGACTTCTGGCAAGAGAGCCAACGGATACCGTGCATTTATTTGAAGCTGCCATTGATTTACTGTCCTATGCCACTTATCTGAAATGCGAGGGCAAGGACTACAAATCGGAAAGTCTGCTTTCTCTTTCAGGCGTGTATCAGCCAAAGAAAGAGATGAAGGACAGCAAAATCCCCATAGCTCTCACAACTTTTTTGAGTGCCAATCCACAAATTAAGACCATAGTTCTGCATCTGGATAATGATAAGGTAGGCAGGCTTTGTACCGCTACTTTGAAAGAACTGTTGCAGAAAGACTACAAAATCGTTGATGATCCACCGCCTGTCGGCAAGGACTTCAACGATTTTTTGTTGTCCTATCTGGAAATTGCAAGACCTATGCCCAAGCGTGAAAGGAGTGATGCCCGTTGATTGTGTAGTAGATTCTCACCAGAAAGACACCGAAACCAAATCAAAATTTAGTGCTGAAAGCGAGGAATGAACCATTGAAAAAGTATGATGTAACCCTTACCGCCCATTATCAAAAGACCGTTTCCGTCTATGCAGAAAGCCCCGAACAGGCAAAGGAAAAAACAAAAATTATCCTGTTCGACACAGACCTTATCGACTTTACTGATGATGATTTTGTCTGCGGCGAAGCCGATATTACCGAGCAGAGCGAGGACGGTCTTGACGTTGCGGGCGAGAATACACTACAGGAAAATGAGGATTGTTCGGACTGTCCGTACTTCTGCCCCGTGTGCGGTGAGTGTATGTACGAGGACGACTACGAAGAATGAGATGTCTTACCAAGCACTGAATTTGGTTAGCCAAATTCGCTTGTTAGGGGGCAGCCCCTAATACCCCGTGAGAACAGAAAGGAGTTCAAGAATGAGTGAGTTCTTATTTTTCATTATCGGCACAATGCTCGGCGGTCTGTTCGGTGTTGTGTGTATGTGCTGCTTGCAGATAAACAAACTTTCCGAGAGAAAGGAAGAGGACAATGCGAAAAAGAAATGTGCAGATACTTTTCCGTCTGACTGAGGAGGAAGCCGAACACCTTAATGAGCTTGTGCGGAAATCGGGTCGCTCAAAAGAAGCCTTTTTAAGAGAAATGGTAAGGGGCTATCAGCTCTGCGAGAAGCCCGACCCAGAGTTCTATAAAATGATGCGTGAGCTGTCCGCCATTGGCAACCGTATCAATCAGCTTGCGGTTAAGGCAAACGCCCTCGGCTTTGTGGATACCCCGATGCTCCGTGAGGAAGCAAGGAAATGGCACGAGTTTCAGATTGACATTCGCAAAAGGTATCTGCTTCCACGCAGGTCATCGTAATGGCGGTCTGCGAGATATGGGATGTGCGTGGCAGGCTCGACCACCCAATCGACTATGCCGAAAATCCTACAAAGACCGCCAATCCCAAATACACCGAAGCCGACCTGCAGGCGATGGTCGATGTAATGGAGTACGCTACTAATAAGAATAAGACCGAGCAGCGTTTCTTTGTCACAGGTGTAAATTGCGACCCGACCACCGCCAGAGATGAAATGATGATTGCCAAAGTCCAATGGAACGATACGAGTGAGATTGTCTGTTACCACGGCTTTCAGAGCTTCAAGCACGGTGAGGTTACGCCAGAGCAGGCTCACGAGGTCGGCGTTAAACTTGCCGAGCGAATGTGGGGCGACAGATTTCAAGTCATCGTTGCCACCCACCTGAATACCGACTGCCTGCATAATCACTTTGTCGTGAACTCTGTTTCTTTTGCGGACGGTATGCACTACCACGACAACAAAGCAAATCTGCGGCTGCTCCGTCAGCGTTCCGATGAGCTTTGCCGTGAGTATGCTCTGTCTGTCATCGAACACCCAAGCGGTAAGAAAAAGCCCTACGCCCTTTACCAAGCCGAAAAGCAGGGGCGACCCACGAGGGATAATGTTGCAAGACAGGCGGTGGACGAAGCTATCAGCAAATCATTCACGCTGAAAGACTTTGACCGCCAGTTGGCAGAAATGGGCTACCGCATAAACTTTGACCCCAACCGCAAGTATTGGACGATTATCGGTAAGGGCTGGCAAAGACCCAAGCGGCTTTATAAGCTCGGAGAGGAATACACCAATGACAGGATTATGGAGCGTATCAGAGAAAATTCCTATGCGGTCAAATTCCAGAGCTTCTCGGAGCCACAGCCGCAGGTCAAGGTCTATCGAGTCAAAGGTTCATTGAAGAACGCTAAGAAAATCGGTGGCTTGCGTGGACTGTATCTCCATTACTGCTACAAGCTTGGTATCCTGCCAAAAGGCAGAAAACAAAATTATGCACGGCTTCATTATCTCTTAAAGGACGACCTTATGAAGATGGAAGCCATCACACAGGAAACAAGGCTGCTTTGCCGCAATCACATTGATACGGCGGAGCAGCTTTGTTCATATAAAGGCTCTCTGGAAACGGAGATGTCTGCCCTGCTTCAGAAGCGAAAGGAGCTTTACTCCAAATCCCGCAGGACAAGCGGCGAAGAAAAGGAAGCGGTCAAGGCAGAGCTTTCCGATATTTCGGGGCGGCTGAAAATTATCCGAAAGGAGGTCAGACTGTGCGAGGGCATCGCCGCCCGTAGTGATACCCTCAAGGAAAAATTGCAGACGATACGGGCAGACGAACACGAACAGCAAAGAAAGGAGCTGATGAAGAATGAACACAGGCGGCGAAGCGGCAGAACAAATCGTCCGAATGAGCTTGGAGGGCTTTGAGGTCGCTGCCAAAATTACAGGTGCAGGTGCGAAGAACATCGCTATCCTGTTGTATTCCATTCTCAAAGAAGAAAAGAAAACCAAAGGAAAAGCAAGGCTGACAAGTATGCTCCGTTCTGGCAAGGAGCTGAAAGTCTTTACCGTCAAAAGCGGCGACTTAAAGAAGTTCACGCAGGAAGCAAAAAAATACGGTGTGCTTTACTGCGTCCTCACGGACAGAAAAAACAAAGACCCAAATGCAGAGGTCGATGTCATCGCTCGTGCCGAGGACGCATCGAAAATCAGCCGTATTGTGGAACGCTTTAATCTTGCTTCGGTGGATACCGCTTCTATTGTGACGGAAGCCGAGAAATCCAAAGATGCAAAGGACGGTCAGCCAGAGCCAGATATTGGTGTGCAGGAAAAGGCGGAGAAAGATAAGCTGCTTGACGAGCTTATGGGCAAGCCTGTCCAGAAGGAGGAAAACGCACCAAACCCCTCGGTGGCAAAGACAGAAAAATCCCCTCAGTCCGAGCCTACCTCAGAGCAGCCAAAGAAATCCGCAGAGGGGGCTACTATGACTAAGGAGAAACCTTCTGTCAGAGAGGAACTGC
>ERZ1694966.1395-NODE-1395-length-9130-cov-4.760551_pt1 | contig 9130 bp, 8 predicted proteins | sample MGYA00581611_ERZ1694966 | MGnify/ENA primary metagenome ERZ1694966 (study PRJEB42213, sample SAMN07424282) | human gut metagenome | biome: ENVO:00009003; feature: ENVO:2100002; material: ENVO:00002003 | host: Homo sapiens | place: USA | collected 2014 ...
CGCGTAAGATCGTCGGCAGCGTCAGATGTGTATAAGAGACAGGGTCTGCAACGCCAAGACGCGCCGCGTGAGCGTCTGCAACGCCCTCGACTGCCTGGTCATCCACCGCGGCCGCCTCACCGACCTTCCGGAGCTGTGCGCACCGCTGGCCGGGGCGCATGTGACGGTCTACGCCGACGAAGAGGCTTTCGCCGCCCTCGCCGGGCACTACCCCGCCGGGTTGCTGGAACATGCCGCCGAAGAGCATTTCGGCACCGAGTTCCTCGACTACAAACTGGCCGTCAAGACCGTCGCGTCGCTCGACGGGGCACTGGCGCATATCGCCCGCTACTCGTCGCGCCACAGCGAGGCCATCGTCACCGAAAACAAGCAGGCCGCCACGCAGTTCACGCGCAGCGTCGACGCCGCCTGCGTCTACGTCAACGTCTCGACCGCCTTCACCGACGGCGGGCAGTTCGGCTTCGGCGCCGAAGTGGGTATCTCGACGCAGAAACTCCACGCCCGCGGCCCGATGGGACTGCCCGAGCTCACGACCTACAAGTATATCGTCTCGGGCGACGGACAAATCCGCCAACCTTAAACCCAGATACGACAAAAAACCTCGAAAAAACGGCAGGAAAAATAACAATCCGTAAGCATTTTTTCTGTAAATTTGCATATCCTTAAAATTTGGCGTATATTTAACTTATGATTCGTGAACTTCTGGCCGTAGGATGCGGCGGTGCTGCCGGCAGCATCGTCCGTTACCTGCTTTCCGGCGGGATAATGGCGGGGCAGACGCTGCTGGGATTCCCGGCGGGTACGTTCACGGTCAATGCCGCGGGTTCGCTGCTGATCGGCATTCTGCTCGAAGCTACCAGCTCCGAGACACTCGGATGGCTGCTCATCGTGGGTTTCTGCGGCGGGTTCACCACTTTTTCGACCTTTTCGGCCGACGCGGTGCGCCTGCTGCGTGCGGAATGTTACACGGCGGCGGCGGCCTACGTGGGGCTGAGCGTGGCAGTATGCATTGTTTTTGCAGCCGCCGGCATGTGGATAGGAACGACATTTAGAAATTAACTATAAAGAGAAATGGTAATTTTGGTATTGAACTGCGGCAGCTCGTCGATCAAGTATCAGGTGATCGACATGGAAGCCGCATCGAGCAAACTGCTCGCGAAAGGAATCGTGGAACGCATCGGCCTGCCGGAAGGCGACCTCACCCATAAGCCCGTCGGCAAAGAACCGTTCGAGCTGCACCGTCCCATCCCCGACCACACCACCGGCATCAAGCTGGTGCTCGACGCACTGACCGACCCCGCACACGGCGTCATCGGCTCGCTCGACGAGGTGAAGGCCGTCGGCCACCGCGTGGCACACGGCGGAGAGTTCTTCCCCGAGAGCTGCATCGTGACCGAGGAGGTGAAATCCAAGATCCGTTCGCTGTTCGAAATCGCACCGCTGCACAACCCGGCCAACCTCGAAGGCGTGCTGTCGATCGAGAAAGTCCTGCCGGGCGTCCCGCAGGTCACCGTCTTCGACACCTCGTTCCACCAGACCATCCCGGCCGTAAACTACATGTACGCCTTGCCCCACGCCTATTACGACAAGTACCGCGTGCGCAAGTACGGCTTCCACGGCACCAGCCACAAATACGTGGCACAGACCGGTGCCCGGCTCGCGGGCCTCGACTTCGAGAATTCGAAGATCATCACCTGCCACATCGGCAACGGCGCATCGGTCACGGCCGTGCTCAACGGCAAGTCGCATGACACGTCGATGGGCTTCTCGCCCGTGGACGGGCTGGTGATGGGTACCCGCTGCGGCAACGTCGACCCCAGCGCCATCACCTTCATCGGCGAAAAGGAGGGCATGTCCTACGCCGAGGTGAACGAGATGATGAACAAGAAATCGGGCGTTTGGGGGCTCACCGACCTTTCGAGCGACATGCGCGACATCGACCGCGCCTACGACGAAGGGAACCCCCGCGCCATCCTCGCCCGCGATATGCACTACGGGCGCATCCGCAAATTCGTCGGGGAGTATGCCGCCGAAATGGGCGGCGTCGACCTGATCGTCTTCACGGGCGGCGTGGGCGAGAATTCGTGCGAGATGCGCGAGACGGTCTGCACGGGGCTCGAATTCATGGGCGTCGAGTTCGACCGCGCAGCCAACAAGGGCGCCCGCGGCGTGGACAAAATCCTTTCGAAACCCTCCTCGCGGGTCAAGGTCGCCGTCATCGCCACCGACGAGGAACTGGTCATCGCCACCGACACGTACAATCTGGTAAAATAAATAAAAGCAAAACACCACAATGATCCAACATCTTACAGAAATCGTCGACGAGGCGAGAAAAAGGGGTAAAAAACGGCTGGCCGTAGCCTACGGCCAGGATTCGCATACGCTGGAAGCCGTCTACGAAGCCTACAAGGAAGGTATCGTGGAGCCCACGCTGTTCGGTGAGAAGAAAGTCATCGAGCAGGTATGCGCCGAAAACGACATCGACATCAAGGCATTCAACATCGTCGACGAGGCCAGCGACGTGAAATGCGTGCAGCAGGCCGTGGCCGCCGTCGTGGCAGGCAACGCCGACGTGCTGATGAAGGGACTGGTCTCGACCGACAAATACATGCGCGGCATCCTCAATAAGGAAGCCGGATTGTTCCCCCCGAAGGGCGTGCTGAGCCACGTGTCGATCGTCGAGATGCCCTGCTACCACAAGTTGCTCGTCATCTCCGACGTCGCGGTCATCCCGCTGCCCGATTTCAAACAGAAGATCAAGCAGATCGGATACCTGGCCAACGTTGCCAGCCTGCTGGGTATCGAAACTCCGAAGATCGCCTGCATCGCCCCCTCCGAGCAGCTGCTTCCCAGCGTCATTTCGTCGACCGAAGGCGCCCTGCTGGCCAAAATGGGCGACCGCGGACAGCTGGGCAACGTCATCATCGACGGCCCCCTGTCGCTCGACGTAGCACTCTACAAGGATGTCGCCGAGCACAAGAAAGTCAAAGGTTCGTCCGTAGCGGGCGACCCCGACTGCCTGCTTTTCCCCAACCTGGAGTCAGCCAACGTCTTCTTCAAGTCGGTGACGCACCTCTGCGGAGGCGAACTGGCCGCCATGGTCGCAGGCACGAAGGTGCCCTGCGTACTGACCTCGCGCGGCGACACGAGCAAGACCAAACTCTACTCGATCGCACTGGCTTGCCTGGCCGTAAAACAATAGGCACACACCTACACCAACCTACCAACTACTAACCGGAACCGAATTTATGGGCTTCAAAATCTTAGCGATAAATCCCGGCTCTACGTCCACCAAGGTCGCCCTCTATGACGAGGAGCGTCCTTCGCTGGATCTGACCCTGCGCCACACGGCCGAACAGATCGCACGTTACACCAACATCATCGACCAGTTGGGCTGGCGCCGGGAAATGATCCTCACGGCGCTGTCCGAACACGGGTTCGACATCATGCAGCTGTCGGCCGTCATCGGACGCGGCGGGCTCGTACGCCCCATCCCGGCCGGCGTATACGAAGTCAACGAAGCCATGCGGCGCGACCTAACGAACGCCACGATGGAACACGCCTCGAACCTCGGCGGGTTACTGGCCGCCGAGATCGCCGCCATGGCGGGTGTCAAAGCCTACATCGCCGACCCGGTGGTCGTCGACGAGATGGAGGATGTGGCACGCCTGAGCGGCCATCCCGACTGCCCGCGCAAGTCGATCTTCCACGCACTCAACCAGAAAGCCACGGCACGCCTGCACTGCGACCGCATCGGCATCGTCTACGAAAAGGCGAACCTGGTGGTCGCGCACCTGGGCGGGGGCATCTCCGTCGCCGCGCACAAACAGGGACGTGTCGTCGACGTCAACAACGCGCTCGACGGCGACGGTCCCTTCGCCCCCGAGCGGGCGGGCAGCCTGCCTGCGGGCGAATTCGCCGACCTCTGCTTCTCGGGGCGTTACACGCGCCGCGAAGTCCAGAAAATGCTGGCCGGCCAAGGCGGGCTCGTTGCGCACCTGGGCACCAATTCCATGATGCAGGTCTCGGAGCGTATCGCGCAGGGCGACGAAAAAGCCCGGCTCGTGGCCGAGGCCATGTGCTACGGCATCTCGAAGCAGATCGGCGCCATGGCCGCCGCCATGTGCGGGCGGGTCGACGCCGTCATCCTCACCGGGGGCATCGCCCACAACGAGTTCGTCGTGCGGTACATCGAACAGCACTGCTCGTTCATCGCCCCCGTTTCGGTCTACCCCGGCGAGAACGAACTCGAATCGCTGGTCGCCAACGCACTGGTCGTCCTCCGCGGCACCATCGTCCCGAAGGTCTACGCCTGACGGGTAAAGGAGCTGCGCACGCGACGGAGCCGCCCGAGCGGCAGCGACCGCCAAGGCAGCAAGTCCCGGACACCGCATACGCCGTGCGAAACGGCGAACCGCGCGCCAAACAGAAACCGGGCTGCAAAACGGAACCGCGCCGCAACAGAAACGTCCGCCGGATATTGATCCGGCGGACGTTTTTCCTGTGTATATCCGGCAGTGACGGCCAGCCCGGGCAGCCGGCCTATTTGCGGATGAACTGGCGCCTGGCCAGTGCGACCACCTCGCGGAAGGCTTCGAGCCGGAACAGTGCAGAAAGCAGGACGTAGCTGACCACGCCCGCGGCGACTTCGGCCAGCAACCGCAACAACGCATTGCCCGGCACCGCCAGCGCCGTAACCCGCACAAGAGCGTACATCGCCCCGGCCACGAGCAGCATCGGCAGCACCGTGCGCACGAAGCGTCCTGCGCCGAATGACGTGAAACGGGTCGTGGCGAAGAAGTTGATCGCCATCTCGCAGAAGGCGATCACCACCAGCCCCCAGATGACGGCCTGGACGCTGACCGGAATCGTCACGGCGAACACCACCGACATCATCACCTTCTTGGCGACCTCCAGTTTTACGATCAGCGCACCGCCGCTCTTGACTTTCAACACATTGTAGGCCACCACCCCCAGCGGGTAAAAAAGCCCGGCCAGGCATACCGCTTCGAAATAAGGCACCGTCGCCATCCACTCCCCTCCCAGGAAGACGGCGAACATGTCCTCGGCGATGGCCGACAGACCGAGCATCACGGGGAACATGGCATAGGCCACGACCATGACGATCTGCCGGTAACTTTCGGCCAGTTTCGGTGCGTCGTCCTTGATCTTGGCCAGCGCCGGGAAGGTCACGTTCTGCACGGCCTGCATGGCCGAAGTCGCCGGCTGGTCTTTCAGCTTGACGGCCTGCTCGTACGAGCCGAGTGTCTCCTGCGGATAGAGTTTCCCGAGAAATATCTGGGGCACCTTGTTATAGAGGGTCGAGATGAAATCGGTAGCCAGCAGGCTGAAACTGTACGGCGCCATTTCGCGCAGCGGCCGCCGGCTGCACTTCCCGCAGGGACGCCAGTCGCTCAGCCACCACAACAGCAAGGCCCGCACGGAGGCCTGCAATACGCGCTGCACCACGATGCACCAGATCCCGAACCCGGCCAATGCGAGGCCGATGGCCACCATCCCGGCGATGAACCACGAGGCGAAGGTGACCTTCGAGAGCAGTGCGAAGCGGAATGTCCGGACAAAAATCGTATTCTGGATCGCACATGCGGCGCTCAGCGGCAGTTGGAGGAAGAATACCGGTGCTATCCGCGTGATTTCCGGCATGTCGTAGAACCGCGCGATGCTCCCCGCCAGCGCTACCAGCACCCCGTAAAGCACGAGCGCAACCCCGACGTTGAAGGCGAAGACCGATTTGTAATCGTCGGCCGTAGGTGTCCCCTTGCGGATCAGCGCCTGCGAAAAGCCGCTGTCGGCAATCACGATCGCCACGGCAAGGAAGGCCGTCGGGATCGCGATCACACCCATGATGGCGGGGTTCAGCAGCCGCAGGATCGTAAGGCTCACGGCCAGCTGGAGAAGCATCGTACCGACTTTCTCGGCCATGCTCCACGCCACGCCGCTGGCTACCTTATCCCTGAGCTGCCCGTCCACCGCCTAAGATTTTTGCGCGGCAACGATCTCTTCGTTACGCTTGCGGATATTGAGGACATTGGCGATCTCGACGTACGACGCACCGCCGTCGGGGCCGAAACTGCCGCCCACGATTGCCAGCAGGTCCTGCCCGTCGAGCTTCTGGTGCTGTTCGATGACCTCCAGCGCGTCGATCAGGAAGTGGTACCTGTCCTTCAGCTCCTGGTTGCGCAGGATCGGCACCACGCCGTACGACAGGGCCAGGATACGCTGCGCATGCAGCTGATAGCATACGGCCATCACGGTTTTCTGCCCGCGGAATGCAGCCAGGTAACGGCCCGTACGGCCGGTCTTGGTGTCGAGCACCACATATTTTATCGGCAGGTTGGTCGAGGCACGCACGGCCGAACGTGCCAGCTGCGCCGTGATCTCGTGGTTCACCGAGACCATGTCCATGTCGATCATCGGTTTGAAATGCGTCTCGTCGCGTTCGATCTCGCGGGCGATGCGGGCCATCGTTTCCACCGATTCCACGGGGAAGTCGCCCATCGCCGTCTCGTCGCTCAGCATCACGGCGTCCACGCGCTCGTAAATGGCACTGGCCACGTCGCTCACCTCGGCGCGCGTCGGACGCGGGCTCTTGACCATCGAATAGAGCATCTGCGTGGCGATAATTACCGGGCGCTTGGCGCAAATGCACTTCTCGACGATGCGCCGCTGGGTATTGGGAATCGCCTCGGCGGGAAGCTCCACGCCCAAGTCGCCGCGCGCCACCATGATGCCGTACGACGCCTCGATGATCTCGTCGATGTTGTCGAGCCCCTCGCGGTTCTCGATCTTCGAGATGATCTTGATCTTGCTGCCGTGGGCATCGAGGATGTCCTGCACGGCTTTGATGTCCCTGGCGCTGCGCACGAACGAGTGTGCGATGAAATCCACGTCGTTCTTCACGGCCCACTCGATAAACCGGCGGTCTTTCTCCGTCACCGAAGGCAGGTTGATCGACACCGACGGCACATTGACGCTCTTGCGCGAACGCATGGCGCCACCCACGACGAATTCGCAGGTCAGCTCCTCGGCGGTCTTTCCCACGACACGGATCTCCAGTTCGCCGTCGGCGATCAGCATCCGCGCCCCGACGGGAATGTCATCCACGATATTGGGGACGTTCATGTAAACCACCTTGCGGGTCGTCTTGTCACTGCCGTCCGAGCCGCGCACGGCGACACGGTCGCCCGGCCGGAAATTGATGCTGTTACCGTATTCGTCGGCGATCGTCGTGACACGGATTTCGGGGCCCTTCGTATCTATCATGATCGGGATGGCCGGATTAACGCGGTGTACGGTCTCGACAATATGCGTAGCGCCCTCTTCCGAGACATGCGCCGAATTGACACGAACCACGTCCATACCGGCATCGAAAAGGTTTTTCACGAACTCTTCGGTGCAACGGAAATCCGACATTGTTGCGACGATCTTGGTTTTTTTCATTCTATACATAAAAGTATGATGCTAAAATATTAGTATTTCGACATTTCACGTTACGCCCGGTGCCCGCTCCTGCACACGCTCCGCGCGAACAGCCGGGGAGGGGCCTTCCGCACGCACTCCCTCCCCTACCGGGCCGGGGAATGGGGCGCTCCGGGAAGCCGGGGCTTACTCCCTGCCGCGGAGCAACAGGGCCTCGACGCCCAGCCGGTAGGAATCCAGCCCGAAACCCATGATCGAGCCCACGGCCACGGGAGCCAGGAGCGAGACGTGGCGGAACTCCTCGCGCGCGAGGATCGACGAGATGTGCACCTCGACGACCGGCACCGACACCGCCGACACCGCATCGCGCAGCGCCACCGACGTATGGGTATATCCGCCGGCATTGAGCACCACACCGTCGTAGGTGCCGTCGGCCTGCTGCACGGCGTCGATCAGCTCGCCTTCGAGGTTGGACTGGAAATAACCGAACCCGACGGCCGGATAGAGTGCTTCGAGCTCCCCGAAAAAGGTTTCGAAAGTCCGGGTGCCGTAGACCCCGGTATCGCGCCGCCCCTGCAAATTGAGGTTCGGGCCGTTGAGAATCAATATCTTCATCTTCGAGACTGTTTGACACGCACGGCACACCCGGGCGCAATCCGCAGGCAAAGATAGTGATTTTAAAGAATTTTTAATACCTTTGTTCGACATCGCCCGTTAAATAATGATTTCAAACGCCGCCCACGCCCCTGCTGCGGTTCGCACAGGCTTCGTTCCCGTCCCCAGGCGGGAACTCCGCCCCCGGGGCGGCAGCCGCACGTGAAAAACCCGAAAACCCGCACCGGCCGGCAGGGCGCCGCGGCCGGACACACCCGAGAACCATGACCGAATTCGGATTCATAGACCACATAAAAGAACTCTTCGCCGCTCTGCCCGACAACGGGTTCGAAGGGATCGGCGACGATTGCGCCGTGCTCCCCGTCGGGGAGGGCGAATCGCTGGTCTTCACGACCGACATGCTCGCCGAAGGCGTCCATTTCCTGCGTTCCGCAACTTCGCCCCGCGAACTGGGGCGCAAATCCCTTGCCGTAAACCTGAGCGACGTCGCTTCGATGGGCGCCCGCCCGGTGGCCACCCTGCTGTCGCTGTCGCTCCCGGCCGACACGGCCGGTACATGGGCCGAAGAGTTCATGCTCGGCTACCGGGAACTCTCCGAAGCGTTCGGCGTCACGCTCGCCGGGGGCGACACGACCCGCTCGGCGGCAGGCATCACGATCAATGTCACGGCCATCGGCCGCATCGCCGACGCACACATCAAGCGCCGCAGCGGGGCACGCCCCGGCGACGCGATACTCGTCGCCGGAGAACTCGGACTTTCGGGCGCCGGACTGCATGACATCCTCGCCGGACGCTACGACACCCCCGCCGCCGCAGCCCACCGCAACCCGCAGCCCCAGGTGGACGAAGGCATCTGGCTCGGCGCACGCCCCGAAGTACACGCCATGATGGACATTTCGGACGGGCTGGCTTCGGACATCCGCCACATCATGGAGCGCTCGGGGGTAGGCGCCGCGATCGACATCGGCCGTATCCCCCTCGCCCAAGGGGCAGACGTCGAAACAGCCGCCTGCGGGGGCGAGGATTACAAGCTCCTGCTCACGGCCGACGCGGCGGCCGCCGACAGGCTCGCCGC
>ERZ1694966.1397-NODE-1397-length-9122-cov-21.971876_pt1 | contig 9122 bp, 8 predicted proteins | sample MGYA00581611_ERZ1694966 | MGnify/ENA primary metagenome ERZ1694966 (study PRJEB42213, sample SAMN07424282) | human gut metagenome | biome: ENVO:00009003; feature: ENVO:2100002; material: ENVO:00002003 | host: Homo sapiens | place: USA | collected 2014 ...
AGTTAGGAGTTAGGAGTTAGGAGTTAGGAGTTAGGAGTTAGGAGTTAGGAGTTAGGAGCATTGTATGCAGGCTGAGCCTTCCTGTCAACTGCTTTTTCTTGTAAATTCGCTTATTCTTGCTTTCTATTTGCTTCTTTGTTTGCTTTTATCTGCCCTGCATTTTGTGCTTCTGCCGGAATGCAGGGTTTATTTTTTATTTATAGGAGATTGACATAACGAACGGGGTTTGTTATAGTGCTTTTAGGTTCCTATTTCATGTTGCTTTTAATGGTATTTTTTTACTTTTGTGAGGTGTTTTTATGGCATACATTTTTGTGAACGTCAACCGTTCGGTCGGCACCATCAACCCCAACATTTACGGTCAGTTTTCGGAGCATCTGGGCCGCTGCATCTATCAGGGCATTTATGTCGGTCAGGCTTCTGATATTCCCAACACCAACGGCATGCGCAATGATGTTGTATCCGCGCTGAAAGCCCTGCATGTGCCCGTGCTGCGTTGGCCGGGCGGCTGCTTTGCCGATACCTATCACTGGCGCGACGGCATTGGCCCCAAGGAGAACCGCAAAACCATTGTAAACACCAACTGGGGCGGCGTGACCGAGGATAACAGCTTTGGCACCCATGAATTTATGGAGCTGTGCCGCCAGATTGGCTGCGAAGCATATTTCAGCGGCAATGTGGGCAGCGGCACCGTGCAGGAATTTTCGGACTGGGTGGAATACTGCAACATGGGCGGCATTTCCCCCATGGCATCAGAGCGCCGCGCCAACGGGCAGGACGAACCGTTCAACGTAAAATACTGGGGCATTGGCAATGAAGCCTGGGGCTGCGGCGGCAGTATGCGTGCCGAGTATTATGCCGATTTGTGCCGCCAATATTCCACCTACCTGCGCAACTACTCGCCGGAGCACAAAATCTTCAAGATCGCATCCGGCGCCAACGTGGCGGATTACCACTGGACCAAAACCGTGATGGAGCGCGCCGGGCAGGCCGTAGATGCGGTATCACTGCATTACTATACCGTGCCCCATGAGGATTGGCAGCACAAGGGCTCGGCCACAGACTTTACCGATGAGGAATACTATACCACCCTGCACAAGACCCTGCAGATGGAAGAGCTGGTGGAGAACCACACCCGCATTATCAAGCAGTATCAGGGCGACCGCAAAGTGGGCCTGGCCGTGGATGAATGGGGCACCTGGTACGATGTGGAACCGGACACGAACCCCGGCTTCCTTTACCAGCAGAACACCATGCGCGATGCGCTGGTGGCGGCCATCAACCTGAATATCTTCAACAACCACTGTGATACCGTCTGCATGGCCAACATTGCCCAGATGGTCAACGTGCTGCAGGCCATGATCCTGACCGAAGGCAGCAAGATGGTGCTGACCCCGACCTATCATGTATTTGAAATGTACAAGGGCCACCAGGGTGCCAAGCAGCTGGAAAGCTATGCGGAGACCACCCTGCTGAACCACGATGACCAGGCGGTGCCCGATCTGCATGTCAGTGCCAGCCAGCAGGCAGACGGCAGTATTCTGGTCACTGCAGCCAACCTGAACGATACGGCAGCTATCCCTGTTACCTGCATGCTGGGCGGGGCCAAGCCCACCGGTGTAACAGCCCGCGTGCTGGCCGGTGCCCCCGCCGCCCACAACACCTTTGCCGCGCCGGAGCAGGTTGTCCCCGCGGAACTGAACACCAGCCTGACGGCGGACGGCTTTACCGCCACCCTGCCGCCGTGCAGCGTAGCCGCTTTTGTGGTGAACCAGTAATGGAAGCCCAGCCCAAGCGCTGCCGCCGCTGCTTATTGCAGGATATGGCGGACGAAAACGACTATTACGCCAGCGTGGTGCGCTACCGCGCCACCATGCCCCGCCGTGTGCGCACCCCGGATGCGGAATACACTGCCCGGCTGGAACATTGCCGCACCTGCCCCAGCCTTAACGCCGGGACCTGCATGCAGTGCGGCTGCTATGTGGAAATGCGCGCCGCCCGCACAGACATGCACTGCCCGCTGGATAACGCACCCTGGTAACAAACCTCTCTACCATTTTCCCCCGCACCGGCAGCCCGCCCGGTGCGGGATTTTTTGTCTGCAAAGGCAGTATTTTGCTCTTTTGCTGCAATATTATGCCCCTTTCCCCCTTGTATCCCCCATTTTCATTTGTTATAATAACAATTTGTTGAGCAACTTAGGATTTTAGGCTCCGCCTGGTTTTCAGGCGCAAACCCACCCAAGCCTGGCGGTCTTGGGCGCGGTCAAAATCTATCCGCCGGAGTGTAATTTTATGTCTACTAGCAAAAACAAACTGTCCGATCAAACCCTGGTACGCTGCGCCATGATCGCCGCAGTTTACACTGTGCTTTGCCTGGTATTGCAGCCGTTCTCTTACGGCGCGGTACAGGTGCGCGTGGCCGAAGCATTCTGCCTGCTGCCGGTGTTTGGGGCCGAATACATTGTGGGCGTTACCCTGGGCTGCCTGCTGGCAAACCTGCTGGGTTCCACCATGGTGGATGTGGTGTTTGGCACCGCCGCCACCCTGATTGCCTGCCTTGCCACCTATGCCCTGCGCAATGTGCGCTGGAAAGGGCTGGCAATTCCGGCGTCTTTCCCTCCTGTTATCGCCAATGCACTGATCGTTGGCGCGTTTGAAATCACTGTGTTCTTCTCGGATTCTGCCCCCACGGCCACCATGGCGGTATTCAACGCCGTTGCTGTTGGCGTTGGTGAGATCATCAGTTGCTGTGTGCTGGGTGTTGCCCTGGTCAAGCTGATCGAGAGCAACGAATCCCTGAACAAAATTTTTGCAGAACAATAACCGCTTTCCCTGTATTCATTAAAAGGAGCTGCCATGAAACCGAGCCTTGTTTTATGGGACTGGAACGGTACCCTGCTGGATGATGTTGCCCTTTGTGTGGACGCGCTCAACCGTCTGCTCCGCATCTATCATTACCCGCAGCAATACAGCCTTGCCCAGTACCGTGAGATTTTTGGCTTCCCGATTGAAGATTATTATATTCGCGCAGGGTTCGATTTTTCCAAAAACTCCTACAAAGAGCTTGCCGATGATTACATGCAGGATTACCTGGCCCGCGCCGGGGCCTGCCCGCTGGCAGAAAGTGCTGTGCCCGCCCTTTCCCTTTTGAAAGGTGCCGGGGTGCAGCAGGTCATTCTTTCGGCTTCCAACTTGCCGGTTTTGGAACAGCAGGTCACGGAGCGCGGAGTGCGCCCCTACTTTGACCGCCTGCTGGGGTTGGATAATATTTACGCCCGCAGCAAAGTGGAAGTCAGCCTGGCTTATCTGACTGAACTGAAGCAGCGCGGTGCCGTACCGGCGCAGGCTATTATGATCGGGGATTCTGTCCACGATTTTGAGGTTGCCCAGGCGCTGGGCGTGCGGTGTGTGCTGCAAACCGCTGGGCATCAGAGCGCACAGCAGCTGCGTGCCACCGGTGCCCCCGTTGTTCCGGATGTTTTGGCCGCTGCGCAGTATTGCCTGAACGAACTGTAACAAGTTTTGGGATAGGAGATCATAACGAATGACGGATAGCGTAAAAGGCGCTCTGCTGACAATGTTCGGCGGCATGTGCTGGGGTGTTTCCGGCTGCGTGGGGCAGTATCTGTTTACCCGCCAGGGCATGGATTCCACCTGGCTGGTGCCCATCCGGCTGTTTTTGGCCGGTGTGATTCTGTGCATCTATTACGGTGTGCGCAACTGGCGCCAACTGGTGAACCCCTGGCGCAGCTGGCGCAATGCGCGCGACCTTGTGATCTATGGCCTGGCTGGCGTCAGCTTTTGCCAGTTCACCTACTTTTTGACCATCCAGCTTTCCAGCGCCGGTGTGGGCACCATTTTGCAGGATCTTTCCCCCGTGCTGATTCTGCTGGTGGTCTGCATCCAGCAAAAGCGTGCGCCGCGGCTGTTTGAGGTGTTCTCCATTGTGCTGGCGCTGGGTGGTGTATTTATGCTGACCACCCACGGCAGCCTGACCAACATGGCGGTTTCGCCCGCTGCGCTGGTCGTTGGTATTATCAGCGCGTTCTGCGTTGTTATTTACACCATATGGCCCCAAAACCTGCAAAAACAGTACCCCACACCCATGCTGCAGGGTTGGGCATTCCTGATGGGCGGCACCTTCTTTGCGCTGGTGTTCCGCCCGTGGCGGATGAACTACGTACCCAACGCGGCCGGCATTGCCGGTATTGCGGCGGTCGTGCTCATCGGCAACGTGCTGGCGTTCAGCTGTTACATGAGCGGCGTCATGTACATTGGGCCGCAGAAATCCAGCCTGTTCAGCTTTGCGGAACCGGTTACGGCGGCCATCATCAGCACGCTGGTGCTCGGTTCCCCCTTTACCGTGTGGGATGCCATCGGCTTTGTTTGCATCTTTTTGATGCTGGTGCTGCTGTTCATCAGCAACGAAAAGCAGGCCAAAAGCGCTGCAAGCGCATGATAACCGGCCAAGTTTCAACAAAAGCCGCTGAAACAGTTTAATATTTGCATTTTACACCCGCGCAGGTTTGACACAGTACCCTGCGCGGGTGTATTATATTAAAGTATAGCATTGTATCCAACAGGGGTTCCCCTGCTGATCCATTCGCCGCCATGCGGCAGAAATACAGGTGTTTACTTATGTCTTTTATGGAAAAACTGTTCGGTAATTTTTCCGACAAAGAGCTCAAGCGCATCAAACCCATTGCCAACAAGGTGCTGGAACTTGAGCCCGAAATGCAGAAACTTACTGACGAAGAATTACAGGCCAAAACCCCGTACCTGAAAGAAAAGCTGAAAAACGGGGCCAGCCTTGACGATATCCTGCCCGAAGCGTTCGCCGTCTGCCGCGAAGCGGACTGGCGTGTGCTGGGCCTGAAGCCCTACCCGGTGCAGATCATCGGCGGCATTGTGCTTCATCGTTCCTGCATTGCCGAGATGCAGACCGGTGAAGGCAAGACCCTGGTGGCCACCATGCCCGTTTACCTGAATGCCCTGACCGGCGAAGGCGTGCATGTTGTTACCGTCAACGATTACCTGGCCAAGCGCGACAGCGAATGGATGGGCAAGGTTTACCGCTTTCTTGGCTTGACGGTCGGCCTGGTTATCCATGACGTACAGCCGCAGGACCGCCGCAAGGCTTACCTGGCGGATGTTACTTACGGCACCAACAACGAGTTCGGCTTTGACTACCTGCGTGACAATATGGTGGTTTACAAGGCCAGCATGGTGCAGCGCGGCCATGCTTACGCCATCGTGGACGAGGTGGACTCCATCCTGATTGATGAAGCCCGTACCCCGCTGATCATCTCCGGCAAGGGCGAAGATTCCAGCGTGATGTACAAGCGCGCGGACGACTTTGCCAAAACGCTGAAAAAGTCTGTCATCGTTGAACTGGACGACAAAGTGGAAGCCGATGAACAGGTTGACGGTGATTACGTTGTGGACGAAAAGCACAAGACCTGCACCTTGACCGAAAGCGGCGTTAAGAAGGCCGAAGCATGGTTCAATGTTGAGAACCTGGCCGATGCCGACAACATGACCCTGCGCCACTATATTGACGGTGCCATCAAGGCCCGCGGTGTGATGCACCGTGATACCGACTATATCGTGAAAGACGGCGAGGTCATCATCGTTGATGAATTCACCGGCCGTCTGATGTATGGCCGCCGCTTCAATGACGGTCTGCACCAGGCCATTGAAGCCAAGGAAGGCGTGACCGTTGCTGCTGAGAGCAAGACTTTGGCCAGCATCACCTTCCAGAACTATTTCCGCATGTACAAAAAGCTGGGCGGCATGACCGGTACGGCTTCCACCGAAGCGGACGAGTTCAGCGAAATTTACGGCTTGCAGATCGTATCCATCCCCACCAACAAGCCCCGCGCCCGCAAGGACCTGCCGGACAGCGTGTACAAGACCATCAACGGCAAGTATAATGCCGTGATCGAGCAGGTTGCCGAATGCCACGCCAAGGGCCAGCCCGTTCTGGTTGGTACCGTCAGCGTGGAAAAGAGCGAGGCGCTTTCCAAGCTGCTGAAAAAGCGCGGCATTGAGCACAATGTGCTGAACGCAAAGCAGCATGAGCGCGAAGCCGAAATCGTTGCACAGGCCGGTAAGCAGGGCGCTGTGACCATCGCCACCAATATGGCTGGCCGCGGCACCGATATCATGCTGGGCGGCAACGTGACCTATATGGCAAAGGCCACCCTGCGCAAAGAGCTGACCCGCCAGATGAATGCCGACCTGGAAGTGCTGAAGGACGAATACGAGCACGCCAAAGCCCGCGCCAAGGCACAGGGCCTGCCCATCCCCCCTGCCCCGGACACAGCCTATGAAGCAAAAGTTGAAATGCTGATGACCGAGTGCGACGGCCATGCCGACACCCAGGATGCTGATATTCTGGCTGCCCGCAAGCGCTTTGATGAGCTGGTTGCAGAATATGAACCGGAAGTCAAGCGCGAAGCCGAGGCTGTGCGCGCAGCTGGCGGCCTGTTCATCATTGGCACTGAACGCCACGAAAGCCGCCGTATTGATAACCAGCTGCGCGGCCGTGCCGGCCGTCAGGGCGACCCTGGTGCATCCCGTTTCTTCCTGAGCCTGGAAGATGACCTGATGCGCATTTTCGGCGGTGAGCGCGTGCAGGGCCTGATGGATACCCTGGGCCTGGACGAGGACATGCCCATCGAGAACAAGCTGATTACCAACACGATCGAGAGCGCCCAGAAAAAGCTGGAAGCTTCCAACTTTGCCATCCGTAAGCAGGTGCTGCAGTATGACGATGTCATGAACCAGCAGCGCGAGATCATCTACAAGCAGCGTCAGATGGTGCTGGACGGCGAGGATATCTCCGACAAGCTGCACGAGATGATGAAGCAGTCCATCGACGAGACCTGCGAGTCCTTCCTGAGCGGCGAAACCGCCGACGATTGGGATTTTGCCGCCCTGCGCCGCCACTACCTGAACTGGCTGTGCCTGCCCACTGATTTTAACTACACTGCCGAGCAGCTGAATGATCTGAAGCGCGAGGATGTTGCCAAGGTGCTGTATGAGCGCGGCATGAGCATTCTGGAAAGCAAGGAGCAGAAGTACGGTGCCCCCATGATGCGCGAACTGGAGCGTATCTGCCTGCTGCGCAATGTTGACTCCAAGTGGATGGAGCACATTGACAACATGGACCAGCTGAAGCAGGGCATGAGCCTGCGCGGTTACGGCCAACGCGACCCCATTGTGGAATACCGCATTGAAGGCTTTGCCATGTTTGACGAGATGATCGCCACCATCCGCGAGGATGCCGTACACATGCTGCTGACCATTGAAGTGCGCCAGCAGAACCAGGAGCCGAAACGCGAACAGGTTGCCAAGCCCACCGGCGAAGGCGCACCGGCTCAGGCTGGTGCCAAGGGTGCCACCCCTGTGCGCGTGACCAAGATTGGCCGCAACGATCCCTGCCCCTGTGGCAGCGGCCTGAAATGGAAAAAATGCACCTGCAAAGAGTATCACCCTGACCTGTAATTGAACCTTTTCCACCGTGCGGCGCGGGACTGACCCCTGCGCCGCACATTTTGATTTTATGATTGCTGCCTGCCCGGCTGCGGGCAGGCATAACGAGGTATTGTTATGAAAGCCAGAATCCAGCAGGAACCGCGCTGTGTGCTGCTGTGGCAGGTTGCCCCCGGCAGTGCCGAGCACGCCGCGGTGGAACACGCTGCACGCCTGAGCCGCCTGAAAGTCCGCCTTTTGACCGCCGCCGACCTGGGCACCACCATGGAAGCCCTTTGCACCGGGCGGCACACTGGCGGTGAAGCCGCCCCCGCCCCGGATGTACCGGAGCGCCCGGCCATGATTGTGAGCGGGCTGCGGCATGACAACGGCGATCTGGGCCAGTTTGTGGATGAAGTGCGCCGCGGCGGGGCGGTGATCCCGCTGCGCGCCATGGTAACCCCCACCAGCCGCGGCTGGACCCTTGCTGCCCTGCTGGCCGAACTGAACCGCGAGCATGAACACGTGGGAGGCCAGGCATGAAGCGCCGCCTGACCTGTGCGGTGCTGGCGCTCTGCCTGCTGCTGAGCGGCTGTGCGGCAACTGGAACCACCAGCCCCCAGCGCTACAGCGTAACTTGGTGGGATGTGTTTGACACCGTTACTGTCATCAGCGGCTATGCCGACAGTGAAGCCGACTGGAACACCCAGATGACCGCCCTGCATGCAGACCTGCTGCGGTATAACCAGCTGTATGATATTTACAACCACTATGACGGCATGACCAACCTGGCGGATGTAAACGCCGGAGCCGCCGCTGCCCCCGTTGCCGTTGGGGATGAGATTATGAACCTGCTGACCTTCGCGCAGGAGATGTACCAGGCAACGGACGGTGCCTGCAATGCCGCTGCCGGGGCGGTGCTGCGCTACTGGCACGATGCCCGCACCGCCGCGGGCGATGGAGCCGAGGTAAGCGCCGATATCCTGCCCAAAACCGCCGACCTGCAGGCTGCGGCTGCCCACTGCAATATGGATGATTTGATTTTGAACCAGAATACCGGGACGGTGTATTTTGCAGACCCGGAATTGCAGCTGGACGTTGGCAGCATTGGCAAAGGCTATGCGGTGGAGCAATGCGCCCAGGCAGCCGAAGCCCGCGGCCTGACCAGCGCCCTGTTGAACGTGGGTGGCAATGTGCGCGCCATTGGCACCAAGCCCAACAGCGGGCCCTGGGTTGCCGGGGTCGATAACCCCTGGCCGGATCAGGACGGCCAATACGCCACCGCAAGCTATGTGGATACCGTGGAGCTGCAGCCGGGGCAAAGCCTTGTTATCAGCGGGGACTACCAGCGTTACTTTACCGTGGACGGTGTACACTACCACCACCTGATCGACCTGACCACCCTGCAGCCTGCCCGCTACATGAACAGCGTTGCCATTGTAAGCAGTGACAGCGGCCTGGGGGATGCGCTTTCCACCGGTGTGTTCTGCATGCCGCTAGAAAAAGGGCAGGCTTTGATCGAGCAGCTGAACGATGTGGAAGCCCTGTGGATGCTGAGCGATGAAACCATGGTGCAAAGCAGCGGGTGGGGAAAGTGAACGGCATTATTCCCCTGTAGAAACCTTGGGCAACACCGCACAATTC